>Ga0308169_10001939_pt1 | contig 22544 bp, 26 predicted proteins | sample PhyBR1_2_FD_202139 | JGI IMG/M metagenome (GOLD analysis project Ga0308169, IMG submission 202139) | Phyllosphere microbial communities from UC Gill Tract Community Farm, Albany, California, United States - DLSLSB.R1 | ecosystem: Host-associated > Plants > Phyllosphere > Unclassified | place...
AATGACAACCGGAACTGGGATCGGTCTCGCTCTCACTCTCGAGCTCGTCAAACTCATCGGAGGTCAGCTTGAAGTTGATAGTGATTTCGGAAGAGGCAGTACCTTCACGTGCGATCGCTTTCTCTCTGGACACTCTAATTCTCGCTAATTGTGATTGCCTTCACAGTGTGCGACTACCTCGAGGTTACTCTCATCTACCGATCGAACAGGTCGAGCACACCGCCGAAGAAAACGCTCCTCTTGTTCATTCAGGTCGGATGTCTGTTGTCGAAGAGGCAGCTGCATGGCGTTTGGATGCGCTGGACAAACCCTCATTATCGATCTCGACACCTTCTTCACGGCCACACCATTCCGTCTCCGATCACAGCACCTCGTCGCAACACAGCGGAAGCGGTTCTGGGGAAGACTACCTCGGAACTGAAGATGTTCTCAGTTTGAAGAACCGAACGATCGTTCTCGTCGATGATTCAAGAGACCTCCGAACTTACATGTCAAGCTTACTCTCGACTCAGTTCACCGTCGTCCCGTTCGCCGATCCTTTCCAAGCACTCGAATTCATCAAAATGAACACTCCGAGTCTGGTCGTCACCGATTCAATGATGCCAGGACTGACCGGTATGGAGCTCACTCAACGAATCCGTCAAGATCCGAAGACCTCGTTACTCCCCGTCATCATGGTTTCCGCTCAAGCTGGTTCCGAAGCTCGAGCCGATGCTCTCGAAGGAGGAGTTGACGATTACCTCGTCAAGCCTTTCCAACCTCGTGAACTCGTTGCGAGGGTTCGTGTCCATCTACAACTCGGTCTGATGCGAGTCGAGCTGGAGAAGCGAGTAGAGGAACGAACGAGAGCGCTCATCGATTCCGAGTCGCGCAATCGAGCTCTCGCCGAACGATACAGTACGCTGTCAACAGTCAGTCCAGTCGGTATCGTTCAAATAGATCAAGAAGGTACGTCTTTTTTTAGCTCTTTTCCTCGAAGTTCCGACTGCTCACGCTCAAAACTTCGTTGTCTCCTTTCCCTCCCATTTCTTCCCTTTGCTATCTACAGGCAATATGGTCTACGCAAATCCAGCATGGTATACGATCAGTGGTCACCCTCCCGAGAAACCTCTCAGTCATTGGAAGGAAGATTTCATCGATGAAGACGTCGAACGAATGAATCGACTTTGGCAACTCGTAGTCGTCGAAGGTCAACATGTCGATGTTCCTGATCGTCAATTCCGATTCAAGTGCGGAAATTGGGTACAGCTAGAGGTTAGTAAACTGCTGGTTTCTCCGAAATTTGCTTTTCGCTAACGAGTCTCCCATTCACAGCTTCGTGCTTCCACCGAAGTTGGCCTACCAGCGGGATGGGTAGGAGCCTTGACAGATAGTGAGTTCAAATCTTGCACCTACAATCTACGAAACGAAGCTGATTCCTCTCTCGAATTTCATTCACAGTTACTCGGCAGAAGATGGCGGAAGAAAGTCACATTCGAATCGTCGAGCAACGAGCGGCCGACGCAGAAGAGAATAGGATTCAGACTGAACGATTCCTCGATATGGTGAGTGTTTCTCTCGAGATTCGATGCTGCCTGCGAAGACGACTAACGATCTTTTCCTTGATGATCTTCCCTCCTTCTAGAGCAGTCACGGTACGTCTCAGTCAGTTCTTATCCGAGACAAGTATCACCTGACTGACACTTGCGTTGCTTTATCCAACAGAGCTCCGAAATCCATTATCCGGAGTCGTCAGTCTGACTTTCGCTCTCCAGTTCCGACATTGACTGACATCATCTTCCCTTCTCAGTGGCAAAATGCTGAGGTCGTCAGCGCTTCTCTTGACAAGTACGTCGAACTACTGGAGGATCTACGAGATGGCGAGCTTCCCTCTGCCGAAGAGATTCAAGCGCTTCACGACGAGATGGTCGAGAACACCGAAGCTATGGAGTCTATTCTTCTCTGCACATCTCACCAAGTACGCTTCTTCCCGTGTCTGCCTATTGAGTCGCACGTACTGATTCCTCGTCACTTTCAGGGTCGAATCGCAGACGACATTCTCAACGTCAGCAAGCTCAATATGGGTCTCCTCACGATTAACCTGACAGCTTTCGAGCTCATTCCTCGTATCGTTGAAGTCAAGCGGATCTTCGAAGCCGAATGCTCGCAAAAGCAGATCGATTTGCGATTGATTGCGGGAAGAAGTGTCATCGAACTCAACGCAAACTGGATCATGGGAGATCCGGCTCGTCTACATCAGATTCTCCTCAACTTCCTTTCGAACTCGATCAGTGCGTTGAAGTCCTTTCCCGTTCGTTTCGCTCTCCAAAAAAACTGAACTCTCTTGTTTCCATCAGAATATACGACCGACATTCCCAATCGCAAGATCACCATCAGAATTGAAGCATACTCGTCAAAACCTCCAGAACGTCCCAACGCGATGCGAGTCGCTCAATCGCCAAATCCTAATGTTCAAGACGGAGTTTACATAGTGGTCGGAGTTGAAGACAACGGGAAGGGTTTGACGGAGGAGGACCTACAGAAGCTATTCGCTAGATTCAGTCAAGCCAATCCTCGAAGCGACCAAGTTCGATATCCTTCCTCGAGTGGATTAGGTCTCTACATTTCGAAGAAACTCGTCGAACTACATTCTGGTACGTTCTCACTCCTCGTTCAATGTCGATTTGTAAATAGCTGGCTGACCCAATCTCTTGTACTCAGGTTTCATCGAAGTCGAGTCGAAAGTCGGAGTCGGTTCGATCTTCTCTTTCGCAATTCCCGTCCAACGAGCCGCACCAGAAGGTTCCATGGCTATGGATGTCGCCCCTATCTCCTCAGTCCCGATGGGCTCAGGTGCTAGGATGGCGAAACGACCTCTCACTTCTCCCGTACCTTCGGAGATTTCTCGTTCGAGCAAGACTTCGAAAACTGGTCCTGGGCCCTCGAGTCCTGCTGAAGGTGGTCCTCGTCCTGTCAAGGTACTCGTCGTTGAAGTGAGTCTTGATTCTCACTTGTCACGCCGGACAGCTCACTCATCTCTCTCGCGATCTAGGACAATCTCGTGAATCAAAAGATCCTGTGTCGTCAACTCAAGAATGCTGGATACGAAACTCAAGTCGCCAATAACGGTCTCGAAGCTCTCGAAGCGTTTGAGTCGGATTCTCGAGGCGAACGATCGATCAATGTCTGTCTCTGCGATATTCAAATGCCTGTCATGACTGGTCTCGAGATGATTGTCGAACTTCGTCGTCGAGAGCAGAATGGCGAACTACCAAGACAATACGTGCGTCTTGACCCTTTTCGTCACTGTCGAATATCTCACTGACTCGTCGTCGCTTCACAGCCTTGTATCGCCGTCACTGGAAACGCGCGTCCAGCACAGCAAGAGGAAATGTTACAAGTGCGTTCACTATCTTGCGTTTCTTCTTTCGTATTCTGCTGATCGCGAACGTGATTTGCAGCTCGGATTCAATCATGTACTCTCAAAACCTTACACTTTTACGAACGTCGTCGAACGAGTCGAAGCACTCAAAATCGTTTAATTAGATATCCATAGATTCTTTGCCTTACTTCTGTTCTACTTGGGTTGTTCCGTTGGGGTTGTTGTCGCATGTATACTCTCTCTGCAATTCTCATGCATCGTCTCTCACAACTCCCTCGATGGTCTGAACGAGAGAGAGATACGGACAAATCGGACTATAAAAATGACATTGTAGGTACAGCTTTTAGTTGGAGAATGCGCGAGAAGTACTACCGAAATCAATCCTTGAGACACTCTACTCCTCCATCGCTTCGTCAGAATCATCATCATCCTCGTCTGAATCCTCCGCCTCCTTGACCGTGATGGGTTGAAGTCGATGACTTTGGTCGCAGTGTGTGTACGAGTCCGAAATGAACTCGAGAGATAGATTCTCGTACTTCCCAGCGCGAGGGAGGGAGATCTCAAGTTTGACAGCGAGCTTCCTTTGCAAGCTGATTTTTTTAACGGCGAGAAGCCTATTGAAGTTTTTAAAAAAAAGAGCCGTCGAGTGAGTATCACTCAACGGCTAGAGCGAGAAAAGAAAGAAGAACGTACTGCTTCGAGCTCTGATCCAACACGGTGAGATACCAGCTTTCCTGCTTCCTTCCAGGGTAGAATGGCGCAGGTACCGTAATATCGATTTCCTCGTCATCATCGACCTCCCGTTCGAGTTGAATGTTGAGAGTGATCGGATCGCCGGCAGCGACATCTTCGGCATCCTCGATCTCGTAGGCGAGTTCGATCGAAGGATACGAGTTGCAGAATTGAGCTACAGATCGCATCTGCTTCCCGTCCATCTGCAAGATCTTGTCTCGGTCTTCGTCTTCGAGTTCCATGATATCGTAAACCGACTTGACGTTGTTCGATTCGCAACGCTTGATGACCTCCGAGGTGAATCCAGGGATTTGCTTGAGCGGTGAATCTGAATCCCAAACAGCTTGAACACACATTTGCGACATCTCCATCGCTCCGATAGCGTTCAAGTAGGCATTCGACGACATGACATCGACACAGGCCGAGAGAAGGCTAAGGAGAGTCACCGAGTTAGCAACACTCGAGACGCTCAGAGAGAAGATAGACTTACTTGAGAACCTTTGAGAGGATGAGTGCTTGATCGGCAGCGAGATCGGCGGGGAGGTGAAGACGCGCGAAATGGGCTTGTAAGAGGACGTTCGTCTTGAACGAAGGCGATTCGTAGTCGACGTTGGCAAGTTTGACTGGCGCTCGGTCGTAAACTTTGCGGAGAAGGACGTCTTCGTGATGTCGGATAGGGATGTTTTCGAATTCAGCGGCGGAAGAAACGATTTCGAGGAGACCCTTGAGTTTCGTTCGTTCGTTGAGTGACATGCTGAAGATATCGATCGTAACGTAGGAAACGTTGTAGTAAGCGGCGATCATTCCCAAGTTGAGTGCTGAAACGTCCACTGTGAACGAGAGAAAAGAATCAGTCAAGCCGCTCTCGAACCAGAATTGAAATGGTCAAACTTACTCTCATCCTCGACAGTGATAGCCTTCGAGTTGGTCAAGTCGGTGAGAGTAGATTCGACGAGTTCGGAAAGGTGATCGCTGAGATGTCGGTGAGTGTTTCCCTGCATGTTGTAGTAATTCGGGTTCGCGACCAATCGACGGTACATCCATGTCCATGTTAGCCAATCGACAGCATCTCTGGAGAACCGCGAAGATATTGTCAGCGAAACGGAATGCAGGAATCTGAACAATGTGAGACGTACTGCTTGTTTTCGATCGTCTTCGTGACAATCTCAGCGTTGAAGTGGTCGTGAAGGGAGAGATGGAGATGAGATTCGATAGGTAGTCCTTCATTCAAGAACTTCTTGAAGAACTCTTTTCGAACCTGAGATGAAAAGAACCATAGATTAGAATCGAAAACAGGACGAAAAAAAAGGAGTAAACTCACTTGTTGACACATGAGAACACATCGACTTGAAGTATCGTGAGACGGTCGGCAGGCTCGACCCATCATTTGCAGAACGTCGGTGAAGGGGTAATCGACATATCGATGCTCCTTACCTTCGAAAGTTTGAACTCCCATGATGATGACCATGTAAGCAGTCAAAGGCATGCTCCAAGCGGTGTCCTTACTGGCAACGACGACTTGAATAGCTCCCGACTCGTAAAGGTGTTCGACGATTCGCTTGTCTTGCTTCGAAAGGGCTTCGTGGTAGAATCCGACTCCGTGTTCGAGGGTATCTCGGAGTCCAGGATCTTGAACGTGTTCGAGATGAGGGGCGAGTTCGGAAGCTTCGATGTTGAGGAAACGACTCTCCTCCTGATCGGCGAGACAGTAAGTGAGGATGTCGTCCGCCGTCGCTCGACATTGTTTGCGAGAGGGAACGAAGCAGATGACTGGTCGATCTTGAGCGTATTCGGCGATGGCAAGGTAAGCGGGTTTCGCCATTTGGATCATGAGGGAAGGGAAGTGGGGAACGTTGAATGATTGAAGGTGAACTTCCATAGGTAAAGGTCGAGCACCGGGACCAAAGTTGAAAATCGTCTGCGAACTTGCGCCCATCCATTCTCCGAGATCTCGAGCATTGGCGAGCGATACACCGAAAGCGACGATTCGAGTAGGGTTCTCTGTTTGAGCGGCGACGTAACGAGTTCGAGAGATGACGACTTCGTAAGTTGGTCCAAGTTCTCCTCCGATTAGTTGAAGTTCGTCGGCGATGAGGAGTCCGATGTTCTGTACGTTCTTTCGTTGCTTCCATCGTCGCGAGAGGAGATCCCATTGACCGGGAGTGCAGACGATGAGGTCACCCTTCTCCAGTGATCGAATGTCGTTACTCGTCTCGCCCGTCAAAGCGACAATCTCCTTTCCACCTTGTACCCCACCAAACTTGGCCTTCCACTCGGCAACTCGAGCATCGACAACCTCTTGGAAAGGTTCGATGCAAACAGCACGAGCAGGTTCCCGTTGCGACCAGAGACGTAGGAGAGCGAACTCGGCGCAGATCGTCTTCCCTGATCCAGTTGGTGCTCCGACGTAGACGTTATCGTTCGTAGCATAGAGAGCTTGGAAGACTTGAGTCTGAATCTTGTTGAACGAAGGAATCGAGTCCGAGTAGATGGATTCGAATTCTCGGTTGTGAAGAGCGGAAACAGGAAGAGGTTGGAGATCGAGGAGAGTAGTTGGAGGAGGGAACTTTTCAGGAAGGATGAGATGCTTGAAGGATAAGGGAAGGCGAGTTTCGGCGTGAAGCCATCGATCCGAAACGATCGAGATGAAGTAATTGGGAGGGAGAGGATCCATCATGGGGACGGTGAAGGAGACGTAGTGATCTTGCTCAGCGTAGCGTTGGCGTAGGATGAATTGATCGTGGAAGAGAATGATCTCGCCATCGACGTCTTCGACAAGGATCCAGAAAGTTTCGGCGCCTCCATGAACTTTCTCTTCCCATTGGAAGTCGGGAGTGATGGTGAGTTCAACGCGGAGAAGTGATCGAGTGATGGGTTGAACGTGTGCTGAGAGTTCGACTGTGGAAAGAGCGAAAGATCAGGACATGCAGTTAATACAGAAATCGGGAAACGTACGTTTAGGGAATTGATGGACAAGACGATGCACGAGACGACCAGCTTTCGGTTCGCCGATAAGCTCACCGAGTTCTACGAGCAGCGGGTACGATTAGCGACAAGAAGCCGAGATGATTGAGGAAAGATCAAGGGATTCACCTGCAGGCTCGAGATCAAAGTATCGGTACCAAGGGAATTCCTTCCTTTCCGCTCGTCGAACAACATCGAGAGGGACACCCTTGAATTGCCTGAGAGGAGTCATCGTACTCCACATCCTCTTCTCCACCATTTGACACAGCGCGAGCGCTTTGTGGGTCAATCCAGCCCATCCTCGCTTCAAACAGATCTCGAACATCGCTCGAAGGATACGACCGGCGGATTGAGTGACGTAGACCATATCGGAGACGAGGGCGAAACCGTCGAGCTTGAGTTGGGAAATGTAGGCTTGGAGAAGAACGTTGATTTTCGCAGAGGGATCGTCGACAGACTCTTTGATAGGAATCGGCACTCGTTCAAGAAGTTTGGCGAGTTCGAGTCTACGAAATACGAGACAAATCAACCGAAGTTCAGGGCAGTGAGCCGTGAAGAAGAACTCACTTCTCTTCGGCACGAACGGGAACATTCTTGAACTCCTCCGAGAGGGAGAAGATCCTGAACAATTCGATGTAACCGGTAGCAGACTTGAGTTGCTGGTTGTAGGTTCCCATCGAAGTGTGCGAAACGTAGAAGCCACTGGCGATTCGACCGAGTTCGTTCGTTTGGAAGACTCCGGAGCGACGGTCGTATCGGATGAGACCTGACTTCTCGAGGAGGACAGCGGCGGTGTGAACGATGTCGGATCGCTTCTGAATGAGTTGGGGATCGTCGGTTTGACTGGTCAAGCGAGATATGTTTAGCTTGGTTTCGAGAGGGAACAGCGAAGAGATAGAGGGAAACTCACTAGTCGGGATCGACACTGTAGAGAGAAGGTGAACCGAGCATTCGAACGTAAAGGTAGGTGTATCCGAGCCTAACGAGCGAGATCTCGTCAGCACCTTGTCAATTGCTCGAATTCGAAAAGAACGAAGCACTCACCATTGAACAGCTTCGTCACGGTTCCTGATGGTACCGAGTACGATTTCGGCGTTGAGGTTATCGGCAAGTTTCGCGACGTATTGTGACTCGATCGGAAGTTGTTGATTCATCATTGAGAGGTAGTATTGAAGTTCCGAATGATTCGTGATGATGATACCTTCTCCGAACGTATCGTACTGAGGACGACCTGCACGACCGAGCATCTGAAGGACATCCTGGGAAGAGAGTTCGACCCATCGACCTTTCTCCGGGTTGTAAATTTGAGTTCCTTTGATGATGACTACGTGAGCGGGCAAGTTGACACCCCAGGCGAGAGTAGCGGTCGAAACGAGGACTTGAATACGACCATCTCCGAAGAGATCCTCGACGAGGGTACGATCGACTCGGTTCATACCAGCGTGGTGACAGGCGAATCCGAAGGGGAGGAGATCTTTGAGGTTGGCATCGGTGACGGATTCGGCTTCTTCCGTGAGGATTTCTCGAGTAGCGGGGTCGGATCGAAGGAATTGAGTGATCGTATCGTTTTCGACGGCGTGATCTCGGAGGAATTTGGCGGTCTTGGCGGTTTCCTTTCGAGAGTGAACGAAGATGATGATCTGATCCTTCCCAGCGTGTTCGAGGACCTTCTCGTAACAGATCTCGTTCGTAATCTGCATTCGCTTGATCGCCTTCTTCTCGGTAACTCCGATGAACTCTTGCTTGAGAGGACAAGGTCGGTAGGAAGAGTCGAAGTGGAAGAGACCCTTTTCAGGGTTGACGTGAAGGAACTTGGCGACATCTTTGTAGTTGGGAAGGGTAGCTGAGAGACCGACGAGTCGAACGTAGTTGTGAGTTTGCTCCATTCGTCGAATCGTCCTCGCGACAATCGATTCGAGAACGGGACCTCGCTCGTCGTGAAGGAGATGGATCTCGTCGATGATGATGAGGGAGACGAGGTTCGTGTAGGAAGTATCGGTCGATTTGCGAGTGATGACATCCCATTTCTCCGGAGTAGTGACGATGATTTGAGTTCCAGCGATTTGCTCCTTCGTGAGTTGTCGATCTCCGGTAAGTTCGTTAACGACGACGCCATAAGGTTCGAGTCGTTTCGTGAAGTTACCGACCATCTCTTGGACGAGCGCCTTCATGGGAGCGACGTAAACAATCTTGAACGCGGCGAAATCGAATTCTCCAGTCTCCTCGTTGCGGTGCTTGGCGAGCTCGTTGAGAATTGTCAACATGGCAACGTTCGTCTATACGAAGAGAAAAAAGTCAGTCATGCAGTTCTCGAAACGACGAGGAAGATGTTGACTCACCTTTCCAGCACCAGTAGGAGCACAAAGTAAGAGAGGTTCGTCGGTACCGAAAGCGACAGGGTAGAGACGACTCTGAACCCTGTTGAGGTTTGGGTTTCCCTTGAACGCGGCTCTCGCCCATTCAGGCATTGAAGTGACGGGGACGAGTTCACCTTCTTTGAGAGGAGCGGGTTTCGGTGCTGGAACGTGGACCTCCTCGTATCCCTTCTTCGAACGCTTGAAGGATCCTTCAGGAAGTTTACACTTCTTGTTCGACATGAGTCGACCACCTTGCGCGAAAGCCATCGATTCGAGGTCGAGCACTTTACGAGGTGGAGGTGCAGAAGATCCAGGTGCGAGAGTTCCCTTGAGAGTTGATTTGTCGGGTTCCGAATCGAGTACCATGGCGTCTCCTCCTCCAGCGGTTCTCGAAGGTTTGATGACATCCCCTCTCAATTCCTTGAGGATCCAACCGACTCCCTTCTCCCTCATCGCAACTTCGACATCAACTTTCTCATCATCATCACTCCTCGCCAATTTCGTACACCACACAATCTTCTCCCGGTTGTTGACCAAAGTCGAAACCAATTCGAACTTGTCGTAATCGGTCAACTCCATCAACGAGTTCTCAACATCTCGTTTGTTGGCATCGGAAGAGAGAAGGGTCATGGCGGATTGAGTCTTTTCGGCAGCTTCGAGAGGATCGGGATAAGATTGGGCGACTAATCTTTGGAGCCAGAATCCATCGATTTCTCTCGCCGGAACGTTTCCGGTGGATGAAGTCGATTTCGAAGTCGTCGTAGTAGTCGATCCATTCGCTCCAATGACGAGATTCTCATCTCCTCCATCTTCGTCCTTGAGATCTGAACCCGTAACCATTTCATCCTCCTCCTCTTGGGCGTTTCCACCTCTCTGTTCATCCTCCTCATCTTCATCGTCACTCTCCTCCCTCACTTCGAATCCTTCGCCGTCCTCGTCCTCCTCATCTTCTTCCTCTTCGAAGACGACGGCAACTCCAACATCATCATCGATCTTGCCATCATCCATATCGACATCTCCACCTTTCCCCGTCTCTTCGTCATCCCCATAATCCGTGATCTTCTTTCCCAAACTGACCAGTTGAGCGAAAGTGTCGTTAGGTACATTCGACGAGACGAGTTGATCGATTTCACGTTTCTTGTCGAGATCTTTCAATTGGTCGTCTTTGAGGTACGAGAGGATCATGTCGGCTGCGGATCGAACCATGGCGGGCGGTGTATCGCCGAGTAAAGAGTGGACGGATGCGAGCATGAGTTCGTAAACTTGACGAGTTTCTGCCGTTCTAGGTCGATAATCCAATCCCTCGACTGCACAACCATGCTCTCCGTTCACATCAGATTCTCTCGATCAAACTCTGAGCGAAAAGAGTGTGCGACTTACGATCCTGAGTAGCTTCCAACACATCTCCATACCTAGTAGCTTGACCGGCACCATTCCCTCTCGTCCTCTTGTTGTTCCCACCTTCGCCTTCCCTCTTCTCTCTCTTGACGCGTTCCTTCTCGGCCCGTTTCTTCTTCTCGTCCAGGTTCAGATCCTCTTTGAACGCACGACTTCCCATTTCTTTTGGATCGATTCGACCAATGATGGATTCGGCTTCTCCTGTTGGTTCATTGTCACGACGAGTCATGAGGGATCGATCGGCTGTAGTCACCAAGGATGACTATTCATTGAGCGAAAGAGGGAGGGGAAGGGAATCAGTGGCTATTCACTCGTTGAGGAAGTAGGAGAGAGACTAACCATAGCATGGTATTGAAACCCCGAGTAATCAGGTTTGGGAGGCATGATGGAATGTCTACTCTATTGAGTTGGGTGCACCAGTTGCTGTAGAGAGAGAGACGGGAGAGACGAGGGAGGAGGAGGAAGGAGTGGAAGAAAGTGGACGATCGAAAACGGCGAGTACAACCGAGAGACTACTGATGAATGTAGGAGTAGCTCTTGTTGATCAGTGGTGCCCTATTCGGATGGGCGGAGAGTAGTGAGAGAGAGAAGAGAGCAACGAGTTTATTTGAGGTTGCACTCTCACAATTTACAACTTATCCAAATAACTGCTACTAGGGATTGCAAGGAGTTACTACAAGGAAGAGTGTCATCTGTGAGTACTATCTAGACTACAATTTCACCTCAAGGTGCTGATTGAGTGTTGTTTATTTGTTTGTTTAGCTCTCCCTCTCCTCTCTCCTCTCTCCGATGCCATCTGCGCTCGACTTGTTATCAGCTGCAGCCTTACTAGAGGAGGAGAACAACAGTAACAATAGTAATGCGAGTTCAGCAGGAGTAGATGTAGCAGAGATTGCCCGACAAGCCTTAGGATTCCCTCCCACTTCGACTTCGACTTCAACTCAGTCAACTCAGTTAGAATACGTTCCCTATCGTTATCCACCTAGACCACCTGCACCACCTCCACCTGCTCCTGCTCCTGCTCCTACCACTCAACCAGGTTTACCTCCCTTACCAACCCTTCCTCAACCTCAGTTCTTTACTACCGCTTCAGGATCTGCCAAACTCGCACTCCCGACTCTCCCTCCCTTACCCTTCCCACCTCCTCCAGCCTCGAGTTCATCCCTTCTACCTCCACCTTTTCCTCCTCGAATTCGAACCCCAACTCCGCCTCCCCTTCCTCGACCTAGGACACCTCCCTCTTGGACTCTTCCCGCCGATTTAGGCCTCATTCGTTGTGTCTGTCCTTACACTTTCGATGATGGATTCACGATTCAATGTGACTTGTGCAACGCATGGCAACACGCTGGATGTGTCGGAATCCTGAACGAACAAGAAGTTCCCGACGAGTACCAATGTGAACGATGTGATCCTTTGGACGCTCAACGGAGGGGGGTCAGTAGGGAAGCGGCAGAGAGGGGAATGAGGGAGAGAGTGAGGGAAATGGCGAGGGTTCAACAGGCGGGTGGGTTGAGGGTCGGACCTCCGAGTGGTCCGAGTACTTTGATGGATTTGGGTAAAGCTGTACCTCAAGTCTTGAGGAGGGAGAAAGCGATGGAGGAACAAGCTTACTCGGGTGGTGGTGGAGGAAGGAGGAGGAGTATGGATGCGAGCGCGAGTGCGAGTACAGTGAATAGAATGGCGAGAAGTACGAGAGGTTCAAAACCTAGGAGAAGTGGAGGAGGTGGTGGAAACGCTCAAGATGATTCAAATTATGTTCCTTCATCATCCTCTACCTCTCTCCCACCTCCGCCGCCTCCTCCACCAGCTCGACCATCTCCCGAAACTTCGACTTCAATTCTTCCGCAACTTTCTCCTAAAATCGAATCTTCCAATTCAGTTCTCCCTTCGACCGCACCTACGACGGAAGAGCCAACGACCATGGACTCTCGAGCTGAATCAACTCCTCCCGTACCTTTGAACTCGACGAACGCAGCAACGAGAACGACAGCGGTAGGAAGGAAACGAAGAGTCGCTAAACAACCTCGGAGATCGAATGCTGCTCAAGCTTCTGCGACTGAATCGAACAACGATGTCGATATGGAGGACGATCAACCTTCACCGAGAGGAGGATCTCCCGAAGTTCAACAAGACGAAGAATCGAAAAAGGAACCCACCATTACTGCTCCGACTCCTTCTGCACTTCCGCCTCCACCTCGTCTCTCCGCTCTCGGTTCAACGAGAGGTCAAGTCGAAGCTCGTCAACAACATCAACGTTCGAATCATCATGAAGATTCGACTTCTTCTGAAAGTTCAGATGAAGATGATTTACCTCGAGGAGGAGGAGGAGGAGGAACGTCGACCCCGATGAAAGAAAAGTACGAACCGTGGCAATACGAGTTCACTTCGATCTCTTCAAACTTGTTCCCCGATCCTGTCGTTGCCAATCGCATCGAAGACATCTTCTCGAGACCGCCCATTTCACCTCTCGACGAAATCGACGACGTTCCTACTCCCAAGTTATCGGCTCTGAGAAAACGTCAATTCGCTCTCCGATCGAAATCATCCGGTTCGTCATCAAAGACTTCAGTACTCTCTCATTTCATCGATCAACCTTCCTACACTTCTCTCCCATCACTCCCTCCCTCCCTTCCACTCCTGATCAAACCCCTCCCTTCATCCTCCTACCACCTCAATCCTCCAATCTCGACGACTTACCTCCCAACTTCCTATTCTTCCTCCTTGCACGCATCCTCAGCAGCCGCTCAATCCCTCTGCCCTTATCCACGTCCGACGACTCACGCCGTCTACTCCACTAGTCCAATACCTTCCGGAACTTTCATCGACGCCTATCTCGGCGAAATCAAATCCCTCTCATCTTACCGACTCGACCCAGTGAATCAGTATGATTTGTTAGGGGGATTGAAAGCTGGTGTGAGAGGATTAGGGGAACCTTGGAGTTTAGTTATCGACTCGAGGAAATGGGGTAAAGAGACTAGATTCATCAGGAGTGGCTGTCACCCAAACTGCGTTTTGAAAGTGCTCAAACTCGATCAAGATCAAACTCAATCGAAGGAAGAAGGGAGGAGGTCTCGATCGAATACACCTCATCATTGGTCGATCAAGAATCCTCAATTCGTAGTTGGGATTTACGCGATCAGTGATATTTCGAAACGGGAAGAATTGATCTTACCTTGGGATTGGGACGACTCTCATTTACTTCATCTCTTACCTTCTCTCTTATCCCTTCCTTCTTCCCCTTCCCTTCCACCTCAGATCACGAGTAACGAAGGAGGGATCCTCGAGTTGATCATGAGGAAAATGGCGGTTAGTTTGGACTCGATTTTGGGGAGTGCCGTTCCCGGAGGGTGTGCTTGCGAGAAGAAACGAGATTGTGCTTTGTGGTGGGGATGTAGGGGGGCAGTCACGACGGTCAAGAGTTTGACTGCGAGGAGTCAGGGAGGGAGGGAGACGAGAGGTGATAGAGATCGGGACAGGGAGAGGGAGATGAATTGGGACAAGGAGGACAGAGGGAAGGATAGGGAACCGTTTAGGGTCGCTTTGTTCAATGCGTTGAATCCGGGAGTCGTGACGGCGAATGGTGCCGGAGGGGGAGAGATGAAGGGAAGGAAGAAGGGAGGAGGCCAGGGAAGGAAATGGCCAGAGTTGGGAGCGCTGATTGGGTTCGAAAGAGGTTGGCTTGTAGAAGAGGATCTCAAGGTGAGAATGGAGGAAGGAGACAGTGAGGAGGAAATGAACGTCGATGGGATTCGTCGAGTTGGTCCACCGCAGGACGAAGATGTAGAATTCGATTCACCCCTGTCAGAGCTCGCTGAACTCGAACAAGAAGCTATGGATCAGGTCGACAAGCCTAGGAAACTCGAGCTCGAAGGATTACGAGTTGCCGGTGCGTTCTTTTCTGTTTGGAACCATCTTTTCGCTTGAAACGACGAGCTGACAACCTCCCTGCGATCTCAGACGCCTCCCATTTGGGAATCTCGCCATCTTCTGCCCTCACCTCGCTACCTTCTGAAGGTTCCCTCGTCGACCCTTTCTCTCCAGCCAAAACAGCTCGCCCTCCCCTTCATCTCCCTCCCCCGAACTCGGATCGTTTCATCACTCGTCAATCTTCTCGAGACTCTCTTGGCGCCGAATCTGACGATTCCGACCTCACTGAACCTCTCTCGAATCTTTCGGAAGAGGAAGATCTCGTGACGAAACCTGTTCTGAAGAAGAAGAAGAAGCCTGTCAAACGAGCTTCGACCTCTTCACCTCCTCCACCTGTCAGTCAACCGCCACTCAAGAAGAAGAAGAAGGTAATCGCGGTTGAATCGGAGAGCTCAGATTTGTCGGAGCAGGAGGATGAGGTGGAAAAGTCGGGAAGTGAGAAGGAGGAAAAGCAGGAATCAGTTGAGGTGCCGAAGAAGCGAAAAGCCGACAAGAAATTAGAATCAGGAGATGTAGCGCCAGCATCGAAGAAGCAGAAGGTGCCGAAAGATCGAAACCAGGGCAAAGAGAGGGAGAAGGAGAATGATCAAGATTTGGCCAAGATCTTCGACGATGCGATTCCAGCTGCAACTACGTCTCAACCTGAGCGAGTCAAGGTGACGGTCGTCAAGAAAACGGTTCAAGTCGAACAGAAGGAGCGCAAAAAGATCGTTGTAGTCGATCGCAAGAAAGTCGTCAACTCTCAGTCCGATAAGAAAGGTTCCTCCTCTTCAGCCCTTGCGAAGCTCAAGATCCACAAGCACAAGAGCAATGGCGACAAGGACAAGATGAAAGAGAAGAAATCAGGATCTAGCAAGAAACCCAAGATTCGAGATTCGTCTTCACCTTCTCCTCCTGCTTCTCCAGGTCGTCGTCGAGACTCTTCAACGACCGACAACCTCGCCGCGTCGCGTGAATCGTCGATGCCCGCGTCGATCCCTTCGAGAAGATCGAGTCAGAACGAAACATCGAACGTTGAATCGATGCAGGAGATACAAGGTACGCTCTGACTCTCCTTTCGTCTGGAATCTCTAGCTGACTCTGTATCCTTATCACTATTCAGCTGAAGTCCCTCAAGAGCCGACACCCCCTCCTCCTGAGCCTCCAAAACCCGCCGCCCCTCCTGTTCGACTCTCTTTCGCCGCCTATCGTCAGCGACAAGCTCAAGCACCTCCACTTCCACCCCCGCCGCCTCCTTACGTCCCGCCAGTTGTTTCAGCGTCACCAGCGACAACGATAAACAGCTTAGCCGATCCTTCGACCACATCTCAACCCTTGATTCCTCCGTCTCCCGCTTTGCACCCTATCCCAGGGGTCACAAGTCATGCTCCTTCCCCCGTGTTCTCTGCCCTGCCTATTCCATCAGAAACGCCTCCTCTTCCCGTTCGCGCGATGTCCCTCGCAACACCCTCCGAAACTCCACCTCTCAGACCTGGTCGACCTTTACCACCGCCCCCGCCGCCCCCTCCTCCTCCCCCTCCACCAGCAGTCTCGATCCAGACGACGATTGCTACGACAGACGAGCCAGAAGCTGGAACTCCTCCTCTTCCTCCGTCTCGTCAACTCGCACCCGTTCCCGCAGTTGCAGCACCCGTCTCGTACAATTCCGCAGAGGATATCCTCAAGAGTATAGGAGACTACTTTGGAGGAGGTTCGAAACTCGCTTCGAATTCGCCATCGCTTTCGACGAATCAACAAGTCGTATCTGCTCCTCCAGCTACTCCAGCTCCTGCTCGAGAGAGCCAACCCTCGGCAAACAACAATCGGCAACGCTCATCATCTATTGCAAGCTCCGTCACGTCTGCTCCTACGAGTGTTGGCACTTTGAATCAAGAAAGACCTCGTCAATTCTCGATTTCGATTACTGGTACTTCACTTTCAGGAAGCGCACTCGGACTTGATGCTGGTGTACCTTCGACCTCGACGGCGAGCTCGACTATCCCTTCTCCTTCTCGACCAAGTTTCCGAGCCCCCTCAGCCACTCCCGTTCCCTCATCGTCAGCATTCGGTCGATCGAACGTCTTTCCTCCTTCTGGTCCCTCGGCTCGAGGAGGCCGTACGCCTTCTGCAAGTCCCGCCATGTATCCACGAGCAGCACTACCCAACTCTTCAATCGCTCCTCCAATGCACCCCTCTGCTCGAACAAACAGTGTTTCTCCCGCTCTCACTCCGGCCCAACCCCCTCTTCTCCCAATCTACGCTGGATCGGCTTCTCGTCCATCACCACCGGTACGACCTGTCGAACTGGATCCCTCTGTACCTACCGGTCCCAAGGCGATGGGAAATCCTGCACCACCACCTCGAGCTCCTGCAGCAGCGAACGGAACTCCCGTCAATGCTGTTCCTTCTTCGATGCCGTCTGGTAGAGGAACTGGGTTCCATGGTCAAGCTACTCCAGGTGGCTACAGAGGAGGTGGAAGAGGCGGAGGTACACCAGGAAGAGCAGGTTTCCATGGTGAGTTTCCAGACTTTTTCACACTTTCTTCACTTTGCGAGGACTGACTCTCTCTCTCTCGCAACCGACAGGCATTCCAGCTGGACCTAGACATGTAGGAGTGATGGGATCGGCAGTCGCGACACCGAGAGGGAGAGGATGGGGATGGGGAATGAGAGGAGGTCGAGGGGGAACACCTCGAGGAGGAGCAGGAGGAGTGAATGGCGGAGTAGGTAGAGGAGGAGCGAATGGTGCTAGCTGAATCTCTTGATCTTATAGATCTTTCCCCTTTTACTCTCAGTATCTATAATCTTTTGTTGTGTATGAAACTGAACTCGAAGTGAACTTTATTTTGCGAAATCTCCTTTCCCTCGCCCCAATCTCGACCAGTTCTCCCCTCATGTTGCGGTAGCCGCACTCGAGCACTAAATACTATCGCTCAGAAGGTGTATGATCGTACCGCGTAGTCTACTCGCCAATTCTCAACTTCGATTCATCCAACTTTCATCTCGATCTGCAAATCGCACGATGACAGTCATTCCAGGAGCTCCCACGCCCCCCAAGCCCAACCTGATAGCTGTGATTGGTACTACAGGAGTCGGCAAGTCTCAACTCGGAGTAGAACTAGCACAATCTCTCTCTCTTCGAACTTCATCTCCTTTGGCAGGAGAAATCATCAACCATGACTCGATGCAGTGTTACAAAGGGCTGAATGTCATCACGAACAAAGCCACGATCGAGGAGATGGATGGAGTACCTCATCATTTGATGGATTTCCTTGCACCTGGTCAAGAATGGGGAGTAACTGAATTTCAGAAGGATGCACTCAATAAGGTGAGTTCAGGGTAGTCTGCAGACCCTCTCGACGTTTACTCAATACTGTACCTGCAGATTGAGGAGCTCAACGCGAGAGATACCGTCCCAATCTGCGTCGGAGGAACGACTTATTATCTTCAAAACCTCATCTTCCCAAATCAACTCGTCGCCCAAACCTCCGAGACTCGCCCACCATCACCTACACCTATTTCACTTCCCCGGACGATGGACGATATCGCTTCCTTCCCTTCTTCGCTCAGAGAAGCGATCAAATCTCTTCCCGACGAACTTCGAGAACTCTTCCTTACCCTTCCCGCACTCCCACAAACCTCGACTCCCGATGATTTCCCTCCCAACTTCCCACTGTCTCTACTGACGCCTCGTCTCCGATCCCCCGACACCCTTACTCCAGCTTTATATCGACTTTTACAGCTTCTCGATCCCGCAAGTGCGGAAAGGTGGCATTGGAGAGATGTGCGGAAGGTACGAAGAGCGCTTGATATCGTCTGGGAAGGAAGAAGATGGGAAGAAGTCGTCAACACGCAGAAAGAAAAGGTCAACGAGGGTTCGAGGTGAGCGAGCGTTTCGTACTTCGAAGATTCCATCAATTCATCCTGACGCCAAATGAATTCTGCAGGTTCCGGTCACTCGTATTCTGGCTTTACGCTGATAATGATGCGTTACATCCTCGGCTGGACGGGAGAGTGGACAAGATGATCGAAGTCAGTCCGTTACTTTCTCAAGACGTCTCAGACTTGCGCTAACTTCTCCCTTGCGGTATCAGCGAGGGCTATTGAATGAGCTCGACGAGCTATGGAACATCGCTCAGCACTCCACAGCCGGATCTATTGACTATTCGAAGGGAATCTATCAAGCGATAGGTGAGTTTCTCGTTCTCTCCGGTTCGTTTCCGATCCTGACTGATGCGCTTCGGCTCATACTGCAGGCTACAAAGAGTTCGAATCTTACCTATCGGTGCGACATCGCAGCTCGACTACAGATGAAGCGGAACTCAAGCGACTGTTCGATCAAGGAGTCGAAAATATGAAAACTGCTACTCGTCAATACGCGAAACGACAGGTCAAATGGATCAAATCGAAGCTTTTACCTGCTGTACATAGCTTACAAGATGCAGACGACGTGACTGTGGTATTTCTGGATGCTTCAGGTGAGCCGAAGTCTGTTCTCACTCGGAACTCATTGAGCTGATCTTTCTCTCGACAGATCTCTCGCGATGGCAGAAGAACGTCAGAGAGCCGGCAGTCAAATTTCTCAACAGTCCATCTACTTCTCTCCTCTCTTCTCGTCGATGCCTGCTCACAATCGCTCCACTTTAGACTTTCTCGATCGACGGCCTCTCCCAGATCCTCTCGCGCTGTCATCAAATGCAGCATTTCATCTCGCTCCACCTCAAGCTGAAGAGTGAGCTTCTCTCATTCTGTGTCTCATCGATCAGCGCTGACCGACGGAGCCGTTCGATCGCAGTGCGAAAGCCAAGTCGAAACGAGCATGCGAAACTTGTACTCGAGACGTGTCTCGTCCGTTCATGGTCGAAGAACGACAATGGGGTGCGCACATCAAGACGAAAGCACATCGAGTACAAGCTCAGAAGAAGAGTGGATCTTGGTCGCGACGGCGGAAAGACGAGGAGAAGCAGCGAGAAGGGACGAGAAGGGGAGAGAGCGCAGATGCTAGCGCGGATGCAGTAGAAGTTGCAGATGATGCGAATATACAATCAAGTTGACCATCTCTGTCCTCAGCTCATTTCGACAGGTTCCGAATTTTCTCGTTCTGCAGGAGAGAACATCGAGTTCAGCACAACCAGGGAAGCAGAACAACGAGAGACGTGAGACCGTACCTTTCCGCCGCACTTGTAGATAGTAAGGGATTGCTCCCGCACCGCAAAAAGCGAAAGCGGCTGCCGATTGATAAGGTTTCGAGAAACAACTCAAGACGAGGAGGAAGAGCGCTGTCGAAGCGAATAATATAGGTGTTGCGAGATATGTCCGATATGGCCTGCGAGATTCTAGCAGAGTCAGGACGCACAGCTCTGTCGGAAAAGGAGCAAGAAATCGTACCGTTTGAGTTTCGGTTCTCGGACTCGCAAGACCAGCAGCGAGACGACTACCAATAAATTCCAGGTCCAAGCGCAGACCTGTATGAGTCCCAGTTGGGTAGTCAGCGAAGCGACAGGAGAAAAGAGAGTCCATGAAGACCTACCCCGTAGAAAAGAGTAAGATTCGAGAAATCTCCAAGCAAGATGAAGATTGTTGAAAGTGAAGAGCTCAAGAGAATACCGTTGACTGGCGTATGTCGCTTTTGATTGTAGTTGGAGAAGGTCTGCTCACAAGCGCGAAGATCAGCTGATAGGAACAATCCTCAGTTCAAGGGAAAACTTACGCGAGGAAGAAACCCTTGTTCACCAGCGGCGACGACGAGGCGAGAAGAAGTATAGAGTGAAGAATTGAGTGCGCCGAGACAAGAGATGCCAACGATGAGGGCGAAGAAGAGAGCTCCGATGGGTCCTGCTATTTGCCGACCGTAATCCAGCGCGATCGTGCTTGTTACCGTCGCTACCTCGAAGGGAAGGACGATGAAGTATGCGACGTTCGCGAGGAGGAACAGGATGACAATTGTTGCGAGAGAGATGTTGATCATTTTGGGGAGAGCACCTGGTTGACAATCTCGAGCGACGTAGTTGGCTTGATCAAAGCCATCGTATGCCTGTAGCAGGAACTGAGTGTCAGATATCAAGGTAGGGGGAGAGCGAGGATGAGGGAGAAAGCGGAAGAGAGCGGAGAGGAGACTAACCCAGAGTGCCGAGAAGAGAGCTAAAGCGTATCCCGTTGCGTTGTGCGTTGAACCCTCAAACGAGAAACTGGAAGCAATCCTCCCGAGTCCGAGGTAGACGAGTCCCGCAACAAAGACTGCGACAATTGCGATCACCTTGAAAGCAGTCGTTGCGATTTGTGCTCGAGTTCCAGCCTTCGTGCTCCAGGCTTGAAGCGCTGAGACAAGAAGGAGAGACGTGATAGCGACACCTTTGATGGCAGCAGTCGGTACTCCTCTGCGAAGACTGGGGATCAGCCCTGTCCGGAATCGAGACGAAACGAGGCTCTGCTCACCTTGCAGCTTGTTGCGGATCGTCGCTGAAAGCGGTGTGCCATAGAACTCGGCAGATATATTCACCGGCACTTTGAAATACATGCAGGGGTCAGAAGTAGAGCTTAGAAGGGGTCAAAGAAAGGTAGAATACATGATCGAGATGCTGTTGCGACAAAAGAAAGTCAGCTCTGGGTCGTGCTGGAAAAGCAGAGAGAGAGCTCACATCGCCTGTGAACCGGGTTTCAGAGCGGTCACTGCCGTGAATGAGAAGCAATACGAGGGCCTGCGAGGAGAAGAGAGCGGAGTAAGAGCAGGAACGGAATTGCGAAAAGAGGTTTCCTCAGCTTACAACGCTCCGTACGCCGCTTGTAAGTAAACTTGCGCACCACCATTCTGTGGCAACATTGTCCCTAGCTCTGCGAAGCTACTTCCACCCGCCCAAGACAGCAATCCCGCTCCTAACCAAACCAATAAACTTGAATTCACGCTGCCGGTTTCTCTCGCGACGACTCCGGAGGACGCGAAGATGCCAGATCCGATAGTCAAGCCCACGATGAGAGCTATGCCCGAAATCAACGAGATCTTCTCGGACTTGTTCTGAGTTCCTCCTCCTATCGATTGTTCAACATCTTCGCTCGCTTGCAGCAGCAATCGATTGCTAAAGTCGAACGACATGATAGATCCTGCTCTTGGTCTACTTGCTCTTGCTGCCTTCTCCTGTTCAAGAAGTCCAGCGTCTTCATCGCCAACTTCCCCTCCATTCTCATCATCTAAATAATCCTCCTCTCTCAAAGGTCTGGGGGTCTTGGAAGGAGCGTCGGCCACCTCCATACTGAATGGTGGTATTGGAGGATCGTTCGTCGTCATAGTGTCTGACTGAGAAGCAGTTAGTGATGGGTCGAGGGCTGAGGAGCGATTCTCGTCCGTAAGTCGCAGATCTTGTTCATTTTTACGTGGATTCGTCTCTGTGTAAAAGTCATACGAGACTGATCTATTGCTATAAACAGCTGAGGCTTCGATAGTCAAAAGTGTGGCTTTCTTCTCACGTGACTGAAAAAATCCGAGAATTCGTTTCGCACGCTTCGCTCGCCGGCTGCTGACTTCTTGCGGTCCCGTAAAGTTTGCTTCGAGACTCGAACGCACGCGCAAGCAATTACTCGAACAATCCGTCATGTCCGTACCGGCGGCAACTGATCGACCTTGCATGAACTTCCTCTTGCAGCCCAGAACGAATTCAGAGCCACTCTTCTCTCTCGTCTGTACGGCTTCTTTCCGCTCTTTGCCCAAGACGATGTACTTCCTCTTCAACCTCTACTAGACACGTCCAATCGAGGGCGACGACAATGAGCTCTGGAGGGCTATCCGCCCATTTCCCACCCGGCACTGCTATTCCTCTCGACTACCTATACCT
>Ga0308169_10001942_pt1 | contig 22533 bp, 22 predicted proteins | sample PhyBR1_2_FD_202139 | JGI IMG/M metagenome (GOLD analysis project Ga0308169, IMG submission 202139) | Phyllosphere microbial communities from UC Gill Tract Community Farm, Albany, California, United States - DLSLSB.R1 | ecosystem: Host-associated > Plants > Phyllosphere > Unclassified | place...
CATTATCATTTTCATAAAAATCCATTAAGCCTATAGATATTGCCCTTTATTATAAAAAAACGTGGTAAATTGCCACATCAAATAGTTTTAAGCATAAAATGAAGTCCGGGTATAAAAAAATTGTTGTCAAAGTAGGTTCGAATGTAATTACGCAGGAAAACGGACTGCCCGATGAAAACCGGATTCAGCATCTGGTAAACCAATTAGCCGAAATTAAAAAACGGGGCATCGAGGTTATTTTGGTGTCTTCTGGGGCGGTAGCTTCGGGAAGAAGCTTGATAAAGGTTTCTGAAAAGCAAGATGCTGTAACCACACGACAATTACTGGCTGCTATTGGTCAGGTGAAATTAATTAATACCTACTCTAATTTCTTTGCCGAACATGCCATAAAATGCGCGCAGGTACTGGTAACGAAAGAAGATTTTCGCGATCGCGCTCACTATTTAAACATGAAAAACTGCCTGCAGATTTTACTTCAGAACGAAGTAATTCCGGTGGTGAATGAGAATGATGTGGTATCGGTTACGGAGCTGATGTTTACCGATAACGATGAGCTGGCAGGTTTAATTGCCTCGATGTTGAATGCCGATGCTTTGATTATTTTATCGAATGTGAACGGAATTTATAACGGCGATCCGAAAATTGAAGGATCGGAAGTTATTCAGGAAATTAACGGTTCGGTGGCTAACCTGGCCTCTTTTATCCAAACCGGTAAATCGCAATTTGGTAGAGGCGGTATGATTACCAAATCGACCATGGCGCAGAAGGTAGCCAAACTGGGTATTACGGTTCATATTGCCAATGGAACGAAAGATAATGTGCTCACTTCTTTATTAAATAACGAATTGGTACATACCCGTTTTGTACCCGAGAAAAGTAAATCGGGTAAGAAAAAATGGATTGCCCATTCAGAAACGGCTGCAACCGGTATTGTAAAACTGAATGATGGGGCTAAAACGGTATTAACCTCAGGCAAAGCCACCAGTTTATTGCCCGTGGGGATTATTGAAATACAATCCGACTTTTTAAAAGGCGACATTATTAAAATTGTTGACGAACAAAATCAATTAATCGGATTAGGCATAGCAGAATACGGATCGGATAAAGCCCGCGAGCGCATTGGGCAGAAAAAACAAAAAGCGCTGGTACATTACGATTATTTTTACTCAGCTATTTAAGCTGAAAGACTAAAGCATAAAGACCAAAGCTGCTAGTCCGGTTTATTACAGAGCAAATAGTTCCTCTCTTTTTCTCTGTGAAAGCTCGGCGGCCTCTGTGGTGGAAAAAAGAACAATGGATTACAAACAATACTTCGAGAAGGCACAGCAAGCCAGCCGGACCATGGTTAGCTTAGCTAAAGAAACCATCAACACTGTTTTAACAGATGTGGCTGCTGCATTGGTGGCAGACGCGAATGAAATTCTTACTGAAAATGCTAAGGATTTAGCTAAAATGCCTATCGAAGATCCCAAATACGATCGACTGAAACTAAGCAAGGCCCGTATTGAGGATATTGCCAATGATCTTAAAAATGTTGCCGGCTTAAACAGCCCATTAGGAAGGATACTTTCTGATAAAACATTGGATAATCAACTGCATATCCAAAAAGTGAGTGTGCCATTGGGTGTAGTAGGTGTAATTTACGAAGCCCGCCCGAATGTGACCGCCGATGTATTTTCATTGTGTTTTAAAACCGGAAATGTGGCTGTGCTAAAAGGCGGTAGCGATGCCGAATTTTCAAATCTGGCCATTACCAAAGTTATTCATGAGGTATTAGATCGGCATGCCATTAACAGAGATGTGCTCACGTTGCTACCTGCGGAGCGGGCAGCAACGGAGGCTTTACTAAATGCACGTGGTTTTGTTGATGTGTTGATTCCGCGGGGAAGCCAATCGCTGATTAATTATGTGCGCGAAAACAGTAAAATTCCGGTTATTGAAACCGGAGCGGGCATTGTGCATACTTATTTTGACGAATCAGGAGATCTGGAGAAAGGTAAAGCGATTATTTTTAATGCTAAGACCAGAAGGGTAAGCGTATGTAATTCGTTAGATTGTGTATTGGTGAATGCGCATCGTTTAGGCGACCTGGCTGAATTGTTATCGCCCCTGGCCGATGGAAATGTAGAACTGTTTGCCGATGAAAAAAGCTATGCTGCATTGCGGGCTACTTATCCGGAAGCATTGCTAAACCAGGCGACTCCTGAACATTTTGGTACGGAGTTTTTATCGTTAAAACTAGCAGTTAAAGTGGTAAATGACCTAACTGAAGCGCTGAACCACATTGCTAGTTATAGTTCGAAACATAGTGAAGCGATTATTTCGGAAGACGGGGCTAATATCACTCGTTTTTTAAATGAGGTAGATGCTGCTGCGGTATATGCCAATGCTTCAACAGGTTTTACCGATGGTGCACAATTTGGCCATGGGGCTGAAATTGGCATCAGTACCCAAAAACTTCACGCCCGCGGCCCTATGGGCTTAGAGGAGCTAACCAGTTATAAATGGGTAATAAGGGGGGATGGACAAACAAGAGGGTAATGATGGGTGATGGAAGATGTAAAATGGAATAACCCATTATCAATTTTCAATGACCAATAGCGAACGCGGATCAAACATTAATGTTCTGTCATTCTGAATGCAATGAAGAATCTAAACATTGATAAACACAGACCTGATTGATCAGTTTTCGTTAGAGATTCTTCGCTGACGCTCAGAATGACAATAGTTATTAAATCTCAAATACCTCTCCTCTTTCCGGTACTGCTACGTTAAATCCATCTTCGCTTAAAGCTGCGGCTAAACTTTGCAGACTTTTATCTTCGCCGTGTACCAGGAATACCTTTTTAGGGTGGCCCGTTTGTTTTACCGTTTTTACCAAATCGTTATGGTCGCCGTGGCCACTTAGTAGATCGGTTTGGCGAATAGTAGCGTAAACCATCATTTCGCGGTCTTTAATGCGTACAATTGGTGCTCCGCTTAATAGTTTATAACCCAAAGTACCTTTGGCGCAATAACCAATAAAAAGGATTGTACAATAATAATTCTGGATATTGTAATACAGATGATCCTGGATTCGGCCTCCTTCGAGCATCCCCGCTGATGAGATGATAATGCAGGGATCGAAATAGTTAGAAACATCTTTGCTTTCTTTCATGGTTTGCACGTAAGCCAGATGCTCAAATTCGAACTCATCGCCCATGGTTTTGTAAAAGTCTTTCGCTTCCTGGTTAACCAAGTTGTGGTGTTTGCGGTAAACATCGGTTGCCTGTATAGCCATGGGGCTATCTACAAAAATTTGTACAGGAGGCAACAATTTTTTGGTGAAAATCTGGTTCATTGCAAAAACAAGCGACTGGGTGCGACCAATACTAAAAGCGGGAATAATTAACCTGCCCGGACTTTTAATGCAGGCTTCGGTAATTTCCTCTACCAGTCTTTCTTCAAGTGTTTGATCTTTGGTATGCAAACGACCGCCATACGTAGCTTCGCTTACTAAATAATCAACCTCAGGGAGTGGCTCAGGGTTTACGAGTACCGGATAGTTTTCGCGGCCGATATCGCCTGTAAAAGCTATTTTCTTTTCTTCTCCGTTATCGTTAATGGTTAATATTGCAGCTGCGGCACCAAGTAAATGGCCAACAGGTATAAAAGTAAGGCTGATATCGCCGTTTATTTTAAATGGTTTATTGAAAGCGATGGTTACAAAGCGATCAATGGTGTCCATTACATGTTTGTGCAGGTACAAGGGCTTTGGGCCACTAAAATTGCCGCGTTTAGTGCGTGGTTTACGACTCTGTTTACGTAAAAAGAGCTCAACCGAATCGAACAACAAGATCGAAGTTAAATCGGCTGTTGGTGAAGTGCAAAGCACCTGACCGTCAAAACCCAAACGAACTAAAGTAGGTAAATTGCCAGAATGGTCGATGTGGGCGTGGGTTAAAATAACCAGGTTTATACTGGCCGGATCGAAAGGAAATTGTTGGTTTTCTTCCTGGTAGGTTTCCTTCTCATAATCCAATCCACAATCTATCAGTATTTTATAATGCCCAACTTCGAGCAGGTGCATACTGCCGGTTACCTGTTGTGCTGCACCCCAAAACGTTAACTTCATCTTCTAATCCGTACAATAAATAGTTAGTTTGGCGTAAAGTAGTACAATTACCCCAAATTTTAAACAATCGGGCGTAATTTTTTGGTTAATTGTAATTTCGGTAAGTGTTTGCTCACTATCGCTACCAGCGTTCTATATATCCCAAACAAATGTTTTTATCTTTACACAAAAAAGAAAACATGCAAGAACCTTTTGATATAGAAATTGGCTCCATCAACTATTCAGTTTTTCCTGAAGGAAATGATTCGTACACCATTTTTAAGGATGGAAAAGAATACATCCAGATTCAAAAAGATACTTCTTCTATCTGGTTAAAAATGGATTATAAAACCGAATTGCCCATTTTTGAGGAGGATGAAGAAGTGAATGCCATTGGCCAGGCCATTGAAAAATATGTTCCTGAAGAAGATGAGGACGACGGTAACGAATTTATTGTCGATTAATAGATAATTCACACTGGCTAACTTTATGGCGAGCCAGTGTGAAAAACATTAAATGAGTTTTAAAAGTTCTTCTGCAACTTTTTCTGATGAAGCAGGGTTTTGTCCGGTGATCAATAAGCCATCTACTACGGCATAAGGGTTCCAATCTGCAATTTTGCTATAAATCCCACCATTTTTTACCAGCACGTCTTCTACCAGAAAAGGCACTACATCTGTTAATTGCACAGCTTCTTCTTCGGTATTGGTAAAGCCGGTTACATTTTTGCCTTTTACCAAATATTCGCCATTTATTTTTACATCTTTAAGCACTCCTGGCGCATGACATACAAATGCAACAGGCTTATTCGCGGTATAAAATGCAGTAATGAGTTGTTGAGAAGTTGCGCTTTCTGCCAAATCCCACAATGGTCCATGGCCGCCAGGATAAAATACGGCATCGTAATTCTCCATTTTTACATCAGCCAATGGGATAGTATGCTTTAATTTATCTAAAAGAAGCGTGTCTTTGTCCATTCTTCGGGTAGTATCTGTTTGGAAAGATGGGTCCTCACTTTTTGGGTCAATTGGCGGCTGGCCACCTTTGGGCGAGGTTAATACAATATCAATACCTTTATCGGCTAAGGCATAATATGGCGCAGCTAATTCTTCTGACCAAAAGCCTGTTTTTAAACCGGTGTTTCCTAATTCGTCGTGGCTCGTAAGCACGAATAAAACTTTCTTATTCATATTTTTATGCTAAGTGTATTACAAAATTAGGCCTATGCATTTTGCTGGCAAAGGACTTCAATCACAGATTTTATGTGCGTTAAATCACACTTTTGCAGCAAACCGGCTCAGCGTTTCTCTGGAAATGCCCAAATAGGCTGCAAGGATTGTTTTTGAAACGCGTTGCATGAGCTGCGGATATTGCAGCGCCAGCTGTTCGAAACGCTCTTTCGGGCTGGTGCTGAGCAGTGATAAAATTCTTTGTTGTAAAGCAACGTAGCCAAAATTGCCTTTTACCCTGAAAAAGTGCTCCATTTTGTGGCTTTCGCTGCATAACTTATCTAAATTTTCTTTGGAGATGTAAAGCAATTCGGAATCTTCGAGGCAACTGATATTGGTAATCGATTTAACATTGGCATAAAAGGCACGAAAATCTGAAAGCCACCAATTTTCCATGGCAAACTGGATGATATATTCTTTGCCATTTACATCGCTAAAAGTAGCTTTTAACAAGCCTTTAACTACGAAATAGATGTTGTGTACAAATTCATCTTCCTGAATGAGGTATTGATGTTTTTTAAGGGTTTTAGATTTGAAATGCGCTGCTATATCTTCAAACTCCTGATCGGTAAGGGGAACGATTTCTTCGATGTGTGTTTTTAATTCAAAACTCATGCTATAAATTTAGCTAAATAGCACCAAACTCGTTTTATTTTTTGTTTGCAGGAGAAGTTATAGTAAAAAACAAGGCCCGATGATTACCGGGCCTTGTTTTTGTAGGATTATCTGGTGCAGTCTGCCGTCCAGATTTGACTGTCTTTAGCTACCCTGATGGTGAGGTTGCTGGCATCGATGCTAATACCTGTTAAACCCGAACCAATACTCACATAGCTGTTATCGCCTTTCTTTTCGAATTTTACACCTGTAATATCCGGAATGTTGTTGCCAAAGTAAAAATTATAGGTTTCGCCTACTTTGCTCACGGTTACTTTACCATCGCTGCTGGTAATGGTCGATTCGCCACTGCGGTATGAAACAGATCCTTTGTAGGTGCCCACGAAGAAATCGCGATCGGCGGGATCGGTATCTTTTTTACACGAAACCATCACTGTTAATGCTATCAAAAGCATGCTGAAAATTTGAACTGTCTTTTTCATCTCTTTCACTTTTTAGTTTTTAAATAGGTAATAAATGTAACAGTGCTTTGACAATGACTATGCCAAAGGAGATTTGTGTTGACTTTTAACTCTGCAATTTAGGTGGCCTTTTTGAGTTTTAACCGACTGTTTTTGAGTTATTTATTCGCTATTTGTCGTGAAGAACAAGTTTTTGTTTTTAGCGCTTGTGGGAATACGATTTGATATTTAGGGTTTTCTGCAGATTGAGATTAGTGGACAGTTTTGTTTAAAATCTTTCTAATTCGCCTGTCTAATTCAATTGGATCACTTTCAAAAGTATCTTCAAAACCCTGACCTATTTTATATATCGTTTTGTTTTTAGCGATTTTATAAATGCCGTAGTAATTGGAGGATGTTTCGTAGGGACTATTCGTCTAAATATCGATAAAAATCATTGACAAATGTTTTTTGTCCATCGTTAAAAATGTTTATACAGTTAAAGTTTATGATTAATCCCTGTGGCGCTTCAAGTAATTTCATGTATGTTAATATTTGTGCTTCTACAATGGGTTCGATGTTTTTCGAGGCTTTGATCTCAATGGCAAGGCAATTTTCGACAAGTAAGTCACAGCGTATGGTGGTTGCAACAGTAATGTTCTTATAACATACAGGTGTAGATACTTCGGTTAGAAAGTTAATCCCTCTAAGCGAAAGTTCATGTTTCATGCATTCGTGGTAAACGCTTTCTAACAAGCCTGGCCCAAGGGCTTTATGAATCTCAATTGCTGCTCCAATTACGTCGTTGGTTAGTGCTCTTAAGTAGGCTTTTGTGATGATCATTTCTTTTTATTTAATTTTAAAATAAAGGATTTTGATTTTCGGGGCTATATCTTTTATTAAGCCATATAGATATAGAGGACATATAGCTTGGTTTAAGGTTACAGTAATTAACTATTAGACCTATATGGCTAAAATGTAAGCGCGGAGGAGCAGCATATACTTTACCCTGCCCAGCCCTCTCTATCCAAACTCCGGTAATTGATTGATTCTGCGAGGTGCTCCATTTCTACATTTTCGCTTCCATCTAAATCGGCAATGGTTCTGGCTACCTTCAAGATCCTATCGTAGGCACGGGCCGAAAGGCCTAATTTTTCCATAGCTGATTTTAAAAGGATGTTTCCTTCATCGCTAATCTGGCATACTTTACGTACCATTTTCGGGCTCATTTGTGCGTTGTAATGCAGATCTTCTTTATCTGCAAAGCGAAGATCCTGAATTTCACGTGCCCGGATTACCCGCGCCCTGATTTCATCGCTTTTTTCGGTCTCTTCTTTTGAGTCCAGCTCGGTAAAATTTACGGGGGTAACCTCAACATGGAGGTCGATACGATCTAAAAGCGGACCCGAAATTTTGCTCAGGTATTTTTGAACCACGCCGGGTGCGCATACACAATCTTTTTCGGGGTGGTTGTAAAAGCCGCATGGACATTCATGCGTTGATAACAGTTCCTTTTAAGCGAGTAATAAAGAAACCAATGCCAGTTTCTTACCCGAAAAAGCCGAAGACTGTTGGGGAGCACATGAGGAAGAAACGAATGGAATTGAAGCTGTTACAGTGCGACTTAGCTAAAATTTTGGGCGTTAGTTCAGAATGTGTAACATATTGGGAAAACAATAGGAGCAAGCCCCAGATACAACATTTTCCTGCAATCCACCTTTTTTTGGGTTATAGTCTTGTTAAGTTTAATGAAGAGAAATTTGAAGGAAGATTAAAGGCGTATAGGTGGCAGAATGGATTGAGCTATAAACGGCTTGGAGGAATGTTGGGGGTAAATGCCAGTACGGTGGCAAGCTGGGAGAAAGGGGAATCAGTTCCCTCAGCTAACAATTTAAAAGAACTTGAATCGCTACTAAAAAAGAACGGTAAAATGGGGTTAAACTTGAGTGTATCCAAGAATCGACTAATTAGCTAAATGTTTTGACAATAGTAGCGCATCTGTATGGGGGCCAAATGGCAACTAACCCGCTTTCCGGATGAAAGGCATAAAATCCGACTTTCCCTCTGAACAAATACAACCCACCAGCATTAAATTCTTTGCTAAAGCATCAGGCAAACTCAAAAATGCATTCGGAAACCCAGATTGTACTTATGCCAAGTTATTTAAAGCCCGAGGTCTTAAATACAACCAAAGAAGCGATTAAAAATCAACCTTTAGAAGCCGATAAGCTCACTTCATCTCCATCTCAAACGCGCTCACAGCCGCTAATTTCACTAAAGTTTGAGAAATTATTTTAGAATTCAATAACAGGAAAAGTAGATTGGACCATCAAGGCGGCCGCTTTGCCACGAAATCAAATGTCAACTGGAAGCAAAATTTTCTGTCAGCTTAAATGCGGAATGAGTGACCACTTTGCTGAAATACCTATAAATGACTCCTGCCTTTTTTCAAGAAGTTCTAGAAATTTCCAACACCTCTAATCCCGTGTATATTCATGATAAAAACCAAGTGCAAGATGGAATTATCCGCTACAAATCATTTTTTAGAAAGCTCCTTAATCAGAAACTCATAATACCGTTCACTTGCCATATGCTTGAATAGATATTGTAGGCTATCGCGGTTTAAATCCAAGAACTTTATCAGTTCGCTTTGAATGTTATCTGGTAAGTATGATATAACGCTAAGCCCGATCATCGCATGGTTGATATTGGTAGCATCAAAAGTGAAACACATTAACTTGTGCTCCCCAATATAACAAGATGCAATCCAAACATATTTCGGTAGGCTAGTGGTTAACAGGTCTACCTTTTTCGTTTCGTCCAAACCGGAAGCTTTGATAATGGTCTTATATTTTTCGCTATATTCTATTTTAATATCCCAAACCAGATCCGCAACGATCACTCCATCGAAGAAGAAGGTCAGTATTGTATCCAGACCAGCAACGATAACTTCTAGATCCTGAAACGAGATCCTGACCTTAGGGTAGATTGGAAGGACTATGCTTTTTACCAGCGTGGGTTCTTTTTGTTTATGTCCTTCTGTCCAGGGAGTTATCAGGTTATGGTCACCCTCGAAGTTTATCCTTACGAAAGGCCCCCACTGGTCGTCATGCGCATATATCTTGTCAATATTGTCAGACATATAACTCATCTTCTTTTGGGGTACTATAGGTTTGGGAGTTAGGGTTTTAAATCCAGATACCGTGATGGCATGAAGCCCGTGCTGCCCGCCATTAGGGACTCTTATAACCAATATAATAGGTATACCAATTCCTGAATATGCATTTATCATCTTTTTCAAGTAGTGGTTACTGACCACTTTGAAAGGGTGGGCAGCTGTCCTATGGTCAGCCTCCTTAATTTCCGATACGAGCCCAGAGTTCAAAATGGCCTGTGAAATCTGTAGGATACTCAGCCCCTTATTAGGAAATAAACGACTCCCATCAGGCGAAACATTGTCGGCGTCCAAAGTTATCTGACTGGGAGATTTCAGGATCGTATGGAAATCTACCGCCGCCTTGTTCAACATCGACCAAATAGCAGTTGTTGCACAGGCAGCGATAACGGAATCCTGTTCCTGGAAGGCCAAAGATTTTAGTTTTATTGCAGTTCCGTACAGATTAATCTTATAGGTTCTCAATCCCCAGAAATTGCGGTCGTTGAGTTTTTCACCGTTAGAATACGTCTTTAGAACTGTATAGCCAATCATCTTCACAGGAATTGGCTTAACCACTATAAAACCTATATAATGCGACCAGAACTCTTTCGACTCTTCCCTAGGTTTTAGAATGTTCTCAAGAAATATTTTTTTGGTAACCTTTATATCAAAAAAATGCACCCTGCGACAAACCTTTTCGTAGTTTTCGAAACAAAGGGCATAATAGGAGGCGTAATCATGAAGATAGTCGCGACTGACATAGCCCTCTTCTATCAAGATGGTTTTGGCCCCAAGTTCCGCGCTGCTCAAGTATTTCAAGAAATACTTGTAATGCTGTTTGAGCTTTACCTGTTCAGGTGTTGTATGTTTATTTGAGAGTGAGGACGCTAAATTATCCTCATTGAAAGCGAGAATCTTCAAAACACTAGTTTATAACTGTACTACAAGTTTTAGCGTTTCTTGATCCACGTCTTTTAATTTGAGGATTTCTTCCTGCAATTTTAAGGTTGCAGCGATAGCGTCTTTCACAGCTTTAGACTGTTTAAGTCTAATAGCCTTGATTTCAGCGCCTGGCACTAGAATCTGGGATGCTTGAAGTTTTTCCATAATCAAAAATAATTCATGCCGTTTTTGGGACGGCAAAGATACGAACGTTAAATTGAAATTACTACTCTAATCTAAATATCAATATCTATAAAAACAAACAATCCAGAAAAAGTTTTTTCTAGATTGTTGTTTTTTTAAGTCGGATAGGCGCGATCAGCACCATATGATCTTTCCGTTTGTGAGAAAGAAATGGCTCTTGCAACCTACCAATCGGTCAATCGACGGTTTGAGGGAAATTGTTTTATCCTCTATCACATATTTCCAATATGGGTCGAAATCATCCATCAGATTTGTGTAGAGCTTTTCACCACATCCACACGGACAGAGCAGAACACACTGCCAGACATATCCCTGATTACTTATCAGGTAGACCGTTTTATCTTTCATCTTATCTGGGACATCTTGAACAGCTTTATATCCGTATAGCGTTTTCTTCCTGAATAACGCTATTATCCAATTAATAAACCTTTTCAACATGCTTGCTCAATTCGGGACTGTTCAATAACGGTTCTATATCACCCTTCCCAATCCATTTACTGAAGAAGGGACATGGTTCTTTCATCTGTTCGGAATATGAAACACAATCGGTATAGTCTATCTTGATTATGTCTACTTCAGAATTCGGCATGTTCCTGAAAGGATGGATGCGAGCCAAAAAATCATTTACAGCCGTTGCTGAAACTTGCATATTAATACTTATAACTGCCGGACTGCTTTCCGAAACACTGGCCAGGTATTGATTTCTTGCATGCTCTTCTCCGTCAACCCTTTTGACAGATTCTGAAAGAAGCCTATCTAGGCCATACTGGTGCCTATTCAATAAACTTGATCCTCCGGGCTGGACAAAATGTACCTGTCCGAAGATGTTGTTGATCCCTCCTTGTCCATCAGCATTCAATTTGACGCCCATGTCAATCAAAGGTAAAATATAAAAGGATGATATAAGGTTCAAGATATGCCTTCCCTCTGCACCATCCACGCAGCTGAACAAAAAGTCGCAATCAGCTAGTTCTTTGACCACTTCTCTTTTTGATATGCCAGAACCAAAAGCAGTTACTTTGGTTCCTATGCCCAGAGCATCTATTTCCCTCTTCATCACCTCGGTCTTCATTACCCTGTTTTCAGCATCGCAACGTTTAGATCCGATTATCCGGTTCAAATTAAGGCCATCTATATAGTCTGGGTCAACCAGCACCAACTCGCCCACTCCCAGTCTTTTTAATTGCTCAATAGTAATGCTGCCTGTCCCAGAACAACCAACGACCCCTATCTTCATCTTGTTTAGCTCAGAAACTGTTTTTTCACCAAAGGTTTGTTTATTGCGCAGCTGGGCATCCTCCGCAATTCCCGAACCATCGTCTGTGTAACGCCAGATCAATACGTCACTTCCCGCAACCAATACCTTATGCAAGGGCTCTATCTGCATTTCTTCCCTGAATACTCGACCAAAGAGGCGGCCATCAGGCAGCATGATGCAACTGGCATGGCTATGATCATTATCAAGCCAGGATTGAATACTTTTGAACAAGGTTTGGTCTGCAAAATCATCGAGATCTGAAAAATATTCATGCACCCCCGGCCCTGGATGGCAATGAAACTTAACGATTGCCAGATTTCGTTTTGCGGCTTTTTCGAGAAAGGGATTAATGATGTCTGTTGGCCAGGTGATGTAATCCTTTTCCCTTTCGCAAACATCATACGGAACGAATAAAAGCTCTTGAACCAAAAAGGCTTCGTTATCCTTATGGGCACTTCTGCCACACAAAGCTATTGCAACAGCCTCCTTATTGTCTCCGGGGAATAAATGCTCCTTTAGTTGGCTATAATGATGGCCTGAAATCCTAAGTGTGTTCATCGCCTATCTCCCCAAATCTTTAATTAACCAGTTCTCAACTAGACATAGATGGCTAGCAATGTTATCGACTCCCGGACGCCATTGGCCAGGGGCACGATGCCTAGACCAACGCTGATAGGTTTTTCCATCTATGGGCTGTGCCGCCAGTGCATTTATGCTCCTCCCAGAAACCTTGGTCAAAGCTGGAAAGAAATATGCCATGTCTATTTCTGTGGCAGGATAAGAAGGGGCAATCATAAGCGCAACGGTGGCATGTTTTTGGTGATAGCCATCAGGTATTACAAATTCATGAAGCAATATCCACATTCCTCCGCCAGTGGTAGGATTGCCAATGGCCTCCCAAGGGAGGCCAAGACCATTTAAAAAATCGACATCTTCTTCTGGCAGGTCAAATTCCCGGCGAAGAATGACTTCTTCCTTATCAGACTGCAAACCATCAGTCTGTTCCTTTGGCTGGATAGTAAACCTTACTAGGCATTTTTCTGTCAAATCTACCTGTTCCGATAAGCTAAGCTTAATCGGCTTAGGGCTTGTGTTCAGAAACTTGTAAACCTCAAACTGGGCCGAACTGTTCGGATATTCCAATTGGATAAGTTCAGTAACATTAATAAACCTTTTGTTCCAGTCGTGGTAGCGTTTATCCACCTTGATCCTATAAATTCTGGCAGGGTGAACCTCTTTACATTCCTTGCCATAAGATTCTATATCGACTAGATCAAGCCATTTACGGGTAATGAACCTCATTCCCCTGCAATGCATTTTTATAGATTCTTCAGGCGAAAATGCATAATTGATTTCTGCATCTTTGTCCATTAGTTGAACAAGATAGAACAGTTTGGTGTCAACGGCATTCAGTTCCATTATCTGAATTGGGGTCAGGGTTTTCTTATCGGTTGTTTCTGGTTCTCCATCTACTAGGTAGTTGAATACTTCAGCGTCTTTGGTTACAAAATGCTCTGTGCCTTGATCGCCAAGGTCAACGACTTCATCCATTGATATTTTTTCGAAGTCGCCCTTTAGTTTTTGGTATAGCGCATAGCATTCTGGATCTTTGATCCCAGCTTCCTTCAATAGTTCAGCACCGGTAATTTTGGGTGATTTTACAGTTATTACCTTGTCATTAACTGTAGCTTTATAGACTTGGGGCTTTTCGCCCGAGAAAGATTTATCTTCCATTTTTTTAACAAATTAAATTTTTAATTAGAAATACTATTAATTGAACCTCCAATGGAGGTCGGGGCAGCAATTGCTGCGGCGGAATTAAAAATGTAGTATTGCCTGAATTAAATTTTAATTTGTATGACTGACCAAGACTGCTTCTCTATAGGTTTTTACCCTATTTGCTTGTAAATATGAAAGGTAGTCACTACCTTTGAAACAACCACGAATCAAAGGAGGTTTTTAACGAGGCTGGCAAAGCCTAATTGACTACCTTAAAAATTTACAAAGCTGAGAGCTATGCTCTTGGCTTTTTTTATTTCTTTACAAATATACATCGAAATTCTACAAAACAAAATAAAATGTAAAATTTTACAAAATTTATTATTTGTTAAATATTGTAAAATTATTTGGATGTTTTCTAAATAATAATCATATTTGTATTATGATATTTAGAATCAACAGGTTATGAACGCGCTATCAGAAGAATCTTTTTATGAACAAATTGGAGAACGAATCCGTAATTTTCGATTAAGTGCCAACATAAGTCAGGAAGTATTCTCAGAATTATTAAACATGACAAGAGCCTCGGTTGTTAATATTGAGAAGGGCAGGCAACGGCCATCAATATTTCTTCTAATAACCATTGCACGCATTCTGAAAGTAGATTACATTGATCTAATTCCGATTGAGCTTAATATTGAAAAATTAGAAGAAAACGTGGAGGTGCCAGATGTAGATTTCTCGGCAGTGGTTGCGGACTCTATGCTTGATTTGAACGAGCGCGTCAAAAGTTCAATGCAACAATTCTTAAGACAGATTAACAAATAGAATGATTACTCGAAACCATAGTAGGTCAATACAGTTTATCAAAAAGCAAGTTGATGAGATTTTGCAAGGGATGAAATTAAATACTCTTCCTGTAAAGATTGAAGATGTTGCAAAAAAGACTGGACTGACAGTGTCCCCCTTCGATTTTGAAGATGACATCTCTGGAGTTTTGGTTATCCAAGACGGTAAGGGAGTTATAGGGTATAACCAAAGTGAGTCTCGAGTTAGGAGGCGTTTCACAATTGCCCATGAATTAGGCCACTTTGTTTTGCATCGAGAACTTTCCTCTATGTTTATGGACAAAGGTTTTAGTGCGATTTTTCGGAGTGCTAATTCTGGGCTATCTGAAGAAACGCAAATATTAGAGCGTGAGGCTAATACATTTGCGGCCTATATTCTTATGCCTGACCGCTTGCTTAAGGAGGCTATTGATAACATTGACTTCGATTTAGGTAGTGAGGACGAAATTAAGAATCTAGCGAAGATTTTTGACGTGTCTTCGCAAGCGATGTACTATCGTATATTAAATTCTGGACTGTTGAAATTCTAATTGTATATTAGAGGGTGTATAAACGTAGTTAATTTAGGGAAAGTTGTTTCCGCTGCTATCCGGGCAAAAATATCAGCACCAATCTATTGCGGGGACATTGGTTGAATACTTATCTTGTCAATTATAAATCACCAAGCGTAATTACGTAAACAATCCGAGTTCTCTGCAGATATCAGCGGTCATTTTCGACAATGGCCTTTTCTCAAAATCCTTCTCTTCTGTATAATTCGATGAAATTAGTCTCTTAACGTCATTTACATCCTTGAACAATGTTCCGTCAAACTGATTAAACAGCGCCTCAATATATGCCTGATTGTATATCCTGGATTTAATGATCAGTTCGTCAGAATGGTCCTTGTGCCTGTTATAGAGTTTTGAAAGCTGGAAGACTGAAATGTTGGAAAAGCATTTTTTTAATTGATCCTGGGATAGTCCCCCAGTGTTTTTGTATCTTATGCGATATGCGCTGCTTTTACCGTTTATAAAATCCACATTTCTTGGGCGGATAGAAAAGCTTAGTCCATTAAAGTCCTCTAGATAGGGATGTATGTTCCCTTGCAGTGTGAACTTCGTTGAACCTTTCAGGTCCGAGTTGCAGATTGCACACGATGGAACTAGATTATAAAACGACATAGATAGATAAGGATAGGTTGCCTTATCGAAGAAGTGGTCAAACTGCGGACGTAGGTTTCCGGTTGCATTTCCGCTGAGTGTGAATATATATTGCCTATTACAATAAGGACACACATTAGTACTTAAGTCTTCGGCAAGTTTGTATGCCTCCCATTTTTTGTAGTTTGAGTAGAAGAATACTTTTTCCAGAAGTTCCTTTCTGAAATTATCGGTAAGTAATAAGGTGAAGTTGGTTTCGTAATGATCTATTCTGTTCTGGAGATATGCAGGCTTGCCCGTTATCAAGTTTTCGGGTGCTGAGGGATCTAGGTCAAGAAGTAGTGAGCTATAGAACATGATCTTTAAAACCTCATGCGGTAAGGCGTCATTTATTTTTTTGTTAATAATGGATACAAGCCCTTGGGTTCTTACTCGGCTGTCATTGCACACTCTATTGTAGTGATGCTGAACGGCATTGTTTTTATTAATAAAGACCCTGATCATATTCCCAGTCTTTTTTCAATGTTTGCTACACGGTTTTCCAAGTCCTGATTGAATTTGTCATTGAACATCTCTAAAAGTTTTCGCTTTATGATTGGCTCGCCAATAGAGATAATGATTTTTCTGATCTCAACCTTACGTTCTGGGGATATATCCTTTGTGGTGTTCAGATCCCTTATTACAGAGTCGAGTTTCTTTTTGGCAAAGGTTCCGATAAACCCGTTGTCAAGAAAAAATGAATCAGATAGCAGTGTATGGATATTGGCTGCAAATGTCTGCTTGTGTTCCATTAACTCACTGGCAATGACGTTTTTGTTGCCTGTAAAGAAACATATGTTTCTTTTTGGGAGGTCAGAAATGATAAAAGGAGAATGTGAAGTCAGTATAACCTGCACATTTATCCCGTTAAAGATCTGGGGCAGGAGCTCGGTTAAATAATTGATAACGTTTTTTTGATATATGGGATGGAGATATAACTCGGGCTCGTCCATTAGCACTAATACGCTATCGTAAAAATGTAGATTCGCCATTCTCTGTTGTGAATGGGATAGGGCAAATAGTCTAGATAGCATGCTTAATAGAGCGAGTTCTCCAGAGCTAGATTCTCCAAAGATCATTTTCTGATGAGAAAGGCCAAGTTGAATAAAGTTCGATTCGTAGTTGCTGAGTCGCCTAAGTTGGGCAAGCAGTCCCGGTATTTCGCGAGGGTTCGTTTTGCCGATGTCAATCCAGGCAATATTCATCCCCGCCGAAACATCCTCTTCTTCAATAAGATTTCCAAGATATCCTACAAAATCTTTGATCTGCTTTGATTTTTTGTTGTTTCCATGAAGTATGTCCGCTATATCTACAGGGTTATTGAGGAGGGGTTTTATCAGGGAATCATTGATTTCAAGCAAATTTTGAAGCGTGAGTTCATCAAGCACCAAATTGCGCTCGACAATTAATAGAAATTTTGCCTTTAAACCACTAATGGTTTCCAATTTATCGTTGTAATAATTTACGATGTGGTCATAGAGCTCTTTGTAGCGACCCGAGTTTTCGGGGTTAATATAGTAATCTTCTGAATCGATTTCAGGAGAAAAAATGGTAGAGATCATTAAGTAATTGGGAAGGCCGATTTCCAGGTTTTTATCAATGTTGCTGTACAGAAATGCTATAGTTCTGGCATACTCACTAAACTTGAATCTTAAAGTAAAACTGTCGCCTGTTCTACGGGAATTGGAACTCTTGCCCGGATTTGGGGCAAATAACATATTGGTGAGAGAGGCGTTGTGAAGTCCCTGGAGGTCTCGTTCAATTACCCTGTCATAGAAACTATTGGTGTAGTATATTACATCAGGGTATTCATATTGGTTTCTGAGCGTGCTTACCAACTCAAATTGTTGATTAGTCTGGATCTCCAGGTTTTTTGCAACAGATTCATGGGCAAATATTATTAGTTTCTGATATTGCTTGCTGTAGTGGATTATTATTGCAATAGGATCCTGGCTTTGGCCTTTCGGAAGGGCGTTGACCAGAAATTCTATTGCTGTAGACTTGCCTGAGCCATTGCTGCCAACAAAGGCCGTTATATTGCTGACGCCGACAGAAAAAAAGTCCTGGATATAATCTGGATCTTCCTCTCCCTTAAGAATATTGCGTTCTTGGTCGTAGGAAAACCTTTCTTTCCAACCCATATTGACTTCAAAGTTATTTAGTATTTTTTCTCCTTTTATCCAAGTGTAGATAAGTTCCATATAATTATTATTGAGCATTTAATTTTCGGCAAAGGTCGCCATAGGTGCAAAATAGACAATTATACCCATAATCCGATCTAAACTTTTCGGTGCAATCGAGACTTCATAATCGAACATATTTTTTCGTCCATGAAGGGAATCTTCAAATAATCATTCGTTTTTATTTTGTACTGTAAAGCTTACATTAAAAACTTTACCGTACAAAAGTTGTCAAATTGAATTGTTATGTATATTTTTGGTGTACCGTAAAAAAATAAATGAAAAAAATACAGAACACAAATCTTTTTATAGCTGATCTCGTATCTGCTGGTTTATCTGGTGACAGGGAACGGGTTGAGATGATTTCTCTATCTCTGGCTAGGGCAGTTAAAAAAGAAAATCCCGAATTGAGCGATGCAATATTTAATAAAGTAAATACCGTTCAGCATATAGGGGATACTGGGTTGAGAGGTATGCCTGGGAGTCCTGTTCCGACAGATTCTGAAACACACCTAGAAATGGCGCAGGTATTTCCTCCCTTCGCCGGGCATTCACCAAGCCCTGTTTTTAATGCCGCGTTGCAAGATCAGATAGCGGGAATGTTGAATGAATGGACCAACAAAGAGACATTGCTCAGGAATGGCGTGAAGCCGGTCAATAAATTAATGCTTATAGGTAACCCTGGGACTGGGAAAACAATGCTGGCTAGAGATATTGCTGCCAAACTTGATAAGAGCCTTGTAGTTTTGGATCTGTCATCCTCTATATCAAATCTACTGGGTAAAACAGGGCATAACATTAAAAAAGTATTAAATTATGCTAAACAAAACAGCTCGGTTCTTTTGCTCGATGAGTTCGATGCCATAGCGAAAAAGCGCGATGATAACTCTGACCTTGGAGAAATCAAACGCGTGGTCAATGTTCTTCTAATGGAGCTTGAAGACTGGCCATCAAATTCGATGCTCATTGCTACGAGTAATCACCCTGAGTTGCTTGATCGAGCTATATGGAGGCGATTTGACTTGGTGGTTGAGATACCAATGCCTTCGGCAAATGAAGCATCGGCAATCTTTTCGGCCAATCTTTTTCCGTTAGACGAACAAGAAGGATTCGAAGATAATCTGATTGAGATCATCTCCATGCTATTGGAAGGAAAAAGTGCATCGGATATAGTCAAGCTTGCGCACAGAATAAAGAAAAGAATCATATTGAAACAAGAGAAGCTCTTGCCGGCAACGCTTAATGAGCTCGAGGCAGGGAGCCTGGATAAAAAAGTAAAAGGAAAATTCTGTCAACTTCTTAAGCAGAGTTATGGTGCTAAAATATCGGTGAGAAAGATTGCAGAGCTGACTGGCCTGAGCGTTTCGGGAGTCCAACATCATTTAAAGAAATAAACTATGAGCACAAGAAAGCCCATCCTATACAAAGGAGAATTATATAGCATTCCTGTAACGAAGAGGTCTGGTGGTGGTCCAAAATCTTATCCCGTGACTTTTGAAGAAGCCGCTGAACGTCTTTCAGCAGATATAGACTCTGTAAAAGAGCAGATTCGCTCGCTACCAGAATCTTCAAGGCTTCCTAATGAAGTGGTAATGTGCGTTAGAATGCACCCTGATTTTTCGGCCAAAAGTTATTATCCTGAGACGCTTTTTGACACGGAAACTGAGCGCTATGGGCTACAAGAGATTGGTTCCAGAATTTGGAGAAGCACTGAAAACCTTTCAAATGGTTCTAAGAAAGAAAAACTAGAATCTAAAATGTTTTTTGTTAGGGGGACTGATGAGAGTTTGGATAAATTTAAAAAACAACTCAATAAATCAGCCTCAGCGCTAACCAAGACTTTTATGAATGATGTGCGTAAATTAGTGAGCATAGATTTGTTAAATGAGGAAGAGCAGATAGTCGGAATTTCCAATGATTGGGAGCACGGAAGGCTTGAAGCAGTTCTTCATCCTTTTGACGTTGACCAAGACCAGTCATTATCACGGTTTTTAGAGCTTTTGAACATAGCGGGTGTTTCGGCCGAGAGTATAAATTATCACCAATATGAAGACGGAATAACTTTTGTTAGCCTTATGGGCAACCGGGATGTGATTTCGTTACTTAGTGGATATAACCCGCTTCGTACATTACATCCCTTGGAATTCAAGCATTTTGTGAGCACTCGTGCTTATGCAGTTGAGGGTTCACCAAAATCTCCAGTGTTTACTTCTCGTCCTGAGGTTACAGTTGGCGTCATCGATGGCGGTTATGTAATGGGAAACCCAGCTCTTGACAGATATGTAACAACCGAGGACTGCGTTAGTGGTGATCCGATAACTGATTGCGCAAACCACGGGACACAGGTTACGAGTGCTGTTCTGTATGGTGCTCTAAATGATTATCAAAATTCTCAACAATTAGCAGAACCTTTGATTTGCGTAAAAAACTTTAGGGTCATCTCCCAAAATATGGCAGCTGACCCTGATTTATACCAGATCGTCGATGCCATTGAAAAGATTATTCCTTCTAATCCCGACATAAAAGTTTATAATTTAAGCCTAGGGCCACGGGGGCCGATATATGATGACCATATCAGTCGCTTTACATTCGCTTGCGATTTATTGAGCGAAAAGCATGATGTATTGTTTTGCGTAGCAGTTGGAAACGATGGAACTCAAATAGGCTATAATAGAATCCAGGCACCATCTGATATGGTAAATGGATTGGCGATTGCTGCCTATTCCAAGGTCGATGGCAAAATTAACCGTGCGCCATATAGTTGTATAGGTCCAGGTAGAGAAGGAAATAAATTAAAACCGGACCTTTCAGCATTTGGAGGGTGCGATCAAAATCCTATTCATCTGCTGGGGAACCTACCAAACCAACGGGCCCTGACACAGGGTACCAGCTTCTCAAGTCCGTTGGCCACCTCCGCCGCTGGGAAAATCATTGGCTACAGCAATGCGGACCTTTCTAGCCTTACTACTCGAGCAATGATTATTCATGGTATCTGCGAACATGGCGATGGGCACAATACAGATTTTGGCCATGGAGCTCTACCATCTGATATTAGCACGATAACAACCTGTCCAGAGCAATCCTATACGTTGATCTATAGCGGCGAAATAAATTCTGGAAGCTTTGTAAAACTTCCAATTCCTTGGTCGGATGAAATCACTAAAGGTAAGGTTTCGTTTCGCTGGACTTCAGCTGTAATGACCAAAATCGATCCACAGAGCCCAGATGATTATTCTACATCGTCCATCACAACCTCCTTTTATCCATGTGAAACAAAATTCAACTTTAAAAATGGTAAAAAGACGAGAAAGCTGGATATTAATGCAGAGCCCGAAGAGATGGAAAGACTTCTCAATGAAGGATGGACCTGCTCTTTTGAATACCCAGCAACGGACAATGCAAAGTCATCATTTAAAAAAGAACAGGATTTGAAGGCAGATTTAAAATGGGACAGTTTAGATACACGAAATATTACAAAAAAAATCGAAGGAGTTAAAAATCCGATGTTCATCGTCCATGCTTTAGAGAGGGGTAAGAGGCATGTAAATGCTAAAGTTAGATATGCATTAGTATTAACGTTATCGACCACGAGCAAAGAAGTAGATATCTATTCAAAAGTTCGCTCGCGCTATTCAGAGCTCGTACCTATTAAACTTGAATTGGAAAATCGCGTATCCGCAATGCAGAATAGCTCAAGTTAGACAAATAATAATTAAGGGATAATTGAATATCTGAGGTTTCAAGGCTTTGAAACAATTGGTTAACTTATTAACTTTAGTTAATCAAATGGTTTGGTATGGCAAAATATAGGAAGTCAGATGAATATTATCATGACCAGTATGACCGTCACACGATCGAAGGCCTGAAAGAATACGAAACCCTGATGGGCATCAAGCTTAATGATGAGCCAAAAAATCTTCAGGATAAAATGAAGCAGGTCCGCGTCCAAGATTACGCAATACAGAGTGCCAGGGAAAAAAGAGCCACTATTGAAGGCTGGAAACAGAAAGATGAGCAAAGGGATAGAATGATAGCCCGACATCCAGTTCCGATGCCGCCAACATGTCTCTGCGGAAAAACAATGCTATTTTTTGATTATGATTTTTTTGGCCCACAGGACGACATTCATTTTATCTACACCTGCAAAAAATGCAGGAATAAAAACCAGATAATCGATCAATATGGAGAAGCATATCTGCCTCCAGCTAAATCCTGCAGCTATTGTAACGGTAATCTGGTTTCCAAGGTTACTAAGTCCAAGGGTAAAATCATATTAGTGGATACCTGTGAGGATTGCGACAGGGCAGAAACTCTTGAATTCGATATCCCCAAACCCATAAAGCTAAAACCGATAGATGAAAATGAACGTGCATATTACTGCACGGATATTGAACACAGGCGAACGTTCTATGAAGACCTTAAGGCCCTGGTGGATTTAGCAGATGAGATAAAGGTCAAACCAGACTTATCGAAGATAGAAATGTTGAAACTGCCGCAACTCGAGCGGAGGCTATCAGAGATGTTGCACAAAAGCAACTTCTTGTAGTCGGTAATAAAGAATGCAGAGTTTTTGGTAATTAGGAATACAGTATTTTTGGTAAGAATGGTGCAGAGAAAATGGCACTAATAAATACAGAGTCCGTTTCAAAAGTAGGTTAATATTTTTA
>Ga0308169_10001943_pt1 | contig 22532 bp, 17 predicted proteins | sample PhyBR1_2_FD_202139 | JGI IMG/M metagenome (GOLD analysis project Ga0308169, IMG submission 202139) | Phyllosphere microbial communities from UC Gill Tract Community Farm, Albany, California, United States - DLSLSB.R1 | ecosystem: Host-associated > Plants > Phyllosphere > Unclassified | place...
AGCTGCAGCCGGGCGACACCGTGACCATCTTCTCGCAGGAAGACGTGGCGGTCCCGATGGACAGGCGCCAGGTGTTCGTGCGCGTCGAAGGCGAAGTCAAGGTGCCGGGCGTGTACCAGATGACGGCCGGCGACACCCTGCAGAGCCTGATCGCCAAGGCGGGCGGCCCGACCGGCAACGCCTACCTGTTCGGCACCGGCTTCTATCGTGAAGACGTGAAAAAGGAGCAGGAAGCGAACCTGCAGCGCGCTGCCGACCGTCTGGAAACCCAGCTGCGCAGCGAGCAGTCGCGCCAGCTGGCCAACCTGCGTGGTACGAACACGACCGAAGCTGCAGCCTTGACCGCCCAGTTCGAGTCCGAGCGCCGTACCGCGGAAGAACGCATCGCACGTTTCCGCAAGCTGCAGCCGACCGGCCGTATTGCCTTCGGCCTCGATCCAAACGAGCGCTCGTTCGCGCGTTTGCCGCAGGTCACGCTGCAGAACGGCGACCGCCTGGTGGTGCCGTCGAAGCCGGCCTTCGTGCATGTGTTCGGCGCCGTGAACGTCGAGGCGTCGCCGCTGTGGCGTCCGAACAGCCGAGTCAAGGATTACCTGAAGATGGCTGGTACGACCTCGGATGCGGACATCGACAACGCCTTCGTGCTGCGTGTCGATGGCACCGTGGTGTCCTCGGATTCGCAAGGCTGGTTCTTCGGCAAGATCGGCGGTCTCGAAGTGATGCCTGGCGATACGATCGTTGTGCCGGAAAAGCTGGACAAGCAGACTGCGTGGACCAAGTTCACCCAAGGCGCCCGTGAATGGACTCAGATTCTGGCCAATTTCGGTTTGGGTGCGGCAGCTATTAAAACCTTGCGCGACTGATCGTTGGGCATCTCTCAAAGTATGAAACCGGCTTGAAAAAGCCAAATAGATGAGCATCAGGCTATATATGAATCAAGGTGAGACGGTAGTGCTCGATACGCAGATCGTTCCAGAGGCGAAGCAAATCAGTATTCTCGATATGCTGATAGCCCTGGCCAAACATAAGAAATTAATGCTTGGCTTGCCCGTGGCAGGCGCTGTGTTGGCGGCGGGAATTGCGGTGGCGTTGCCCAACGTCTACAAATCGGGAACTGTCTTGCTGCCGCCGCAGCAGCAGCAGTCAAGCGCATCTGCCATCCTCTCACAATTGGGTGGGATGGCAGGCATGGCGGCGGGCGCGGCGGGATTGAAAAATCCTAATGATGTCTATATCGGCATGTTGAAGAGCCGAACGATCGCTGACAAGCTCATTGCCCGGTTTGACCTGAAAAAGGTTTACGAGACGGATTCGCAAGAAAAGGCACGTAAGCGCCTTATCGAAAAAAGTTCGATCGGTGCTGGTAAGGATGGGCTTATCGCGATCGAGGTTGAAAGTGGTGATCCAAAGCTCGCCGCTCAGCTGGCCAATGGTTATGTCGACGAATTGCTGCAGCTGACCCGTGTACTTGCAGTGACCGAAGCCGGACAGCGCAGGGTGTTCTTCGAACGTCAGCTTGAACTTGCGAAAAATAATCTGGCGAAGGCCGAGATGTTGTTGAAAGGCAGTCTGGATACGCGTGGTGTCGTTAGCGTCGACGGCGAAAGCCGGGCCGTTGTAGAAACGGTGGCACGTCTGAAAGCCCAAGTGTCTGCGAAGGAAATTGAACTCAACTCGATGCGTGCCTTCGTCACTTCGAGCCATCCCGAGTTCCAACGCGCGACGGAAGAACTGAATAGTCTGCGTGCCGAGCTTTCGAAACTGGAGAATGGCCGCGACGGCGATGCTGGTAAAGAGGAGAAGACCGGGAACGTTCGCGGTCTAGAAAACATTCAGCGTCTTCGTGATCTCAAGTATTACCAGATGCTGTACGAATTACTGGCAAAACAATATGAAGCCGCAAGATTGGATGAGGCGAAGGATCCTTCGTTGATTCAAATACTCGACAAAGCGGTGGAACCTGAACGACCAGTTCAACCTCAGCGTGCGCTGATCGTGATTTTGGGAGCTGCCGTAGGCCTCTTCCTCGCAGTATTGATGGCTTTTATAGCCGAGTTTAAGAATAACGCTCTCCAGGAGCCCAGGACAAAACTGCGGTGGAACGAACTCCGAGCGCTGCTCGGTCGGAAGTGACAGGCCAGGTGGTAGACCTTATCGCACGGTGCGACCGCTCGTGGTTTACGCAACAGGTGTAAAAGCATCAGAAGCCTGCAACGCTCAGGCCTCGAATAATAAGCAATCTGGATTAAAGTAATGACAATACTAGTTACGGGTGGCGCTGGTTTTATTGGTAGTAATTTTGTGATGGACTGGCTTGAGGCAACTTCCGAGCCTGTCGTTACTCTTGATAAACTTACCTACGCCGGCAACCTCGAAAATCTTAGTGGGGCCGCGTCTTTTGGCGATCGTCACGTTTTCGTGCAAGGTGACATTGCCGATAGTGCATTGGTTGAGCGCCTTTTTTCCGAGCATCGATTCCGTGCGGTAATTAATTTCGCAGCAGAGTCTCACGTTGACCGCTCCATCCATGGTCCTGAGGATTTCATTCAAACGAACATCGTCGGCACCTTCCGCATGCTTGAGGTGGTACGTGCATATTGGAACGCCCTGGACGGGGAAGAAAAATCTCGTTTTCGTTTTCTGCACGTTTCCACAGACGAGGTATATGGTTCGCTGGATCAAGGCGCTGCACCTTTTACGGAGTCGCATCGTTACGAACCGAACAGTCCATACTCTGCAAGCAAGGCTGCAAGCGACCACCTCGTCCGTGCGTATCACCACACCTATGGGATGCCGGTGCTGACTACTAATTGTTCGAACAATTATGGGCCATACCATTTCCCCGAGAAGCTAATTCCGCTCGTGATTCATAACGCGCTTTCCAACGCGACTTTGCCGATTTATGGTGATGGGCAGCAGATTCGTGACTGGCTGTACGTCAAGGACCATTGCTCGGCAATTCGCTTGGTACTCGAGGCAGGCAGATGCGGCGACGTATATAACGTTGGTGGATGGAACGAAAAAACAAATCTGGAAGTTGTCAAAACAATTTGCGCCATTCTCGATGAACTCGCCCCGCGTACCGATGGCAAGTCATTTGCAGATCAGATAAATTTCGTTACTGACCGCCCAGGGCACGATCGGCGCTACGCGATCGACGCAAGCAAGCTTGAGCGTGAACTCGGCTGGAGGCCGGCTGAGACATTCGAAACCGGTATCCGCAAAACCATCAAGTGGTACCTCGAAAATGAAGGCTGGGTCAGAAATGTAACTAGTGGCGCTTATCGGGACTGGTTGGGCCATAATTACGGAATTAGAAAATGATCGCAACTGCTACGAAACGCAAAGGAATCGTCCTTGCCGGCGGTTCAGGCACTCGGCTTTATCCAGTCACCCGGGGGGTCTCCAAACAGCTGTTGCCTGTGTATGACAAGCCGATGATCTATTATCCTTTGTCAGTACTTATGTTGGCCGGCATTCGTGAGATCCTCGTGATTACGACGCCAGAAGACAAGGCGGCTTTTCAAAGGTTGCTCGGCGATGGCAGCGATTTCGGCATCGAATTGACGTACGAAGTTCAAGAGAGCCCCGACGGCCTGGCACAGGCTTTCCTAATCGGCGAGAAATTCATTGGCAAAGATAGTGTATGCCTGGTCTTGGGCGACAATATTTTTTATGGGCAGGGTTTCGGCCCGATGCTGCGTAATGCCGCCACACAGGAAAAAGGTGCGACCGTGTTCGGCTATACGGTTAAAGATCCGGAACGTTTCGGCGTGGTGGAATTCGATCGCGAGATGCGAGCTATTTCGATCGAGGAAAAACCGTCAAATCCAAAGTCTCACACTGTCGTCACGGGCTTGTATTTCTATGACAATGAAGTTGTAGAGATTGCCAAATCGGTAAAGCCGTCGGCGCGAGGCGAACTCGAAATCACTTGTGTAAACCAGGTCTACCTCGAGCGTCGAGCGTTGAATGTCCAGTTACTCGGGCGCGGTTTTGCTTGGCTCGATACAGGAACCCATGAAAGTCTGCTCGATGCCGCGCATTTTGTCGAGACAGTCGAAACCCGGCAAGGCTACAAAGTGGCTTGCCTTGAAGAGATCGCATTGCACAACGGCTGGCTTAGCGCAGAACGAGTTCGCAAGATCGGCAGCGGCCTAGCGAAGACCTCTTACGGACAATACTTGATAAGTATTTCCAAGTAAATAGATTCCCCAAATTAGCGAAAACGATGTTTAAATTTATTCAATTGCAGCAGCATGGTGACAGCAGGGGCAGGCTAGTCGCTCTTGAAGATCAAAAAGAGGTGCCTTTTCCTATCCGTCGAATTTATTACATGTATGGATGTGAAAAGAACGTGCGACGCGGCTTCCATGCGCATAAAGAGTTGACCCAGCTCGTCATTCCGGTCAGCGGCTCTTGCGTATTCGTATTTGACGACGGGCAAAGCCGCGAGGAGACATTGCTCGATGACCCGGCTAAAGGCTTGTTGGTAGAGCCAAAAATGTGGCATGAGATGTACGACTTTTCCGCGGATTGCGTACTCATGGTCTTGGCCGATGCTCACTACGACGAGGCTGACTATATCCGTGATTACGCCGAATTCCAGGAGCATGTAACGCGTTGATAGACGCGTTAGCTGGACAAACAACGGCAAGTGATTGCCAAGACCAAGATTTTATCAGCGGATATTTCAGATGATTCCTTTTCTGGACCTTAAGGCCATTAATCTGGCGCATGAAGAACGCCTCAAGAAAGCGTTCGACCGTGTCTTGCATTCTGGATGGTATATCCTGGGGCAAGAGGTCAAATCGTTCGAGCAAGAGTTCGCAGCGTATTGCGGAACCGAGCACGCCATCGGAGTAAGCAATGGTTTGGATGCGCTGCATTTGATCTTGCGAGGCTGGGGTATCGGCGAGGGCGACGAGGTTATTGTCCCATCCAATACCTATATTGCAACGTGGCTCGCGGCTACCTACGCTGGGGCGACGCCAGTGCCGGTAGAACCGGTCGAGGGAACATACAATCTCGACCCCGCGTTGATCGAAGCCGCGATTACGCCACGCACTAAAGCAATCATCGTGGTCCACCTGTACGGCCAACCTGCAGATATGGAGCCAATCATGGCGATCGCAGCCAAGCATGGTCTCAAGGTTATCGAGGACGGCGCCCAAGCGCATGGTGCAGAATACAAGGGGAAGAAGGTCGGCGCGCTTGGTCACGCGGCAGGTTTCAGCTTTTATCCCGGAAAAAATCTCGGCGCACTTGGGGACGCTGGCGCCGTCACGACAAACGACAGTGCACTGGCTGCCCAAATTCGCGTACTGGTCAATTATGGCTCACGCGTGAAATACCATAACGAAGTCAAAGGTTTCAACTGCCGCCTTGACGAGTTGCAGGCCGCATTTTTACGAGAAAAACTTCCTTATCTCGACGCAGAAACAGCACGCCGCCGGGAAATCGCTGCTATGTATCTCAAAGGCTTGTCGAGATTGAAGCTGGTTCTGCCTCAGTGCATGTCCGGCGCGCATCCAGTTTGGCATCTGTTCGTCGTGCGAGTCAAAGGTCGTGAAAAAGTCCAGAGTGAACTGACGAAACGTGGCATCGGTACCGTTATTCATTATCCAATTCCTCCTCATCTTCAGTCGGCTTACGCCGAGCTTGGCTACGGTGCTGGAGCGTTTCCGATTGCGGAGCGTATACACGAGGAGGTTCTCAGCCTGCCGATGGGACCGACCATGCGCGACGAAGAGGTTCTGCGCGTCATTGAGGACCTGAAGTTTGCTATTTCGTGAGAAAACTCCTCAGCGTTACCTTTTTTAGTGGCCTGCTGACGCTGCTACGCATGAGTAGCGGGTTTGTTATTGCAAAGGCCGTAGCGATCTATACCGGCCCAGGTGGTATGGCCATGATGGGCCAGGTTCAAAGCTTCGTCACGGCAATCAACGGTGTCGTTACTTCACCCGCCGGGAATGGCTTGGTCCGTTATACGGCCGAGAATTACGAAGCCGGTTTTGATAGGTGCGCGCCGTGGTGGAATGCGAGCCTGACCTGGGTGCTGAGGCTGCTGGCAGTGGTAGTACCGCTCACAATACTTGCTGCGAAGCCGCTCGCCATCTGGCTGTTCGGCGACGCTCAATACATATGGCTTGTGATAGTAGCAGCGCTGTGTCTACCACTGGCCGCAGCCAACGGCATCGTTGCTTCCGTTATCAACGGTCAGCAACAGTACAAACGCTATATAGGTCTGGGAACGGTTTCGGTCATCTGTGCCACCGCAGCGATGCTGTCGATGATCGTTGTCGCACGGTTGGCCGGCGCATTGCTTGCTGCAGTGATATTCACCGCGGCCTCCGGTGTGGTAATGATCGTCAGTTCACTGCGGCAGCCCTGGTTTCAGCGAAAATATTGGGTCGGACGTATCGATCACGCCGCCTTGAATGACATACGCAGCTATCTACTGATGACAACGTCGAGTGCCGTGTGTGCCGCATTGACAATGATAGTAACGCGCAATGTTTTGATCGAAGCGGTAGGACTTGAAAACGCGGGTTATTGGCAAGCCGTCTATAAAGTCTCAGAGGTTTATCTTGGAGTAATCACGATGGCCCTGGCGACCTATTATCTGCCGCGCTTATCGACTGTTGGTCCGGCGAGCGCGATACGCGCTGAAATTTTTGCCACCGCTAAGATAATCGTGCCAGTGGCATCGTTGTTAGCGTTGGCAGTATATCTACTGCGTGATATTGCAATCTCAGTCCTGTTCACCGAAGCGTTTCGTCCGGCTCGTGATCTGTTTGCGCTGCAACTTATCGCAGACGTAGTGAAAATTGCATCTTGGTTATTGGCCTATGGGATGATTGCGCGTAAGGCAACTCTCTGGTTCATTGGAAGTGAAGTGTTTTTTTCCGCTACCCTTCCGATACTCGCAGCGTATTTCGTCAGGACGATGGGGGTGGAAGGAGCAAATGTGGCTTATCTGGTTAACTACATTTTATACCTGGCTTTCCTTATGGTGTTTTCCCGGCAATATCTCTCCGGGGGCGAAGCTAAACAATTATGAACGACAAATCCCAAAAAACCAACATTCCATGCAATGATCCACTGGTGAGCATTGTGGTGATCACATACAATCAGGAGCTGTATATCGAAGCGGCAGTCGCTTCTTGCCTCAGTCAAAGTTACACAAATATTGAGGTCATCGTTTCCGACGACGCCTCCACCGATCGAACCGTGGAGATTGTCCGAAAGCTGGCGGCTGGGGATGCGCGCGTCAAATTACTCGAGTCGCCATCGAATCGTGGCATAACCGGAAACGTTCAGACGGCTTATGAGAAATGCTGCGGAAAATATATTGCATTCTTGGGGGGCGATGACATTCTCTATCCGGAAAAGATTGCCGTGCAGGTAAGCTGCATGGAGAGCGATTCGGAATTGGCCCTGACCTTCACCCAATGCCACATCATCTTTAATCAGGATCTGACTCCGGTTCGGACTACCGCCACCACGGCGGCCAGTGATGTGAAGGACGGCTATGAGCTCGCCGGCACTTTTGCCGTCGAAATTCCCGGGCCTGCACCAATGGTGCGTGCATCCATGGTCCCCAAAGGCGGATTTCGCAGCCTAGCACCGGTGGCTTCGGACTGGCTGTTTTTTATCGAAACGTGTTATCAACATAGCTGCAAACTGATTCAGACGCCTTTAGGGGCGTATAGAATTCATGATAATAATATTGGCAAGAAACGTTACAATTACATCAAGGACTACATCAGTTCTTATGAATTTCTCGCCAATACCCATCCATATTGCGATGACGCTCGGTTCGTAAATCAGGTGCGCGGGGCTCTACAGCGTTATTTGCTGGGAACCTATTACGCCAGTGTGATCGATGGTAGAAAAGATGTCGCGGCACAGGTCGCGGATATCTATCGTGGCATTTGGGGAGTCGGCTCCCTGTACCTTGCAATGCGGTTGGGCCAGAGTGCGAACCTATCCAGGCTCTTCTCGACGGTCAAACCTATGATCAAGAAATTTGTTTAGTGCATGCTTACCGAAAACAAAAGAGCTTATCAGTTCGGGATTGCCGCATTTGTTTTGGCAAATCTGCACCTTTTGCGTAATGTCAGTCCAGTATTTGCGGTGCTGACTATCGCAATGTTGTGTGCGGTGACAATCGTGATATTTTGGCGCGGGATTGTTATTCGTTCCAGTGCCAATGGACCTTTTGTGTTCCTGCTCGCCTGTATGATGTTCGCAGTCCTGAATTCCTATGCTGCAGTGCCGGGGGAATCTTATCTGGATAAAATTCCTAGATTTTTTCTTACCGTCCCATTTCTATTTGTTGGCGCAATGATTTCGCGTCAACAGTTGCGTCAGTTCTTGCTGTTTTCCGCCATGTTCGGTGCTCTCGGCGGGTTAAGCCTGATCGTGCAAGTCGGGATCGGGCCGATCAGCTGGTTTGCGGAATCGTCCGAGCGTGGCGGACTCGTCCGTTATGCGTCCATTCTGGGTAGCCTGACAATTCTCGGTACGTTCGCAGGAATTGCGATGTCCGCAGCCTACTTCATCAAGGGCAACACATATGTGCGCGGCGCTACGATTCTGCTGATTTCAATCGGCTGCATTCTGAGTTTGCAAAAAGCCGCTATTTTAAACATGTTATTGTTCATGCTTCTGATCGCTGCGCGCGAGATCAAAAGCAAGCGTTACATGATGATCTGCATGGCGGTTGGGGTTGCTGTCGTATTGATCCTCTTTTTGAATATTTATTTCAGCGATTATCTTGATCTGGGGATTAACACTTTCTTCCACACCGATAGTTCGGTGCAAGTGGACGACGTCGATCCGATCGAAGGCTTCGTTCAACGTTTATGGGATCTGCCGAGCAGACTATTTGAAGCGTATGGCTGGCAGGGATTACTGATGGGTGTTGGCCTCGTGGGCGGCTCAGGCTCTCTCGGTTTTCCCGACTATCCTATGGCGCATAACTTTGTCTTCGACATGCTGTTTATCGGCGGCTTGCCGTACCTGTGTGTCTATGCATATGTGCTGATTTCGACAATGTTGCGTGTTTATCGATTGGGAACGCAACGGACCGACACCGATAATGCTGCTCTTTTTTGTCTGGCTTTTTACATCTTTAACTTACCAGCCGCTACTGGTATTCAGTTTCATCCGGTCATTTCGTCGATCATCAATCTGATAATCGGTTTCTATTTCCTATCCCCACTTCGTCTCAAAGTATAGAAAAATGTTTAGTAACAAGACACTACTGATTACCGGCGGAACCGGGTCTTTCGGCAACGCGGTCCTGCGACGCTTCCTCGACTCCGACTTGGCAGAAATTCGTATTTTCAGCCGGGATGAGAAAAAGCAGGATGACATGCGTAAGCGCTACAATAATCCGAAGCTGAAATTCTATATCGGCGACGTGCGTGAAATCCGTAGCGTACGGGCCGCCATGCGTGGTGTCGATTACGTCTTCCATGCCGCCGCACTGAAACAGGTGCCATCGTGCGAATTCCATCCGATGGAAGCCGTGCGTACGAATGTCATGGGCACCGAGAATGTGCTGGAAACGGCTATCGCCGCCGGTGTAAAGAAAGTCGTTTGCCTCAGTACTGACAAGGCGGTCTATCCCATCAATGCGATGGGTATCAGTAAGGCGATGATGGAAAAGGTGATGGTGGCTGCCAGCCGTAACCTCGGGGGTACTGACACTGTTATTTGCGGTACGCGTTATGGCAATGTGATGGCCTCACGCGGCTCCGTCATTCCATTGTTCATCGATCAGGTATTCGCAAACAAACCAATTACGGTGACCGATCCGTTGATGACGCGCTTCATGATGACACTTGAGGACGCGGTGGAGTTGGTTCTGTTTGCCTTCACCCACGGCGAGAACGGCGATATTTTCGTACAAAAAGCGCCCGCCGCGACGGTCAAAGTGCTGACACAGGCGATCCTGGAACTCCTCGATAAACCGGGCCATCCAGTGCATGAGATGGGAACCCGCCATGGTGAAAAGCTCTACGAAGCATTGCTGAGCCGCGAAGAAATGGCGTGCGCTGAAGACCTCGGCGGCTACTTCCGCGTACCACCGGATGCACGTGACCTCAACTATAGCAAGTTTGTTGAACAAGGCGAACAACGCCTGACCGAAAGCCTGCACGGTGAAGATTACAACTCGCACAATACACAGCGCCTTGACGTTGCCGGTATGAAAGCCTTGCTGATGAAGCTCGGATTCGTCGAACGTCTTGCGCAGGGCCTGACGCCATTTGCAGAGGATTAATTAATGAAAGTTCTTGTTACCGGGGCTAACGGTTTCATTGGCAAGAATTTGGTGATCCATTTGCAGGAACTTGAGGGTATAGAAGTCCTGCGCTTTGTCCGCGGCGAATCTTTTGCAGATTTGGCGGCCAAGGTGGCCCAAGCCGATTTCGTGTTTCACCTGGCCGGCGTAAACCGACCCAAGGATGATGCCGAATTTGCCCACGGGAATTGTGAGCTTACCCAGGCGCTGTGCGACGCGGTCCGAGCTGCCGGGCGGGCGATCCCGATCGTGTACACGTCCTCGATCCAGGCCGAGCGCGAGAATGCCTATGGCGTCAGCAAGCGCGGTGCGGAAGACGCGCTGCGCGCGCTGGCCGACCAGACCGGCCAACCAGTCTGGATCTATCGTTTGCCTAACGTGTTCGGCAAGTGGTGCCGTCCGAACTACAACTCTGCAGTGGCAACCTTCTGCCACAACATCGTGCACGGTCTGCTGATCAGCATCAACGACCCGGATGCCCAGCTGCGCCTGGTGTATGTCGACGACGTCGCCCGTGCCTTCCTGTCTCACCTCGGGCAGGATGCGCAAGGCGTCCATGATGCCGCCGTCGAGCCGGTCTACGAGACCACCGTCGGCAGACTGGTGGACCAGCTGCATGCGTTCAAGCGCAGCCGCACCGACATGGTGACCGAACCCGTGGGCCTGGGACTGGTGCGTGCGCTGTACGCGACCTACATCAGCTACTACCCGCCCGAACAGTTCGCTTATCCGCTGGTCAAGCACGAAGACCTGCGCGGCAGCTTTTCCGAAATGCTGAAGACGCGCGACTCTGGCCAATTCTCCTACTTCACGGCCCATCCGGGCGTGACCCGGGGCGGCCATTATCACCATACGAAGAATGAGAAGTTCCTGGTCGTCCACGGCAAGGCATCCTTCAAGTTTCGCCATGTCGTCACCGGTGAGGAGTACGAACTGTTCACCAACGGCGACGAGCCACAGGTGGTCGAAACCGTGCCCGGCTGGTCGCACGACATCACCAATATCGGCGAGCACACGATGGTCGTCCTGCTGTGGGCGAACGAAATCTTCGACCGCGAACGCCCTGATACCAAGAACTACAAGGTGAGAAATTGAAAAAACTTAAGGTCATGAGCGTCGTCGGGACGCGTCCCGAAATCATCCGCCTGTCGCGCGTGCTCGCCGCCCTGGATGAGCATTGCGAGCACGTGCTGGTCCACACCGGCCAGAACTATGACTACGAGCTCAACGAGATCTTCTTTCAGGACCTCGGCGTGCGCCGTCCGGACCGCTTCCTGAATGCAGCCGGCGGCAACGCCGCTGAGACGATCGGCAATATCATTATCGCCGTCGATGGCGCGCTGGCCGAGATTCAGCCGGACGCCATGCTGGTGCTGGGCGATACCAACAGCTGCTTGGCCGCCCTTCCGGCCAAGCGCCGCAAGGTGCCGATCTTCCACATGGAAGCAGGCAACCGCTGCTTCGACCAGCGCGTACCCGAAGAGACCAACCGCAGAATCGTCGACCACATCTCGGACATCAACCTGACATACAGCGACATCGCGCGAGAATACCTGCTGCGCGAAGGCTTGCCACCGGACCGCATCATCAAGACCGGCAGCCCGATGTACGAGGTGCTCACGCATTACCGTCCAGGTATCGACGCGTCCGATGCCCTCGACCGCCTGGGTCTGCAGCAAGACGGCTATTACGTGGTCAGCGCTCACCGCGAAGAGAATATCGAGTCGGATTACAACTTCAATCGCCTGGTGGGCATCCTCAACGCCGTGGCCGAGCAGTTCGGCAAGCCAGTGATCGTGTCTACCCATCCGCGCACACAAAAGCGCATCGATGCGATTGGCGCGACGTTCCATCCGCTGGTGCGCTTGCTAAAGCCTATGGGATTCAAGGACTACGTCAAGCTGCAACTGGAATCGACGGCCGTGCTGTCCGACAGCGGCACGATCAACGAAGAATCGTCGATCTTGAATTTCCCGGCCCTGAATCTGCGTGAGGCGCACGAGCGTCCGGAAGGCATGGAAGAAGCTGCCGTGATGATGACCGGACTCGAGGTCGAGCGCGTTCTGCAGGGGCTTGCGATTCTCACGAGCCAGTCGCGTGGCAGCGAGCGCAGCCTGCGTCTGGTGGCCGACTACAGCATGCCGAACGTGTCCGATAAAGTGGTGCGGATCATCCATAGCTACACCGATTATGTGAATCGGGTGGTCTGGAAGAAGCAGTAAGGGGACCTCAGTGCGCTTGCTCGTCGTTACACAGTATTTCTGGCCCGAGAACTTCCGCGTCAACGATCTGGTCGCGGAACTCGTGCGCCGTGGGCACGAAGTCACCGTACTGACTGGCCACCCGAACTATCCTGCCGGGGAATTCTTTCCTGACTTCGTGGCCGATCCAGAGAAGTTCAACAGCTACGCCGGAGCGGCTGTTGTGCGTGTGCCCCACACTGCACGCGGCAAGGGCGGTATCCGGCTGCTGGCGAACTACTTCACCTTCGCCGCGAGCGCCACGGTGCTGGGCGCCTGGAAACTGCGTGGCCGCGAGTTCGATGCCATCTTCTGCTACGAGCCTTCGCCCATTACGGTGGGCCTGCCGGCAGCTGCCTTGCGGGCATTGAAAAAAGCCCCTCTGGGCTTCTGGGTACTGGACTTGTGGCCGGAAACGCTGCACGCTATTGGCGTCGTCAAGTCGGCTTCGGTCCTCAAGCTGGTCGGCAAACTGGTGTCCTTCATTTACCGTCGTTGCGACTTGATCCTGGCGCAGTCTCGTAGCTTCATCCCGCAGATCAGGAAGTACGCGGGGCCGAACAGCCAAGTGGAATACTTCCCAAGTTGGGCGGAAGCGGTGTTCGACATGGGCAAGGTCGCTCCGGCACCGGAGCTGGAAGCCGCGCCGGACAAGTTCACCGTCATGTTCGCAGGGAACGTTGGCGATGCCCAGGACTTCCCGGCGATCCTCGCCGCTGCCGAAGAGTTGAAACACGATAAGCGCATCCGTTGGGTCATCGTCGGCGACGGCAGGATGAGCGACTGGCTGGCGGAGGAAGTCGTAAAGCGAGGCCTGTCCGATTGCTTCCTGCTGATGGGACGTTACCCTGTCGATCGCATGGCCAGCTTCTTCAAGCACGCGTCGGCTTTGCTGGTCTCCTTGAAGGATCAGCCAATCTTCTCGATGACGATTCCCGGCAAGCTGCAATCGTATCTTGCAGCCGGCATTCCTTTGCTTTGCATGCTGAACGGCGAAGGGGCAGACGTCGTGGAAAGGGCCGAAGCCGGGATGACCTGCAACGCCGGCGATTCGCAAGGCTTGGCCGAGGCAGTACTGCGGCTCGCCGCAATGACGCCGCAAGAGCGGCAAGCTATGGGCAACAATGGCTTGGCCGCCAGCGCGGAGCAGTTCGATCGCGACCGCCTGATCACGCAACTGGAATCGATGTATGCGCGGCTGACCGATCGCCGCGCCACATCCAAGATAGAGATGGCTTAATGATTCTTGTCACTGGAAGTAATGGATTCGTCGGCCGCGAACTGTGCCAGACCCTGGTACAGCGTGGCATTCCCTTCAGGGCCGCCGTCAGGGCCGCGGCAAAGCAGGGGCAGGTGGCCGTCGGTAATCTCGACGGTTCGACGGATTGGAGCGAGGCGCTGGCCGGCTGTTCGGCTGTCATTCACCTGGCGGCGCGTGTGCACGTGATGTCGGATACCGCTGAGGATCCCCTGCGTGCCTACCGCGAAGTCAATCTGGACGGCACTCTTCGACTGGCGCGCCAGGCCGTAGAGGGTGGCGTCAAGCGCTTCGTCTTCGTCAGCAGTATCAAGGTCAACGGCGAGGCTACCGACAGCAAGCCGTTCAGCGCCGCCGACCGTCCGGCGCCATGCGATCCTTACGGACAGTCCAAAATGGAAGCGGAAACTGCGCTGCTGGCGTTGGGGCGTGAAACCGGACTGGAAGTGGTCATCGTACGCCCGCCCCTGGTCTATGGGCCGGGTGTGAAAGCCAATTTCCTCAATCTTGTGAAGCTGGTCCGGCTTGGCCTGCCGCTGCCTTTCGGGCTGGCAAACGGCTACCGCAGTATGGTCGCAGTGGAAAACCTGGTCGATCTGCTCATCACTTGCACTACGCATCCGAATGCACCCGGAGCCGTATTCATGGTATCGGACGGGCAGGACATGCATGTCGGCGACCTGGTCCGGATGATCGGGAAGGCGATGGGGAAAAACGTGTTCCTTCTGCCGATCCCGCCCGTCGTGCTGCGCTCCGCGGCAGGACTGGCCGGAAAGTCGGCGGTTGCCGAGCGACTGTTCGGCTCGCTGCAGGTGGACATCGGCGCAACGTGCGAGCGTCTGCAATGGAAACCAATCGTTTCACCGCAGCTCGCCATCGGCAGAACCGTCGAACATTTCTTGAAGTAGTCGACCGGTTTTTGGGCTGGTTGAATCCATAAAACGGCTGGGGCGCATCGAGCGCCCCAGCCGTTTTATTTTATTCATTCATTAGTGGGTAACGCCCTCGCGGCGCGCCACCTTAATGAAAGTAAGGAACATTACTTTGGCATCGAAAACCAGCGATTGCCTGCGCAGGTAGTCTGCATCGAGGCGGACTTTATCCGGAATCGGCAACTCGTCGCGGCCATTGATCTGCGCCCAGCCGGTCAGGCCCGGGCGAATCGTGTGGACGCCGTGTTCGGTGCGCAGCTCGATCAAATTTTGCTGGTTGAACAGGGCAGGGCGCGGACCGACCACGCTCATGTCGCCAGTCAGGATGCACCACAGTTGGGGCAGTTCATCCAGGCTGGTACGGCGCAGGAAGCCGCCGACCGGCGTCAGGTACTGGTTCGGGTCGGACAGCAGGTGGGTTGCCACCACCGGCGTATCGGTGCGCATGGTGCGCAATTTAGGCATCGAGAAGATGCGGTTATCCCGGCCGACGCGATCCGACCAGTACAGCACCGGACCTTTCGAGGTCAGCTTTACCACGACCGCAAGCACGGCCAGGAGGGGAAGGAAAATCAGCGATGCGGCTAATGCCAATACAAAATCTACTGCACGTTTCATGTGTTACTAACCCTTAATACTTAATGTTCAGGCACGCGCTTCTTCGAGCGGCTTGTCGATACTGGTGGAAGCTTCGTCTTCCCTGCGGGTTTTCCAGAAGTGGTCGTCGATCTCCGATGACGGGGTGAATTCTGGAACGATCTTGCGCAGCTGAGTGCGAATCGCAGCCTGGTCGCCGCGGGCGCAGGCCTCGTCCAGGTGCTTCAGCATGATTTCCAGGAAGGGCCAGGCAATCTCGGCTTCCTGGGCGCGCATGATCAGCGGATGGTCGGTGCCGCTCACGTTGTCGCCGATAAGCAGCTCTTCATAGAGTTTTTCACCCGGGCGCAGACCGACATAGCGGATCTCGATGCCGCCTTCCGAAACAGGAGAACGCACTTCGTTTCCGCTCAGATGGATCATTTTCTTCGCCAGATCGGCAATCTTGACCGGGTCACCCATGTCGAGCACGAACACGTCGCCGCCCTGGCCCATCGAGCCGGCCTGAATGACGAGCTGGGCTGCTTCGGGAATCGTCATGAAGTAGCGGGTGATTTCCGGATGGGTCAGGGTCACAGGGCCGCCGGCGGCAATCTGCTTGCGGAACAGCGGCACGACCGAGCCGGACGATCCGAGCACGTTACCGAAACGGACCATGCAGAAACGGGTACTGCCGTGCTGGCGTGCGAAGGCCTGCAGGATCAGTTCGGCCAGGCGCTTGGTCGAACCCATCACATTGGTCGGGCGCACTGCCTTGTCGGTGGAAACCAGCACGAAGCATTTCACCTTGGCCGCCACTGCGGCACGGGCAAAGCTCAGGGTGCCGAACACGTTGTTACGGATGCCTGCGACCGGGTTCTGTTCTACTAGCGGCACGTGCTTGTACGCGGCAGCGTGGTAGACGGTGTCGATCTCGAAATGCTGGAAGATGTCGCGTGCCTTGTCGAAATCCAGCACCGAGCCGATGAAGGGAACGAGTTCGGTCTCCTGGCCGCTTGCCGCCACCGCGGCGCGCAGTTCCTGGTCGATCGCGTACAGCGCATACTCGGAAATCTCGAGCAGGACGAGGCGGCGCGGTTTCAGCTTGACGATCTGGCGACATAGTTCCGAACCGATCGAACCGCCGGCGCCGCTGACTGCCACCGCCTTGCCGGTAATGCAGACTGACAGCAGGGCATCATCAGGGGCAACCGGGTCGCGGCTGAGCAGGTCCTCGATTTCGACCTGGCGCACGTCGTCGACCCGCGACATGCCCTTGACTAGGTTCTTGACCGGCGGCGTGACCTTGATCTTGACCTTGAGCGGAGTGAGGCGGTCAATAATCTGCTTCTGTTCGCTGCGGCTGAGCGAGGGCATCGCCAACAGGACGGTGCCGACGTCATGCCGTTCCACGAGATCGCCGAGACGCTCCGATGCGTGGACCTTGATGCCGCTGATCGTCGCCCGGTGCAACTGGGGATTGTCGTCCACGAAGGCGACTGGCAAATATTCTTTGCCGGGCATTAAAGCATTGGCAAGCTGGACACCCGCATCGCCTGCGCCATAAATGATCACATTGACGCGATCGGTAGCGCGGCGGTCGCCAAGAAAGAATCCGCGCGCCAGGAAACGGCTTGCCAGCAGGTACAGGACAAGGTTGGCGGCGAAGATCACGAACGGTGTCGGCGAGAACGCATCGCCGAGCGATGCCATTGCTATCAGCGCCAGCACGGCTACGGACACAGCTGCGCCTTTCACGACCGTCATGACAATCTGGTGGTCGATGTAACGGATAATCGCGCGATAGAGCCCGATCCTTGCATACACCGGAATCGAGATAACCGGTGCAGCCAGGATCAGCCACATGTATTTACTGAATTCCGCCATCTGGATGCTATTGAAGTGTAGCGCCAGCGCGACAATGAAAGTCAGCGGCACGAAAATCAGATCTGCCGCGGTCGCGACTGCCTGTTTTTGGCGACGAGGTAGGTCGAGGAATGTTTTCTTCATATTTTGTAATAAGATGACTTTTTGTTTCACCTAAATGTCATCAATTATTCAGCACAGCGCTTTTTTGAATGAAAACCGAGCCTTCCGGCGAATATCAGGAATATTTTCTATTCTTGGGGGCGGTTAAATTCTCACCGTTTGTAACGGTTTTCGCGAGCGCTGACTTGGGGTGCTGTTGCAATGCTTGATGTTCTCAGAATAATACTTTATTGCTGAGGAAAAAGGCAGGCGGGGTAGGAATTTTCCTGTCTAAATGGGGGGAGTTCGACCTTGCATAAGGATTAATTAAATTGATCTTTTTGCAGTAAATGAGCTCTTTCTCGTAGGAGAACGCTAGTGTTGGGGGACCTCCGGCAAGTAGAAAGCAATCGGCGAACTTGCTGTTCCTGAAAGGTCTCGGACTAGGAAGAGTCTTATGGACTGTTGCGTAGTTGCATCAGCCGTATCTGAACGAATTATCGAGAAGAACACCCTGCGCCGTCTTTACGGCTCTTGTACACCGATGCTCGATGACTGATGAGATTTAGTGTTGTCTGTTATTCACCGGGCGATAGAGCGCGGAGTTGGCTGCTTGTGGTTGAGCTGATAAACTCTCCCATTTGCGATTGTCATTAGCACGAGATTTCGGATTAGAGGTCGATCGCGTCTTTGCCGGATTTTTAGATGATCGATACCGCATTCAGAAACTCATTCAAGCTGTCCCTGTGCAGTTCCCTGGTCCTTGCTGCAACTAGCGCATTCGGATCGACCCCCGGAACCCAGGGGCAGTCGGGTTATATCAATATGCCGAGCGCCTGGGTCGAGCAGGACGGCACCTTCAGCACGGGTTATAGCTACGACAGCCCCTACGGCAGTACCTGGGTTTCAGCGACCTTCCTGCCATTCCTTCAGCTGACCGGGCGGTACGTGTCGATTACGGGCACGCCTGCATTTGCTCCAAGTGACGATCCCACCTACGGGAAGGGGTACGGACGCTTCAAGGACAAGGTCTTCGATGCCAAGCTCAACGTCTGGAAAGAGTCCGATTGGATGCCGGCTGTTTCGGTCGGTGCGACCGACCTGCTCGGCACTGAGCTTTTCAAGGGACAGTACGTCGTACTGACCAAGACCTTCGGCGCAGCGCGCAACGTCGAAGCCAGCCTGGGTTACGGAAGAAAGCGTCCGAACGGCGTGTTTGCCGGCGCCCGCTGGGCCCCCACCTCGCTATCAGGCTGGGCCGTGGTCGCGGAATACGACGCCAATAACTACAAGAACGATTACCGGGCCGCTATCACCGGTGCCGCGTTGCGTGAGAAAGGCCCGGCCGTCGGTCTCGAATACCGCTGGGGCTGGCTAGGCGCCCAGGTCGCGCGTCATCGCGACCACTTCAGTGCTAATGCATTTGTCAGCATCCCGTTCTCCGAGCGGGAATTTATCCCGAAACTGTACGAACCGGCCCCCTTCGACCCGAAGAAGGCCCCGGCGAAGGTGTCTGCCGCGGAATGGCAGCAGGACGGCAGCCACGGATCCGCGCTGGCCCAGGCCCTGGTCAGGCAGGACTTCAAGAACGTGCGCGTCGAACTCGACAGCAACGTCCTCAAGCTCACGCTGACCAATAACCGCATCTCGAATATGGGACGCGCCATCGGCCGGGCCGTGCGCACCGCGCTCGCGTTCGCGCCGGAAGGCACCCGTGCGATCCATGTCACGTACACCAAGCTCGAACAGCCGATCGCCACCTACGAGTTCCAGGACATGCAGCGCCTCACGGACTACCTGACCGGCCTGGCAGACCGCGAGTCCTTCCTGCAGACCGTGCTGGTGCGCTATTCGACCCCGGCTGACCGTATCGACGACCAGCAGGGCCTGCTCGCCGCGGTGCGCGAGGAGAAGAACGGTCTGGCGGTGCAGGTGGGCCAGGACGGCAACATCGTCCAGGTCGTGTCCGAAGACCGCGAGGCGAACCGCTTCAAGACGGTGCCGAAGATCGCCTTCTTCTTCAACGATCCGAGCGGCGCGCTGCGCTACGAGGTGGCGGCCGCCGCCAACTACGACAAGCGCCTGGGCCAGGGTACTTACCTGAACAGCGCGTTCAAGCTGGACCTGTTCGAGAACGTCTCGGGCGTGACCCAGAAGTCCAACAGCCTGCTGCCGCACGTGCGCACCGACGTCGCCGAGTACAAGCGCGGTGGCCGCTTCAAGCTCAATCGCCTGCTGCTCAACCAGTACCTCACGCTCGACGAGCGCCTGTATGCGCGCGCGTCTGCCGGCTTTTACGAAGAGATGTACCGCGGCGTGGGCGGCCAGGTGCTGTACCTGCCGAAGGATAGCCGCTGGGCCGCCGACGTGGCGGTCGACGCGCTCCAGCAGCGCGGCTACAAGGGCTGGTTCGACAAGCTCGACTACAAGACCGTCACGGCGCTGGGCTCCTTGCACTACAAGCTGCCTTACGACATCACGGCAACCGCAAGGGCAGGGCGCTTCCTGGCGCGCGACGAAGGCGTGCGTTTCGAGTTCAAGCGCCGCTTCGCCTCGGGTGTCGAGATCGGCGCCTGGTACACGAAGACCAACGGCAAGGACATCACCAACCCGGGCACGCCAGCCAATCCCTACAACGACAAGGGCGTATTCCTGTCGGTGCCGCTGAACATCATGCTGCCGATGGATTCGCAGTCGACGGCAGGTATCGGCCTGTCGCCCTGGACCCGCGACGTCGGCCAGATGGTCGCCAGCCCCGGCGACCTGTACGATCTGTTCGAGCAGCCGCGCCGCGACCTGACGACCTACGACGGCCTGGGCAACTTTGCCGAACGCCGCGACGAGCAGAACCTGGCGGCCGTGAATCCGCCGGTGCGGCCGATGCCGAACATGTGGCCGCTGTTCCGCTATCGCATCGAGCAGTCGTTCTCGAATACGCCGACCCTGCCGCAATGGGCGAAGGGCACGGTGCTCGGCGGCGGTGCGATCCTGGGCGGCGCCCTGCTCGACAAGCCGGTCGACCGCTTCATGGAAAAGCACGCCGGATCCAGCGTCGCGCGCGCCTGGGACAACGTGGGCAAGGGCATGCCGGTGCTGCTGGCCGGCGCCGCCGCTGGTGCGGTTGCCTTCGGCGATGCGCGCGCCCAGAACATGGGCATCATCTCGCTCGAGTCGATCGCCGGCGCGGCGGCGGTGTCGATGGCCACCAAGCGCCTCGTCGGTCGTGCGCGCCCCAACGAAGGACTGGGGCAGTGGAGCAAGGCTTCGGACCGCTCGAATGCGTCCTTCCCGTCGAACCACAGCACGGTCGCATTCGCGGCGGTGACGCCGTTCGCGCAGGAGTACGATGCGCCGTGGCTGTACGGCCTTGCCGCCGCCAGTTCGCTGGGCCGTGCCGCGGGGCGCGAGCACTGGGTGTCCGACGTGGTTGCCGGCGGCGTGCTCGGCTATGCGATGGGCAGCTGGCTGTGGCAGGCGCAGCGCAGCGACACGCGCTCGAGCTTTGCCGTCGCCCCGGGGCCGAAGTCGGTCAGCGTGGCCTGGAGCGGCAGCTATTGATACTTCTACATAGGTGCGCATTCCCAACAACGGCAGAAAAACGCACCCAAGTCACAAATATTTTCTACTTGAAAGTTTCAGTTCTATTTAAAATTGTAGGATTTTGCACGAGTCAGAGCGTTCAATAGTAAACCGATAAGGTTTTGTCGCCCTGAAACTCAATCTCGGCTATTTGGAGTGTACATACATGATTCTAACGACCGGTGGCGCCGGCTTTATTGGTAGTAATTTCGTTCTCGACTGGTTCGCAGCTTCCGATGAGGCATTAATCAACCTCGACAAGTTGACTTATGCCGGCAATATGGAAAACCTCGCTAGCCTGCGCGACAATCCGAAGCATGTCTTCGTTAAAGGAGATATAGGTAACGTCAACTTGATCCTGCAGCTTTTGAAGGAGCATCGGCCTCGGGCTGTGGTCAACTTCGCTGCCGAAAGCCACGTCGACCGCAGCATCCACGGCCCTGAGGATTTCATTCAGACAAATATCGTAGGTACCTTCCACCTGCTCGAAGCGGTGCGAGAGTACTGGGGGGGGCTGTCTGAGCGGGAGAAGGCGGCATTCCGCTTCTTGCATGTTTCGACCGATGAAGTGTATGGCTCGCTGGGCAAGGACGACCCGGCGTTCCGCGAGACCAATCGATACGAGCCGAACAGCCCGTATTCGGCGAGCAAGGCCGCTAGCGACCACTTGGTGCGCGCCTATCATCATACGTATGGCTTGCCGGTACTAACGACGAACTGCTCGAACAATTATGGTCCATATCATTTTCCGGAAAAGCTGATCCCGCTGTGCATCCAGAATGCACTCGGCGGCAAGCCGCTGCCGATCTATGGTGATGGCCAGCAGATCCGAGACTGGCTCTACGTGAAAGACCACTGCTCTGCGATCCGTCGTGTCCTCGAAGCTGGCAAGGTGGGCGAGGTTTACAACGTCGGTGGCTGGAACGAGAAGGCTAATCTAGACGTCGTCGGCACCCTGTGCGACATCCTCGATGATCTCAGTCCGCGTGCGGATGGGCAGTCGTATAAGACCCAGATCACCTTCGTGGCGGACCGCCCGGGGCACGACCGAAGATACGCGATCGATGCAACTAAGCTCGAGCGTGAGCTTGGTTGGAAGCCGGCGGAAACTTTCGAAACGGGTATCCGCAAGACCGTGCGCTGGTATCTCGATAACCAAGAGTGGGCGCAGAACGTGACGAGTGGTGCCTATCGCGAGTGGGTTGGCAAGCAATACGGTGCATGAGATGAAAATCCTCATTACAGGAAAGAACGGGCAAGTCGGTTTCGAACTGCTGCGCGCGTTGGCTCCGCTGGGCGTGATCGTCGCGGTCGATCACGCAGAGTGTGATCTGGCAGATGCTGAAGCACTCCGTGGATTAGTGCGCCGTGTGGCTCCTGACGTGATCGTTAATCCTGCTGCCTACACTGCTGTGGACAAGGCTGAATCCGACGAGGCTACCGCAGTTGCCGTGAACGCGCATGCGCCGGGCGTACTCGGCGAAGAAGCTGCGGGGCTCGGCGCGTTGGTCGTGCATTATTCGACCGATTATGTTTTCAACGGCACTAAAGAGGGTGCCTACGCAGAGACCGACCAGCCCGATCCCCAAAGCGTCTACGGTATCACCAAATATGCCGGGGAACGAGCCTTAGTCGAGGCTAACCCTCGTCACCTGATCCTGCGA
>Ga0308169_10001944_pt1 | contig 22528 bp, 23 predicted proteins | sample PhyBR1_2_FD_202139 | JGI IMG/M metagenome (GOLD analysis project Ga0308169, IMG submission 202139) | Phyllosphere microbial communities from UC Gill Tract Community Farm, Albany, California, United States - DLSLSB.R1 | ecosystem: Host-associated > Plants > Phyllosphere > Unclassified | place...
TGTCAACCATTCTGGGCGAAGAGGTGGAACGCCTGCGCGGCGAGGTCAATAATGAAGAGCACTTCAAGGCCTACTACGAGCCAGCTGCACAGCTGATCGCCACCCTGACCAGCGGCAAGGATGAGGACTTCGCAGACTTCCTCACCACTGGCGCATATGAACTGTTGGAAAAGGAGTACGTGAGCAAGTCATGATCAACCCCTTCGATGAGTCCACGCTGGACAGCGTAGAAACGCTGCTGGCCGGCACAGACCAGCTGCTGGAACAGTCCTACCCGGGCGATTCCGGGGCACGCCAGCCCATCCATACCGTGTATGTTCCGGGCGACAAGTACACCCCCGACCTGCCCGCGGCCTGGGGCCGGAACGCCATTGCGGCTGCCGGCGGCCTCATGGGCCTGTCCGCCCTGGCGGCCAAGCTGAACCTGGCCGAGCCGCAGCGCCTGGCCGAGCTGGTGGCCGACAAGCTGGCCAGCGAACCCATCGAAGACTTGCGCATCGACTTTGAAGACGGCTTCGGCAACCGCAGCGATGCCGAGGAGGACTCAGCCGTGCTGGCCGCGGCCGACTCGCTCGCTGCGGCCGTAGCCGCGAACAAGGCTCCCTCCTTCATCGGCATCCGCTTCAAATGCTTCGAGGCCCCGACCCGGGCCCGCGGCGTCCGCACCCTGGGGTTGTTTATTGCGCAGCTTCTTTCCCATGGGGAACTGCCTGCTGGCTTGCGCCTGACTCTGCCCAAGGTCACCACCGTGGACCAGGTCAAGGCCATGGTGCTGCTCGCCGAGCAGCTGGAGCAGGCCCACGGCCTTGAAGCGGGCAAGATCCGCTTCGAAGTCCAGGTCGAAACCCCGCAGGTGATCATCGCCGCCGACGGCACCCACCCCGTGGCCCAGTTGATCCACGCAGGCCAAGGCCGGGTATCTTCCCTGCACTACGGCACCTACGACTACTCGGCCTCGCTGGGCGTGGCCGCCGGCTACCAGTCCATGGAACACCCGGTGGCTGACTACGCCAAGGATGTCATGCAGGTGGCCGTGGCCGGGACCGGCGTCGAGCTGTCCGATGGCTCGACCAATATCATCCCTGCCGGCGACCCGGAAAATATGGCCGAAGCCTGGGCCCTGCACGCCCGATTGGTCTCCCGCCACCTGGCCCGCGGCATCTACCAGGGCTGGGACCTGCACGAAAACCAGCTGCCCACCCGCTACCTGGCCACCTTCGCATTCTTCCGCGAAGGCCTGCAGGCGGCCGGCACCCGCCTGCGCAACTACGTCCACCAGATCAGCTCCACGATCATGGATGAGCCCGCCACCGCACGGGCCCTCGCCCGCTACATCCACCGCGGGGTCACCTGCGGTGCGGTGAGCGCCGAGGAAGTCGCCGAACTAGCCCAGATCACCCTGTCCGAACTCGAAGCGATCGCGCTGAATCGCTCCCACGCCTAAGGATCCTGTCATGACTGTTCCAGCAATCCAGAACTCTTCATCCTATTTCGCGAACTTCGGCGGGCACCCGCCGCAGAGCGATCTGCTCACCGACCGCGCCATCGTCACCGAGGCCTACACGGTCATCCCCAAGGGCGTGCTGCGCGACATCGTCACCAGCGTCTTCCCCGAGTGGACCAATACCCGCGCCTGGGTTCTGAACCGTCCGGTCGCCGGCGGCGCCACCACCTTCGCCCAGTCCATCGTGGAAGTTGCCCCAGGCGGCGGATCCACCAAGCCGGAGCCGCAGGCAGAAGTCCAGGGCTTCATCTTCGTGCTCACCGGCCAGCTGACCGTGGTCATCGAAGGCACCGAGCATGTGCTCGAAGACGGCGGCTTCGCCTACCTGCCAGCAGGGGCCACCTGGTCGGCACGCAATGACGGCACCGAGCTCACCAGCTTCCACTGGCTGCGCAAGCGCTACGAGCCGCTGGCCGGCGTGGACGCTCCGGGCCCAGTGGTTGGCAACGAGCGCGACGTCGAGCCCGGCGCCATGCCAGGCACCGATGGCAAATGGCGCACCACCCGCATGCTCGACCCGAACGATGTGGCCTTCGACTTCGGCGTGAACATCGTGACCTTCGAGCCGGGCGCATCCATCCCATTCGCCGAAACCCACGTCATGGAGCACGGCCTGTACGTGCTGGAGGGCAAGGGCGTGTACCGCCTGAACGGCGACTGGGTCGAGGTCGAGGCCGGAGACTACATGTCCCTGCGTGCCTTCTGCCCCCAGGCTTGCTACGCGGGCGGCCCGGACAACTTCCGCTACCTGCTCTATAAGGACCAGAACCGCCAGATCGCGTTGTAAGCTGGCGCGTCCATAATCTTCCGGGGCCAGTACCCGCGCAACCCGCCGCATCGCCGGCACGCCGTATCCGATTCACTGTCCGAGTGATGTTTCGTCTCTACCTGGACATGGCGGGCCGGTGCAACGGGTTTTGCGCAGGTGCTGGCCCCGGTTTTGCATTCAGAGGACCTTGATTCCGTGAAAACCGACCTCGCCCAGGACAGGCGCTCCAGGCAGATCGGAATCTTAACACGGTCCGAGCTTTCGCTGCTGGACAAGGACGCCGGATCGCGTATCGGCACTATCCGCAATCGTTGCAAAGCACCGTTCTTCCGCTGCGACCATGATTTCTGCCGCGCTGCGCAGAGCCGGATGGGCACTGGTGCGCCGTTTTCCAGGCAACTTGCTCTTCAACCTGCCATTGAGCAGCAGTCGCCGCTCGACGCGCGCTTGTGAATGTCTTGTAAGCGGGTCCATTGCCGGGGCCAGTGCGGTGCGAAGCGCGTACTCTACCTTCGCCGGGTCTAGTTTCCTTCCGACGGCGGCTAAGCAGTCATCGGCTGGTTCCTTGGTCCGTGGACCCTGGCTGGTTGTCACGATGCCCTAGTTTGGTGCGGAGTTCGGCCAGTGCGTGGTCCCACGGGATGCGTTCCTGCTCGAGACGCAGGCCGCCTTGAGCATGCAATAGTTCGCAGGACTCGGTCTCTGCGGGAATCAATTCAGCGGGCACCGCACGGGTTAGCCCCTTGGCATGGGGCACCGCCAGCTGAGCGAAGCGCTGGAGCGTGGCAGGATCCATCATCACCGATTGGGCGTCGGGTCGCACGCTACGCAGGGATGCCAAAATGGCCAGGCCATCCAGGTCGAGATCACCCCAGTACAGTATGGCGGCACGGGCCACCCAGGGGACTGGAACGCACCAGCGCAGGTCATACCCGCCCCCATGCAGCGCGACCACCCCGGGCAGCTCGGGCACTGAAAGCAGTGTCTGCAGGTTTTCCACGATGAGCACGGTCCGGGCTGCCGGATCGAGCTTGCCCAGAGTGTCCTGGGTTGCCATGAGGTCGCCTATTCCCGCGGGAGCCAGACGCGGGTCCAGGAATCTGGCACGGTAGAGCTTGGCCGGGGCCAGCAGTCCCAGGCCCGAAGCGCCACCAGTGGCCACATGCAGGGTACGCACGATGTCCGCATGGCGTTCGAGCCATTTGGAGTCGATGCCTTCTACCGGCAGCTGGCGCGGGTAGAGGCCCGAGTCGGGGTGTTCGGCCAGCCAGGCCAGGACATCGAAGATCCGCTCGAAGTCTTCCCGAGGCAGCACGGATACTTTGCCGATGACCCGGACCAGGGCGTGGTCAAAGCCGTCCCGGGCCTCGGATTCCTGCGGCGCCAGCGTGCGCAGTTGCAACGCCCGGGAACGGTGCAGTTCCCACTCCTTGCCACGATTCAGGAAGCGTGCCAGAGCCGCGGGCGTCGATGGCGTCGCGTTCGGCCGTCAAGGCCGCCACCCGCTGGGAAATATCCGGGTCGGTGTCCACATTCAATGCGCGCACGCGCTGCACGATGGTGGTCAGCCGGGATTCAGTCACCGAGGTGCGAGGTGTGGCCAGGTCTTCGATGAATCGCAGCGCCGTCAGGGCGCCATCGCTCAGTTCATAGAGTTCCTCGCGGGCCTCGCCGGGACGGCGCACCAGATACCCGCCGGCCAGCCAGCTGCGCACGTAGTTCTGCGCGGATTGCGGCAGATCGAAGCCGCGGTCGCGCAGCAGGTCGAGGTCGGCATCAACAGCCTCCATGAGCTCCGGCGCGGGAACCTGACGGCGCTGGCGGGAAAACCTGGCGCCGAGAATCCCGAAGGCCACCGGGGCGTTGTCGGTGCGCAGCAGGGCCCACGCGGGGCTCTCGCCAAGGAGCCGCTGAGCGGTGAGGGCGGCGTGGACTGCGGACATGTCTATAAGCCTATCGGCGTTGACCGACGTTAGCGGTGTGCAGGTGTCGTATGACCAGCCATGGCGCCCAAATAATCCTTTGGCGCGAAGAGTAAGACAGTATCGCTGACCAGTTAGGTTCCGCCGCTTCTCGAAGGGGTACGCCAACATGGGCCGGACGCCATTCAATAGTGGTATCGGGCTTGAAGGATAATCAAGTCCTCTTCGATCACGATGTAGACCAGTCGGTGTTCATCGGTAATTCGACGGGACCATGAGCCGGATGCCCCGTATTTCAACTGTTCGGGCTTTCCAATGCCTTGGAAGGGATCCCGAAGGCAAGCTTCGATTAAGGTGTTGACTCTCTTGAGAATGCGCCGGTCGGCAGTTTGCCAATGGACATAGTCGTCCCATCCTGCACGATCCCAGACAAGCCGCACTTATTCGTCCCAGTCGAGCTCGTGGGTCTCGGTTACTCCCGACCGTGCACGTTCGTAGGCATCCAAGAGCCGCCGGGCATTGGCCGGCGAGCGGAAGAGGTACGCGGTCTCCTGCCAGGCTGCGTATTCATCTGCTGCCATGAGAACGGCATTTCCCTTGCGTGACACGATTTCGACAGCTTGGCGATCATCGTTGATTTGTTCAATCAATGGAAAAAGCGTCTTGCGTGCTTCGCTTGCGCTGATGGACATCTTGGTACCTCCAACTACTATTCGTACCACTTAATGGTACGACTTTTCCGCGGTGCTGGGAAGTGCCCGGCCGGGCAGAAAGCCACGTAGAACCGCGCCACAAGGATCGGCAACCGCCACATAGATGGAAAGCATGATTACTGTGGAATTGACGTCGCAAGTAGACAGCGTTTGGAATGCTTTTTGGGCCGGAGGCATCTCGAACCCGTTGGAGGCCAGTGAGCAGATCACCTACTTACTGCTCCTCAAGGGCCTTGACGACGAAGCTGGACGGCAGTGGTTCGCCCAACACCCGGGCGGTGTCGAAAGTTTCACGGAGGCCAACAAGGCTTTTGGCGTCTTTTTGCCGCCAACGCAGAAGGATGCCACCACCGTAGCGCCCGTTGAAGAGGCCGCTGAAATGTCGGACCTGATCCAACAAATAGAGGCTGGTATCAACCGCATTGCAACGGATGTCGGTGGAACTCTATTGCAATCCTGGAGGTCAAACGCAGCAGCAACGATCCGCAGATGGGCAAGCACCAGGCAAAGCTCTACGCGGATTGCCTTGAACGCGCCTAAAGGCAACGGCCGGTCATCTACTACTCCAATGGATACCGCCATTGGCCGTGGGAGGACAACCGCTACCCGGAGCGCGAGGTCCTGGGATTCCACACCCGGGACAAGCTGCAACTGCCTGTCGACCGGCGCACCCAGCGCAAGCCGCTGGCCAAGGCCGCCAATCCCGCCGGCCTGGCCGACTGCCCATATCAGCACAAGGCGATCCGCGCCGTGGCCGAGGGTTTCGACGCGGAGGACCCGGACCATTGTCGCGTTGACGAAAATGCTAAACGACAGAATGATTACTTTTTAGCCAGCTTCTAGTCCATTTGGAGGGGAACCAATGAAGATAACTTTTTACACTGCTTTTGCAGCTATGGTCGTTGGTGCGATAGTCGCAATCATGACGACGCCCGCATTATTCAGTGAACCTAGCGCGTTTCAAGTCGGAGTGATGATCTGGTCAGGAATCTTGTTATTGACGGGGCTTGTCGTTGTGAGGCTGTTGAAAAACGTTGCTACCAAAGAAATTTAGTCCCTTTCCTCCAGTACCTTTATAACGGTTCTTCTGCAGCGCAGACTGAGCCCAATGGAAGTGCGCTGATCTATTGAACGCGCTGATCACTTGAATCTGGCTCACCGGGCAACCAATCCTCTGCATCTCAGCTGGTCACACTGGGATGCGCAAGAGGCCCAGTTCGAACCTTGGTCAAGGGCCACGGAATGACCCCTTTATGGAGACAAAAATCGAACCCGGTGCCAATAGAAATTGGGACAGGGGCCAACGGAATTACCTCAAAGATTTCAGTCATGAGTGCTGTGAAGAGAGTTTCGTTTCTTCGTCAACACTTACGTTCGGGTCGATCTACAATTTCTACCAACCTGTCTGGATCCCTGTAAATACGGGATTTTTGAAATCGCAGGCTTGAGCATTAATTACAAACAGTGCTTCAGCTATTTACAGATTCTTCGTCGGCAACCCGCGCACTGAGGATCAACCGACGCTCAAGACGGATGAGATCTTGCGAGGACGGTTCAGCAGTTGAAGGCTGCAGCGCAGCACGTAAAAAGTCGCCAACCCGTTGCTCATCCAACTCCACTCCAACCGCTACCAATGCGTCATCGGCAGGGTCAGAGCCTGGTGTGGCCAACTGAAGATGTGGTTGCCATCCGACCATGTTGACCAGAAAGCGTTGCGTGCCGCGGCCGGTCCGTAATTTCACGTGGCCCTTGAGCCGGTAAGCGTCTGCCGGCGGGTTCTCGAGAAGATCCAGCAGAGCTCCCGGATCTGCCGGCCCGGGGCAGGGCACGGTGACTGCGTGGGCATGCGGCGCATGGCTGTGGTCATGTTCGGCCCGTGAAGCAGCGGCCAGCGGAAGCTCATCCGACGGATCTTCATTCATGGCGATATCAAAGACCAGCTGAGGATCTATGGCGGCGTGCGAAGCGGGAACGATGGCCACCTGCGGGTTCGCCTCGCGGACCCTGTCGCTGATCCGCGCGAAGGCCGCGTCCCTCGCCTTTTCCGGGAGCATATCCAGCTTGTTGACCACCACGAGGCTGGCCGCGGTGAAGCGGGCAGGCGCCATGGCTGCGGTGTCCACCGTATGTTCGTGCTGCACCGCGTCGATGACATCGATGATGCCTCCAGGGCGCACCCCGGGCGCGTTTCCGTAGCGCAGGAGCCGATCCACATTGATCGGATCGGCGGCGCCGCTGGCTTCAACGATGATTGCGTCCAAGCGGAGCTTTGGCTGGGCCAGCTTTTCCAGCAGCTCGTCCAGCCCGCCACTGTCCGGAAGGCAGCACACGCAGCCGCCGGCAATGGATTCGGCGGCATCAATCTGCCCGGTGATCAGGCCGGTATCAACATTGATCTTGCCGATATCGTTGATGATCACGCCAACTCGGGTTCCCGGACGGGTCAACAAGCCATTGAGCAGACTGGTTTTGCCCGCTCCGAGATATCCGGTGAGCACAATAACGGGGATCAAGACCGGTTCCTTTTCAGCTGGACGAGCGGGCCATGCCCATTCTCCCGGTTAGCCAGGCAAAAACACGGGTGGGCGCCATTGGGCGAGGCGGTTACCAGGTTGGAAGGCCGGGAATCGGGCCGTCGGCCTCGATGTTGTGGGTATTGCCTCGGGCCAGCCATTCAACCAAGCCGGCGCGGTTGGCTCGGACCGTCAACGAGCCATCACCGATGACCCATGTGTCTCCTTCTTCGCTGACAAGGGTCATGTCCGGAGCGTTTTTGGCGCGCATGGTGCGCACCGCAGCCAGGACGGCATCTTTTTGCGAAGCAGGATCGGCTTCCTCGATGGTCCAGGCGGTATCGAGGTCGTGATGGTGGATGGCCACTTCAGTGATTCGCAAGGCCACGATGTCAGCGGCCGGGATGATCTTGCCGTGCAGGTCGACTTCTTCCACCGCCAGCTCACCAGCCAGGCGCTCGCACTGCTGCGCGAAGTAGTTGGCCGATTCGTCGAAAGCAGCGAGCAGTTCCTCGCGGGGCAGCGCGGCCAACTGGTCGATTTCGGCGTTGCGAGCTTCCTGCGAGGCGTAGAGTTTTTGCGGCTCGCCACTGATGGCCCAGTCGACAAGCTTCACCAGGGTGCGGCCATTGGAAGCCAGGTGCGCGATGACGTGGGCGCGGCTCCAGCCCTCGCACAAGGATCCGGCAGCTAATTCTTCGGCGGACAAGGCCTGCACCGTAGCGGACATCACCGCAGTTTCACGAGCCAGGCGGGAGAGATCCGAGTGCAATTGCGCAGTATTGATCATGTTGCCACCCTACCAACGCGGGCCTTGGCGCAATAAAGATTTCGTCATGGGTACCAGCGCGGTCTGGATTGATAACTTCTGCGCGCCAGCTCAGTTTCCGCCAGCTTGTGCTGTTGCCTGAGCGAGGTTCTTGTTGATGGCTGGGGCTCCTTCCCGCCATCTCTGTTCGGCCCGTGCGCCCCACCAAGTGGCAACAAGAAGCACCAGTGCACCTAGGTAACCCAGCGTGCCGATCCTGTCGCCAGCCAAAAGTACTCCGGCGAAGAGCGCCCATCCTGGTTCTGTGCCAAGAAGCATGCCGGCGCGTGAAGCCGACGTGTGCTTTGTGGCCCACAGCTGGCCCAGGAAGGCGAAGATGGTGCAGCCCAAGCAGAGGTAAACAATGGTCAACCAGTTCGCGATGCTGAACCCCGGCAAATGTTCCATCAACGAATTGCTGCCCCATACGGTGAAAATTACCGCTCCGAAAGCGATCTCAACTGTGGTCAGCCCCAGTACATCGGTTCTCCGACCAACGGTGAACCGTGCCTCGGCAACACCGAGCAGGGCCCGAGTGGCCGCAGCGGCGAGCATCAATCCATCTCCCGGATTGATCCCGGAAAATCCGTTGCCGCCCACGAGAAGCGTAATCCCGAGCAGGGCAAGCAGGACACTGGCGATCAAAGATGCTGAAAGCCGCCTCTTGGCGTGCAGGGATTCGAAGATCGGGGTGAAGAGAATGGAAACGGCGATGATGAGTCCGGCATTGGTGGCACTGGTGAGCGTGACGCCAATGGTTTCCAGCGCAATGGTCGCGGTACGCAAGATGCCCAGAAGGATGCCGGGCAGTGTCGAATCCCTGAGCCGAACAGCGGGCCGGGCGAAATTGATGCAAAGCAGGATCGCCGCTGAGGGAAGGAACCTGATGCACATGACGGCTGCGGCCGATGAGGCGGCCGCAAGGTCCTGGGCTGCCAAGTAGCTGCCGCCCCACATTATTGCAATGAGCAGCAGCAGGACATCGGGAAGGACGCGGCGGGTTGTGGGTGGAACACTAGGCATATTTTTACTGTAGAAAGCTCAACTGTTAAGAACAACGGCCATTATCTTCAACATCCAGTAAGCTGAGCTTCATGGAAGTGCATCACCTTCGAACCCTGCGCGAACTAAGGGACAGGGGTTCTGTTACCGCGGTGTCCCAAGCCTTGCATTTGTCCCCATCTGCCGTATCGCAGCAGCTGGCTGCGTTGCAACGAAGCGTGCCCATCCCGCTGACCGAGCAACGGGGCCGCGTATTGGTGCTCACTCCGGCCGGAGAACGGCTTGCGGATGCCGGTGGTGAAGTGCTGGAGGCCCTTGCCCGTGCCGAGAATTCCGTCTCGGAGTATCTGAAGGGATCCCGGCAGACCGTTTCCGTTACCGCCTTCCACAGTGCCGGTCTTGCCTGGTTTCCGGCGCTGATCGCCAGCGGCTTGAACGATCCAGAGGGGCCCATGGTCCGCTGCCGGGATGAAGACGTTTCAATCAGCGAGTTCGCCAGCCTGGTCTCCGACCATGATGTGGTCATTGCGCACCGTCCGCTGGCCTCAGAATCCTGGCCGGGCAACAGGGTGCATGTTACGCCCGTCCTGCAAGAGCCAATCGATGTGGCACTGCACCGCGAGCATCCCTTGGCGCAGCAGGATACCGTGTGCCTGGCTGACCTCGCAGGTGAAACCTGGGTCGCGGCGCATGAGGGGTTCGCCCTGGAACCGCTGCTCGTGCAAGCGATGTTCGCCAGTGCCGGCAACCCAATCCAGATCGCGCATCGCGTGAACGAGTTCAACCTGGTCGCCGCGATTATTGCCGAGACCCGAATAGTCGGGTTGCTGCCTCGATATACCGGGCTGACGCCGAACTTCCGGGAACAGGTAGTGCTCCGCCCACTGGCGGACCTCTCGCTTGGCCGCCAGATTGATATTCTGACCCGGCCCGAAGCCCGGACCAGGGTCAGCACGCGAACCGTCATTGACCGAGTCATCAAAGTTGCCGAGCAAACCCGCCTGAGTGCCGAAGGGGAGATGCAGCGCTCCTTCAAGTCCTAGGGTGCCATCGGCCGGAGGCTCCAACGGGTCGCTGGGAGGGGAGAAACTTTGTCTCCCGAGTCATGCGGAAGCAGTGATGCAGGCAGATGGCTCTTTGCTGTTCGCTGTTGAGGCAACGCGGTTCGTTCCCCCTCTCATGAGCCAGTTGGCACGTAGCCTAGAGGTAAGAGAAAAGCGATCAGGGGAGCAGCTCGGTGGCCAAGAAAAAGAAGAAGCAGAAGCCCAAGCAAGGTCACCCGGCACGCCTGCAAGGGGATGTCATCTCAATAGAGCGGGCGAAAGTGAAGCGCGGTTTGGACGCCCTCGCGGTGCAGTTCACCCGGTGGCTCGAAGCCCAGCATGGGGATAGCGAGCTGGCTCCCATGGTGTTGGCCGCAGTGGGCGAAACGCTGGGCTTCTATGCCGAGGCAATAGAACTGCGCAGCGTCACCGATTTTGATCCGCCGCAGCTCTTCACCGTGCTGACCGCGACCATCGAATTTGAAGAAGCCGAGGACCCGGATGATGACTCCGGGGAACTGCGCGATCTGGTATTCACCGCATGGACCGTCTATCTGGACTTCTTGCGCGAAAACGGACTATGGGATGGTGACCCAGCGGGTCTTGAATGGCTGCTGGAATCGATCAATTCCGATGACCCGTTCAACGAGCCAAGCGCAAAAAAGCCGTTGGATGTCCCGGAATCGGCGGAGGCCGCGGTGGCTGAAATCGCTCAAATGCAGGTCTCCAAAATGGGCCGCGTGCTCCTTGCCTGGGCCACCACCACCGGCCATGTCTACTGGGCGGCTGGTCCCGGCCCGGAATTCATTCCCCAAGCCGCTCACGCTGTACGCGGGCTGTTCCCGAAGGATCTAGATGCTCCGAGCCGGAACAACGTTGCCGCGGTGCTGCTTTCTGCCCTCGAAACGGCTGGAGCACTGGACACCAAAACCGCTGCTGTCCCGGAATACGGCAACAACGCGCGTGACTTCATCGCGGCGGACCTCGCGACCTCCTTCGAGAGCAATTACGCCTACCTCAAAACCGTCCTTGACCTGCTATTGGCGCAGCCAGAGCGCAGCGATGAGGCAGGACTCGAGTCGTGGGGCCTTGCGAACCTCTGGCTGCTGGAGGCGGTTGACGGAGAAGCGCATTCGGTTGCTGAAGCCCGCGATGAGTTGTACCCGGAAGCTGCTTGGGCCGGTGCGCATCAGCGCATGGAGCTGTTGCGTTCCCTCGGCCTGGTGAACGCAGGAAGCACCTACGGCATTCCGGGCATTGTCCGGCTGGCGTTGACCGACCTCGACAGCGAAGAATCAGAAGACGACGCACCCTTGGAACCGGATATGGCAGACCTTTTTGCCGAATCCGAAGAGCTCCAGGAAGAGCCCAAGCGCCTGAAGCGCACCGAACCCTACACCGGCAAGGTGCTACAGCTAAAGCTCACCCTGCGCGAAGCCAAGCCGCCCATCTGGCGCCGCGTGATGGTGCCCGCCGACCTGAATCTGGCCGACCTGCACGACATCATCCAGATCAGCTTCGACTGGTCCGATACGCACCTGCACCAGTTCTACGGGAAGAACTACAAAGTCAGTTATGGTCCACAGAACCCGCATATGAAGAGCGATATCGACGAGTCGACGGTACTGCTCTCCAAGCTGTTCAAACAGCCCAAGGACCGCCTGGCCTACGCGTATGACTTCGGAGATGACTGGCGGATCGGCATCGAGGTCGAGGACGTTCTCAAGGCCGATGACGGCCAGCTGCCGCGGTGCATCGGTGGACGCCGTATGGGGCCTCTGGAAGACAGTGGTGGAGCGCTGAACTGGAACGAGATGGTCGAAGAGCTGAAGGATGAGCAGCCGCTGACCATGATGCAGGACGTTGTCCCTGAAGACGCGTCACTATGCCCAGGCGAGGATTTCGACCCGGCAGTGTTCAGCATCGCGGAAATCAACGAGAACTTGGACGCGGAGTTCTAGACCCGGACGGTTAGCCGCACAGACTTTGGCTGGCTTTGCGATTGGTGGTTTTCACCGGTGACTTTTCCGGCTTCTCTACGCTCTGGTAGTCCTGGCCCAGGTGCAACTGGACACCGTCAATAGCCGCGGTCACCGGCTTGAGATCCAGATTGAGCTCCTTGGCCAGGGCCACGGCGGTTTGCTGCGCCTGATCGGTGTCGGCTGCCAGCAGGGTAGTAGCGCTCTGCACGCTGGCCGCATTGCCGACACCGGACACCGTGAACCCTTGTTCGCTGGCCTTATTGGCGTAGTCGCCGGCGAGATTCGCGACCCGGGCAGCATTGGTGATGTGCACGGCTGCCGCACGGTCATTAATTTCCGACGCGGCATCAGCATCGGATTTCTTGCCGGACTTTTTGCCTGCGAGGGCCACCGGCGAGTCTTCCCGGAGGCTGGCAAAAAGTGATTCTGCGTCTGCGGAGGGGACTACGCGATTGCGGTTCTGCGGTGCCGGCGACCAGGGCATGGTCATGAAGGTGATGTCATCGGAAGGGACCGCTTGGGCCCGGGCTGCCAGGGCCGTGAGATCCGAGAGCGAGCTCAAGCCGGGGTCGACCGTCAGGGACGAGGTCGCAGCGTCCAGGAACGAGTACAACCGATCCGGACGGGCCAGCGTTTCACGGCTGGTCGCCTGCTGGACGATCGCAGACATGACCATTTGCTGGTGGCCCAGCCGGGCGATGTCGCTGCCATCGCCCACCGCGTGGCGGGTCCGGGCCAGAGCCAGGGCATCGGTGCCATTAACCTTCTGGTCGCCAGCTGGCAGGTCGAGCTTGGCCTTGGGGTCCTTCATGGGCTGCGGCAGGCAGACATCGACTCCGCCCAGGGCATCGACAATGGAGATGAAGCCTTCGAAATTGATCTCGATGAAGTGGTTCAGCTGCACCCCGGTCAGCGACTCAACGGCGGCCACCGAGCAGGCCGGGCCGTAATTCAGCGCCGAGTTGATCATTGCCACGCCGCCGGAAAAGGACCCATGCCCGGTGTCATCGCAGGCTGGCATGTCAACCAGGGTGTCACGCGGAATCTGCACCGCGTCGATGCGCTTGTTGCCTGCGGCCACGTGGACCAGCACCATGGAGTCGCTGCGGGCACCGCTGCCCTTGCCGAATCCGGAGGCTTCAAGGTCGCGGGTGTCAGAGCCAAGCAGCAGCAGATTGAGCCCGTGGCTGGAGTCGGGAGCGGCGGATTCGGAGCTGCGCATGGATGCTGTGGAGATGTTGCCCTGCAGCTTGAACCAGAGCCCGCTTGCGGCGACAACCAGGGCAATGACCAGTGCAAAGACGAGCAGAAGCGTGATGCGCCGGCGGTGAGGTCGGATTCGAAGCTCGGTCATCTAGGGGCCTCCTGCGTTCTTCATCTGGTCATGGGTCAACCTCCAGACGATCACGAGAGCCATGCACTGCGCCAATAGATTTGGCGATCGGATCCATGCATCGAAGCTATGGCAGGTCGCGCAGGCCCATCACTGCGCGGCTACCCCCGTGCCGGTGCAATGGCTCACAAGAAGTGCAAGAACTCTGCCAGCGCAGGATTCTGGAACGGGTCGCGCCGGTAGATCACGCCGATGGCCCGGCCGGTTCCAGCTGGCAGCGGCAACTGCTTTCCGCCATAGACTTCCGCCGTGCTGGCCATGGTGCGGGGGATCATGGTGATCCCGCCGCTGGCAATGCTCAGCGGCACCAGGGCATCGCGCTGCACCGTGGTGATGACCCGCGGCGGGGTGCAGCCAAGCGAACGGTAAACCTCATCGGTCACCTTGCGGATGGAGGTGGGCTGGGGCAGGCTGACCAAGGTCAAATTACTTAGCAGCTGCGCGTTGAGCTCGTTGGCGCCGTCCAGGCCTGCGGGGAGCACTGCCGAGAATTCCTGGTGGCAGACCAGTTGGGTTTCCAGGTCTGCGGGGACTGCGTGGCTGACACCGAAGGCCGCGTCGGCGCTGCCCAGGCGAATCGCCTCCACCAGTTCATCGTGGTCCTGGACGCTGAGGATTTCCAAATGCACGCCGGGATGCTTCTGATGGAATTTGCCTGCATACTCCGGCAGTACACTGCCAATGAGCGACGGCAGGCCTGCGATGCGCAGGGAACCGGTTTTCAGTTCCCTGGTCGAAGCACCCAGGGCGTTGATCGAGGCCAGCTCGTCGAGGATCCGGCGCGCCGCCGGCACGATGGCGCGGCCGGCCTCGGTCAACTGCATGGTGCGCCCCGCGGCCCGGAAAATTGGCAGGCCCAGGCCCTGTTCGAGGGACTGGATCCGGCGGGAGAGCGAGGGCTGCGAGATGCCGAGGATGTCTGCGGCCGCGGTGAACGATCCGTAGTCGACCACGGTGATCACAGCTGCGATCTGAGGCAGGGAGACAGCACTGAGGTCTGGTTGATTGGCCATAGCGTGAAGGTCCCCTGGAAGATGCGGCAGCAGCAGTACTACCGGAAAACGCTAGCATGGCCGCCTGTGGCCACCGGCTGGCGTGCGTCGCGGCAATGGGGCTCGCGGGTATTCAGTCGTCGGTGCCGTCGATGGCAGCGCCATCGGGAGTTGCCCCGCCCTCGTCGGTCCAGTCCTGGCCGACCTCATCATTGCGCGCAGGGTCGGAGATGGCGTCCGGCACTTCGGCTTCGTCCTTGTCCAGGAATACTTCCGGATTATTTGCAGTCATGCTTCCGTTCCTTTCGTTGGCTGGACGGCCAACCTAGCATCAGATGCGCGGTGGATGCATCTTCACCGGGCCCGCTTTGAGGAAGCAATCAGCAAGCCATCAGCCCGCGGTGCCTGCACCCGCAGTCGATTCGCGGATGACAAGCTTCGGAGTGAAAACGAACTGTTCGCGCACTGCGTCTGCGCCTGCCTCCGACTCGCGCAACAGCACGTCAACGGCGGTGCGCCCGATTTCCTCGGCCGGCTGGCGCACTGTGGTGATGGGGACAACCGCTGATTCGGCGAAGTCGATGTTGTCGTAGCCCACCAGTGCGATGTCTTGGGGGACACGGAGCGAACCGGACATCACGAGCGCTTGCAGGATGCCCAGGGCCAGCAGGTCATTGGCGGCAAAAACGCCATCGGGACGTTCAGCTGGATCCATGGCCAGGATGCGCTCGCCGGCGGCCCGCCCTTCCAGCACTGTCAATTGCCTGGTTGGCATATGCTGGAGGACGGTTCCGGCGGTGCCGGCGATGACCGACTGGGCTCCTTCGAGACGGTGCTGGACCTGCACGATGCTTTGCGGTCCGCCGACAAACGCGATCTTCTTGCGGCCAAGATCAACCAGATGCTGCACCGCGATGCGGCCGCCTTCAACGTCGTTGACCGACACGGAGGAGAAACTGCGGTCTCCGCTGCCTCGGTCAACCAGGACCACCGGGGTGCCAGCCTCGCGAATTTTCCAGAGGCGGCTCAGGTCGCTGTGCATGGGGGAGATGAGCACCCCGGCCACGCGCTGCTCGTCAAAGAGATCCAGCAGCTGCTGCTCGGTGGTGAGCGAGTTGTCGCTGGAACCCATCAGCACCGTGTAGCCGTTTTCCAGGGCCCGGTGCTGCGCGCCCTGGGTGACATCCATGAAGAAGGGGTTGCGCCCGTCGAGGACCACGAGCCCAAAGTTCCGGCTGTGTCCTGCGCGCAATTGCCGGGCGGCATCGTTGCGGACAAAACCGAGCCTTTCAATGGCTGCGGTCACCTTGGCCACGGTGCGTTCTGAGACCACCTCGGGGCGATTGAGCACATTTGAAACGGTGCCCACGGAAACTCCGGCTTCGGCGGCGACTTCCTTAACGCTGACGGCCACAGAGAATTCCTGTTCTGATCGAAGGTGCTGCTCTTGCGAGTATATCCCGGGCTGCGGCAGCCGGCTTAATGCAGGGCCCAATTGAAAGGTTTCAAAACTTTTCGACGGTGACGGCAAATCCCGCTTGATCTTCCAGAGTGAAGTGTCTTACACTCAATATGCCGGGTGATTGAAACGATTCATTTTTTGAATTAGGGAATCGCCGGCACCACTAACATCGACGTTTGGCGCAGATAAGGAAAACCCGTGCGAGTTTGCTTCCAGCTACAAGTTCTCCCCGAGCTGATGGATCAATACATCGAACGCCACCGAGAAGTCTGGCCACAGATGCTCCGGGCCATCGAGGAGGCCGGGCGCCGGAACTACTCGCTCTTCCTGCGTGGTGACGGGCTGCTTATCGGCTACTACGAAACCGACGATGACCACGCGGCCCAAGCGGCCCTCGACGCCGATCCGCGCACCGCGGCATGGGAAGCGCAAATGTCGCAATTCTTCGTCAGCCTCGACGGGCGCGCAGACCAGCAGGCCCAACGGCTCACTGAAGTATTCAACCTCGAAGACCAGCTGGCAAGCCTTCCAGCAACCAAGAACTAGTTCACCGCATTGACAGAAATGGAGAGGTCTATGGGCGCAACGCTGAGCCCCGAGAACCTGCAAACCCTCAACCGGCTGGCCATCGAGGTCCCTTCGTGGGCCTACGGCAACTCCGGCACCCGCTTCAAGGTCTACTCCACCGCGGGCACGCCACGAGACCCCTTTGAAAAGATTGCCGATGCCGCCGAAGTGCACCGGCTCACCGGCCTCGCGCCCTCGGTGGCCCTGCACATTCCATGGGACAAGGTCGAGGACTTCACCGCGCTGCGCACCCATGCCGAAAATCTGGGCGTGCGCCTGGGAACCATCAACTCCAATACCTTCCAGGATGATGACTACAAGTTCGGTGCGCTGACCCACGAGGATCCAAAGATCCGCCGCAAAGCCATCGACCACCACCTCGAATGCATTGACGTCATGGATGCAACGGGCAGCCAGGACCTGAAGATCTGGCTGGCGGAAGGCTCCAACTACCCCGGGCAGGCCGATATGCGCGGGCGCCAGGATCGCCTCGCGGATTCGCTGGCAGAAATCTACGCCCGGCTCACCGGCGAGCAGCGCCTGGTGCTGGAGTACAAGTTCTTCGAGCCGGCTTTCTACCACACCGATGTTCCCGACTGGGGCACCTCCTACGCCCAGGTCGCGGCCTTGGGGGAGCGCGCGATGGTCTGCCTCGACACCGGGCACCACGCACCGGGCACCAACATCGAATTCATCGTGATGCAGCTGCTGCGCCTGGGCAAGCTGGGCTCCTTCGACTTCAACTCGCGCTTCTACGCCGACGATGACCTGATCGTCGGATCCGCGGATCCATACCAGCTCTTCCGCATTATGGCCGAGGTGATTCGCGGTGGCGGGCTGGAGGAGCAGAGCACCATTTCCTTCATGCTCGACCAGTGCCACAATGTCGAGAACAAGATCCAGGGACAGATCCGCAGCGTGCTCAACGTCCAGGAAATGACCGCCCGCGCCCTGCTGATCGACCGTGTCGCACTGACCGAGGCGCAGATTTCCGGGGACGTGCTGGCCGCCAACGAGATCTTCATGAACGCCTTCTACACCGATGTCCGTTCGGAACTTGAAGCCTGGCGAGCCGAACGCGGCCTGCCAGCAGACCCGATGGCGGCCTTCCGCTCATCGGACTACCAAAACCGCATTGAAGCCGAACGCGTCGGCGGAGTCCAAGCAGGATGGGGAGCATAAATGCGTATCGCAGCAACGAAGCGCGGCATCTCCGGATGGAAAGCCACCATCGCGGTGGCGATGAGCAACTACATCGAGGCCGGCGCCATTATCGCCCTGGCCACCAGCCTGAGCCTGTGGCAGTCGGCATTCGGATTCGATGACGCGCTGGTCGGGGTGATCGCCGCGGTGTCCGCCAACGCCTTTGGCGCGGCGCTGGGCGCCATGATCGGCGGCCCATTGTGCGACCGCCTGGGCCGCAAATTCATCTACACCTATGACCTGATGGTCTTCATGATCGGTGCCTTGCTGATCACCTTCACCTTCAACACCACGCTGCTGGTGGTGGGCGTGGTGCTCATGGGCATCGCTGTGGGCGCTGGCGTCCCGGCTTCCTGGACCTACATCGCCGAAGAGGCGCCCGAGGAATCACGCGCAGCCCATGTGGGCACCGCTCAGCTGGCCTGGTCCTTTGGCCCGGCCGTGGGCTTTGCCCTGGCCATCATGGTCGAGCCGATGGGCGTGAGCGGATCGCGGCTGATCTTCTTCCACCTGTTCATCGTCGCCGCGGTGACCTGGTGGGTCCGTCGAGGCCTGCCGGAATCCACCCGCTGGAAAGAGCAGCGGGCCGCCGAGCTGGCCAACGGGACCAAATTGTCCTTCTTCTCCGGCATCCGCGGATTGCTGGCCGAACGCAAGAACTGGTCGGCACTGCTGTTCCTGATCGGTGTCTACGGCCTGTGGAATACCGTGGCAGGCCAGGCCGGAATCTTCCAGCCGCGCGTCTATGAAGCGGCCGGCGTTGAATCGGCCACCCAGCAGAACCTGCTCCAGGTCCTGGTCTGGATGCTGACCGCCGCGGCCACCTACTTCGGCTTCATGAAATATGGCGACCGGGTTTCGCGCCGCTGGCTCTACTTCGCCGGGGCCCTGCTGGGCATCGTGGCCTGGGCGGTGCTGATCTTCGTTCCGCCCGGAGCGTTCTCGCTGCTGTTCTACGCGGTGGCCTGGGGCATTTCAGCCGGCATCGGCGCGCAGGCCTTCTATGGCCTGTGGACCGCGGAGCTGTTCGCCACCAGGTACCGCGCCAGCGCCCAGGGCATGTTGTTCATGCTCGCCCGCGTCATGGTTGGCCTGCTCTCGCTGGTCTTCCCGGTGCTGCTCACCAGCATGGGCCTGGAAAAGCTCGGCCTGCTGATCCTGGGCCTGCTGGCTGCGGCACTGCTGATCGGAACCATCTGGGCTCCCGAAACCCGCGGCAAGTCCCTGGAAGAAATTGAAGTAGCACGCTACGGCAAGCTGGTCGCACCCCACAAGGTCGACGCGTAAGCGCCTGCGTGGATCCCCGAGAAGAACTACCGAGAGAATCATGACACAAAGCATCGCATCAACGGGCACCAGCACGGCAGCTCAGCTCATCGAGCGCTCCAACCGCTTGGGCCAAGACAAGAAGAACACCAATTACGCCGGCGGCAACACCTCGGCCAAGGGCAGCGCCATCGACCCGGTCACCGGGGAGAGCATCGAATTGCTGTGGGTCAAGGGATCCGGTGGCGATCTGGGAACGCTGACCGAAAAGGGCCTGTCCACGCTGCGCTTGGACCGGATGCGTTCGCTGGTTGAGGTGTACCCCGGCGTGGATCGCGAAGACGAAATGGTAGCGGCATTCGACTACTGCCTGCACGGCAAGGGTGGCGCAGCCCCCTCCATCGACACCGCCATGCACGGACTGGTCAACGCCAACCACGTCGACCACCTGCACCCCGACTCCGGCATCGCCATTGCCACCGCCAAGGATGGCCGGGAACTCACAGCCAAGATTTTCGGCGGCAAGGTGGCTTGGGTGGATTGGCGGCGTCCAGGCTTCCAGCTCGGGTTGGATATCGCGCGGATCAAGGAAGAGAATCCACAAGCTATCGGCTGCATTCTGGGCGGCCACGGAATCACGGCCTGGGGCGCTACCAGCGATGAGTCCGAAGCTAATTCGCTATGGATCATCGACACCGCTGCCGCATACATCCAGGAACATGGGGCGCCTGAGCCATTTGGCGCAGTCGTTCCAGGCTTCGAGGCCCTGCCTGACTCCGAGCGCCGAACCCGGGCCGCGGCACTGGCCCCGACCATCCGCTCCCTGGCTAGCGCCGACAAGCCAATGGTCGGCCACTATTGTGATGACGAGCGGGTCCTGGACTTCCTTTCCCGCCAGAAGCTGGCGCAACTCGCGGAACTGGGCACCAGCTGCCCAGATCATTTCCTGCGGACCAAAATCAAGCCATTGGTCCTGGACCTGCCAGCTTCGGCCAGCATCGAAGAGCAGGTGGAACGGCTCAACGAATTGCACCTGGAGTACCGCGAGGACTACCGGCGCTACTACGAGACCCACAAGGACGAGAACTCCCCGGCCATGCGCGGCGCGGATCCGTTGATCGTTCTGGTTCCCGGCGTGGGCATGTTCTCCTACGGTGCCAACAAGCAAACCGCGCGGGTGGCCGGCGAGTTCTACCTCAACGCCATCAACGTCATGCGCGGCGCCGAAGCGCTGTCGAGCTACACCCCGATTTCGGATGCGGAAAAATTCCGCATTGAATACTGGGCGCTGGAAGAGGCCAAGTTGCAGCGCATGCCCCAGCCCAAGTCCCATGCAGGGCGCATCGCACTGGTGACCGGGGCCGCCTCGGGGATCGGCAAGGCCGTGGCCCAGCGGCTTGCTGCCGAAGGCGCCTGCGTGGTGATCGCCGATCTCGACTTGGCCAAGGCACAAGCTGCCGCCGCTGAATTGGGCGATGCGGATGTTGCCGTCGGCGTGGCCGCCAATGTGGCCGATGCCGGCGCCGTGCAGGCGGCTATCGACGAAGCCGTTTTGGCCTTTGGCGGGCTGGATCTGGTGGTCAACAACGCCGGCCTGTCACTTTCGAAGCCGCTGCTGGAGACCACGGAAGCTGACTGGGATTTGCAGCATGACGTGATGGCCAAGGGCTCGTTCCTCGTCTCCAAGGCCGCCGCCAAGGTGCTGATTGAGCAGAAGCTCGGCGGGGACATCATCTACATCTCGTCCAAGAATTCAGTTTTTGCCGGACCGAACAATATCGCGTACTCCGCCACCAAGGCCGACCAGGCGCACCAGGTGCGATTGCTGGCCGTTGAACTGGGCGAGCATGGTGTCCGGGTGAATGGCATCAATCCAGATGGCGTCGTTCGCGGTTCAGGGATCTTCTCCTCGGGATGGGGCGCCCAGCGCGCCGCGACCTATGGCGTAGCCGAAGAAGACCTGGGCCAGTTCTACGCAAACCGCACGATCCTCAAGCGCGAGGTCATCCCGGAAAATATTGCCGATGCGGTATATGTACTGACCGGACCCGAATTAACCCGCACCACAGGGTTGCACATTCCAGTGGATTCTGGGGTTGCTGCAGCGTTCCTGCGATGAGCCAGAAAGAAACGGGAACCCCGGTCGCAGCCATTGACCTGGGCGCCACCAGCGGCCGGGTCATGATTGGCGGGCTGGTGGACGGGAAGGTCCAGCTGACCCTCGTCCATCGATTTGCCAACGGGCCGGTGCCGTTGGCCCGTCTGCAGGCCGATGCCCCGGCGCAGGCCTTGGCCTGGGATATCGATGAGTTGTGGTCGCAGATCCGCCAGGGGCTCAAGAAGGCCTTTGAACTGCGCCCGGACATTTCCAGCATCGGGGTCGACTCCTGGGCTGTGGACTATGCGCTGCTCAAGGATGGGCAGCGCCTGGGGCAAGTGCGCCACTACCGGGATCCGCGCAATGAGCTTGCCGTTCCAGACCTGGAACGCAAATTCAGCCGGGTCGAGCTTTTCGAACGCAATGGGCTGCAATTCCTGCCGTTCAACACCGTGTACCAGTTGCAGGCTGAGCAGCAGGATAGCCGGTTGGAATCAGCAGACCAGCTGCTTCTCGTGCCCGACTACGTCAACTGGCTGCTGACCGGCCAGGTTCGCTGCGAGTGGACCAATGCTTCCACTACGGGGCTGCTTAACCAGCGCACCGGTTCCTGGGATGAGACACTGGCGCAGGCGCTCGGGGTTACCGGCAAGCTTGCCCAGATGGTGCATCCGGGGGAGTCGGTCGGTGCCTTGCGCCCCGAGCTGGCCCGGGAATTCGGTGCTGCAGGCTCTGTGCAGGTGGTGGCCGTTGCTTCGCACGACACCGCCAGTGCCGTCGCGGCGACCCCGCTAACGGGCGAAAAGTCAGCGTACATCTCCTGCGGGACCTGGGGACTAGTCGGTGTGGAACTGGCCGATCCGGTGCTCACGGCCCAAGCCCAGGCAGCCGGATTCACCAATGAACTGGGCCTGGATGGATCGGTGCGGTTCCTCAAGAACGTCACCGGAACCTTCTTGCTCAGCGAATCGGTGAGCTACTGGAACCAGCAAGCCGAGCTTGCCGGCCAGCCGGAAATTCACTTGGCCGACCTGCTCAGCCAGGCCGCGACGCTGCCTGTGCCGCAGGTGCTGATCGATCCGCAAAATGAGCAGTTTCTTGCCCCGGGGCAGATGCCGGCACGCATCAGCGACGCGATCGCCCTTGCTGGCGGATCAGCGCCAAAAACTCCTGCCGAGCTGATCCGCGTGGTTCTCGAATCGTTGGCCGCCAGCTTTGCCGCCCAAGCCCATGAAGCGGCCCGGCTGGGCGGATTCGAGCTGGAGGAGATCCATATTGTCGGCGGCGGGTC
>Ga0308169_10001945_pt1 | contig 22524 bp, 20 predicted proteins | sample PhyBR1_2_FD_202139 | JGI IMG/M metagenome (GOLD analysis project Ga0308169, IMG submission 202139) | Phyllosphere microbial communities from UC Gill Tract Community Farm, Albany, California, United States - DLSLSB.R1 | ecosystem: Host-associated > Plants > Phyllosphere > Unclassified | place...
CGCCCTTCAGCTCGGGATGGTAATCGAGCTGGACCGGGGCCTTGAACTCATGGCTCTGGCGCAGGCGCGGCGCATCCTCGCGGACCGGCGCTGGTGCCGGCGCTGGTGCTGGTGCCGGTGCCGGTGCCGGTGCGGATACCGGAGCCGAAGCAGGCGCCGGCGGGCGCGCCGGCGCGGGTGCAGGCCCCTGGCCGCGTGCGCCCTGCTCCGGCCGGCCTGCCGGACGTCCCTGCGGCGCGCCGCGGCCCGGGCCGCCCTTGGCCTGCGGACGCGCGGGGCCCGGCTTGTTCTGTCCGGCGCGCGCGGCGCCCGTGCCGGCGGTTCTGGCCTTGGGTTTGAGGGTGAGCGTCGGGCGCTTTTCAGTCATGGCGAATGATCAATGCATAAAGACGCACATTGTAGCGGTTAAGCGTTGCGCAGGCTTAAACGAAGCTTTGGAGCAAGGCCCGGGAACGTATTCCGCCTTGCGTCAAACCAGTATAATGACCGATGTTTGCCTGAATCCAGGCCCCAACCATTTCATTTTCGACCACAGTTCATGCTCGCACAACAAAAACAAGAAATCGTTGCCCTGTTCCAGGCCGCCCTGGCCCCGATCGTCGCCGGCACCGATTTAATCCCGAACATCGCCCTCGAGCGCCCGCGCGACCCGACCCACGGCGACATCGCCTGCAATATCGCGATGCAGCTGGCCAAGCCGCTGAAGACCAATCCGCGCGAGCTGGCCACCCGCCTGGTCGCCGCCCTCGAAGCCGATCCGAATGCCAGGGGCCTGATCGCCTCGGCCGAGATCGCCGGTCCGGGCTTCATCAACCTGCGCCTGGCCGATGCCGCCAAGCAGTCGGTGGCGCGCACCGTCCTGCAGCAGGGCGAAGCCTACGGCCGCGGCGACAGCGGCGCCGGCCACCACGTGATCATCGAATTCGTCTCGGCCAACCCGACCGGCCCGCTGCACGTCGGCCACGGCCGCCAGGCCGCGCTGGGCGACTCCATGTCGGCGCTGTTCGAGTCCCAGGGCCACAAGGTCACCCGCGAGTTCTATTACAACGACGCCGGCGTCCAGATCGCGACCCTCGCGACCTCGGTGCAGGCACGCGCACGCGGCTTCAAGCCGGGCGACGCCGAGTGGCCGGAGTCGGCCTACAACGGCGACTACATCCAGGACATCGCCGACGACTTCCTGGCCAGGAAAACCGTCTCGGCCAGCGACGGCCAGCCGGCCACCGCCTCCGGCGACGTCGAGGACATCGAATCGATCCGCCGCTTCGCCGTCACCTACCTGCGCAACGAGCAGGACCAGGACCTGCAGGCCTTCGGGGTCAAGTTCGACAATTACTACCTGGAATCCTCGCTGTACAGCGACGGTAAAGTGGAAGCCGCGGTCCAGGCCCTGGTCGACGCCGGCGTCACCTACGAACAGGACGGCGCGCTGTGGCTGAAGACCACCGACTACGGCGACGACAAGGACCGCGTGATGCGCAAGTCCGACGGCACCTATACCTATTTCGTGCCGGACGTCGCCTACCACATCCAGAAGTTCAAGCGCGGCTTCGACCAGGCCATCAACGTCCAGGGCAGCGACCACCACGGCACCATCGCCCGCGTGCGCGCCGGCCTGCAGGCGGTAAATATTGGTATCCCGCGCGGTTATCCTGATTATGTGCTGCACAAGATGGTCACCGTCATGAAGAACGGCGAAGAGGTCAAGATCTCCAAGCGCGCCGGCTCCTACGTGACGGTGCGCGACCTGATCGAATGGTCGGGCAACGGCGACATCACGCGCGGCCGCGACGCGGTGCGTTTCTTCCTCATCTCGCGCAAGGCCGACACCGAATTCGTGTTCGACGTCGACGTCGCCCTGGCCACCAACGACGAGAACCCCGTCTATTACGTGCAGTACGCCCATGCCCGCATCTGCTCGGCGCTGGCCAACTGGGGCGGCGACGTCGCCAGCCTGGCGAACGCCGACCTGTCGCCGCTGACCCAGCCGCACGAAGCCAGCCTGCTGGCCAAGCTGGCGGCGTATCCGGAGATGCTGCAGCGCGCCCAGGCCGAACTGGGCCCGCACCAGGTCGCGTTCTACCTGCGCGAACTGGCCGGCGAGCTGCACAGCTACTACTTCGCGCACAAGTGGCTGATCGAGGACGACGAAGCGCTGAAGCTGGCGCGCCTGGCCCTGGCCACCGCTACCCGCCAGGTGCTGCGCAACGGCCTGGCATTGATCGGCGTTTCGGCACCGGAGAAGATGTAAGTCCATGACCGCTTTTCGCACCCGCACCATCCGCGCCATCGCGCGCCAGCGCGGCAGCACGCTCACCGGCCTGATCATCGGCCTGATCGTCGGCCTGGGCATCGCCGTCGCCGTCGCCCTGACGATCACCAAGGGCGCCTCGCCGTTCACCGAAAAAGCCGCCAAGACCGGCCGTCCGGCCGACCCGGCCCCGGGCCAGGCGATGGATCCGAACAAGCCGATGTACGCCAACCGCGAGGCCGTGCGCGAGGCGAACAAGGAAGTCACCGAGAAGGCCGCGGCGCGCAGTACTGCCAAGCCGGCCGAGTCCGCGGACCCGCTGGGCCAGGCAATCGCCAGCATGGAAGCGAAACCGGCCGCCCAGCCGGCGCCGCACGACAGCCATCCGCTGGCCGTGCCCGCCGCCGCGCCGGCATCGCATGCCGTGCCGGCCGCCCCTGTCGCCGCACCGGCGCCGCCGCCCGCCGCGGCCACGGCCAGCGCGGCCAATACGGCCGGAAGCGGCGAGTACATCTATTACCTGCAGGCCGGCGCCTTCCGCAACATGCCGGACGCCGAGGCGACCCGCGCCAAGCTGGCCCTGCTCGGCTTCGAAGCCGCGATCAGCGACAGCACCCGCGAGAGCGGCGTGCTGCACCACGTGCGCCTCGGCCCGTACAACCAGGTCGAGTCGATGAACAAGGCGCGCGCCAAGCTGCTCGACAACGGCGTCGACGTCGCCATCGTGCGCAAGCAGCGCTGAGCGGGCCTCGATGACGAGCCGCCGCCTGTTCTGTGCCGCCGCCCTCGGCCTGGCCGCGGCGGCGGTGTCCCTCCGCGCTGGCGCCGCCGAACCCCAGGACGGCGCCGGCTACGTGACCCTGCCCTCGCCCCAGCCCACCGACACCGGCGGCAAGGTCGAGGTGATCGAATTCTTCGCCTACTACTGCCCGCACTGCCATGCCTTCGAACCGCGCCTCGCTGCCTGGGTCAAGCAGCAGGGCGACCGGATCGTGTTCAAGCGCGTGCACGTCCCGCGCGACGCCAACGTCCTGCCGCAGCAGCGCCTGTTCTTTACCCTCGAAGCGATGGGCCTGCTGGAGCAATACCACGACCGGGTGTTCGCCGCCATGCACGTCGACCGCCTGCGCCTGAACAACGACGAGCAGGTGTTCGACTGGATCGCGAAGAACGGCATCGACCGCGCCCGCTTCATCGACACCTACCGCTCGTTCGGCATCCAGCAGCGCCTGCGCCGTGCGGACGCCATGATGGACGCCTACCATGTCGACCGCTGGCCGGTGGTCGTGATCGACGGCCGCTGGCTGACCTCGCCCTCGCACGCCGGCGAACATGCACCCGAAGCGCACACCGAAGCCCAGCAGCAGCAGGCGGCGCTGCAGGTGATGGACTACCTGGTGGCCAAGGCCAGGCAATGAACGCCGCGCCGCCGCGCGTCTTCATCACCGGCGCCTCGAGCGGCATCGGGGCCGCGCTGGCACGCGAATATGCCGGCCGCGGCGCGGTGCTCGGCCTGCTGGCGCGCCGCCAGGATGCGCTCGACGCCCTGATTTCTTCCCTGCCGAATCCGGAACGCCACCGCGCCTACGTGGTCGACGTCACCGACCACGCCGCGCTGGCGCAGGCCGCGCGCGGCTTCATCGCCGCGCATGGCGGTGCCGACATCGTGATCGCCTCGGCCGGCATCTCGCACGGCACCCTGACCGAACGGCTTGAGGACCTGCCGCTGTTCGAGTCCGTGTTCGCCACCAACGTCAACGCCACCGTCGCCACTTTCGCGCCCTTCATCGCCTCGATGAAGCAAGGGACCGGCGCGCGCCGGCTGGTGGCGATCGGCAGCGTGGCGGGCGTGCGTGGAATGAAGGGCGCCGGCGCCTACTGCGCCTCGAAGGCGGCCGTGCACAGCTATGCCGAATCGCTGCGCCTCGAAATGCGTCCCCACGGCATCCGGGTCGTGACCATCGCGCCCGGCTATATCGATACACCCATGACCAGCAATAACCGATTCCCCATGCCCTTCCTGATGCCGGCCGGGCGTTTCGCGGCCCGCGCTGCCGACGCCATCGACGCCGGCAGCGGTTTTCGAGTGATTCCCTGGCAGATGGGCGTCGCCGCCCGGCTGCTGCGCCTGCTGCCGAATGCCGTGTTCGACCCGCTGTTCGCGCGTGCGCCGCAGAAGGCGCGCAAGGAGGCCGCATGAATGCCGAACGCATCATGGCCCTGTCGAAGGCAGGGGTCGCGGTCGAAGTGGTGCTTGAAACCGGCTCGACCAATGCCGACCTGCTGGCGCGCGCGCCTTCCCTGGGGGCGCCGGTGCTGCTGGTGGCCGAACACCAGACCGCCGGCCGCGGACGCGCCGGCCGCAGCTGGCTATCGAGCCCCGGACACTCGCTCACCTTCTCGCTGGCCTGGAAGTTCGGCGGCGGCCTGCAGAAACTGACCGGCCTGCCGCTCGCGATCGGCACCGCGCTGGCCGAGACCCTGGGCCGGCTGGGCCAGCCGGTCCAGCTCAAGTGGCCGAACGACGTGCTGAAGGACGGCGACAAGCTGGCCGGCATCCTGGTGGAGACGGCGCCCGCCCCCGAGGGCGCGGTGTGGACCGTGATCGGCATCGGCCTGAACCTCGCCATGCCGGACGAGCTGGAAGAACAGATCGGCCGCTCCGTGGCCGCCGTGCCCTGGCTGGCGAGGATGGACCGCGACACCCTGCTGGCCGCCATCCTGGACGGCCTGGCCGAAGCCCTGCGCCTGTTCGGACAAAGCGGCTTTTCCGCCTTCAGCGCGCGCTGGAACCTGCTGCATGGCTGGCAGGGGCAGACCGTCGTCATCCTCGACCGCGGCGAAGTCCTGCACGAGGGCCTGGCCGCCGGTGTCGACGATGCCGGCCGCCTGCTGCTCGACACCGAAAACGGACGCGTCGCCATCGTCGCCGGCGACGTTTCGCTGCGCATCAAGGAATAAGGGAAGCGCTGCCATGACGATGCTGCTGGTCGACGCAGGCAATACCCGGGTCAAGTGGGCCGTCGCGCAGGACGGCGCCGCGCCCGGCGAGTGGCTCGCCCACGGCGCCGTGCTGCATGCGGAGCTGGACGGCCTGCGGAGCGCCTGGGCCGGCCACGCCGTCGGGCGCGCGCTGGTCTCGAACGTGGCCGGCGCCGCCATGCGCGAGCGCCTGGCGGCCCTGCTGCCGCTGGCCCAGCCCGAATGGTTTAGCGCCCGGGCCGAGCTGGCCGGGCTGCGCAACCGCTACCGCAATCCGACCCAGCTGGGCGCCGACCGCTTCGCCGCCGCGCTGGGCGCCCGCACCCTGGTGCCCGGCAAGGCGCTGGTGGTGGCCACCTGCGGCACCGCGACCACCGTCGATGCCGTGTCGAGCGATGGCGAATTCCTGGGCGGGATGATCCTGCCGGGACTCGGCCTGATGCTGGACTCGCTCGCGCGCGGCACCGCCCAGCTGCCGGCAACCAGCGCGGACGCCGTGCTGCCGCCGGTCTTTGCCGACAACACGCTGGACGCGATCCGCTCCGGCTGCATCTCGGCCCAGGCGGGCGCCATCGCGCGCGCTTACGCGGCCCTGCCGGCGGAACTGTGCATCGTCTCGGGCGGCGCGGCGGGCCATGTGGCCCCGGCTTTGGCGCTGCCCTACCGGATGCTGGATAATATCGTGCTGGTCGGGCTGCACGCGGCCGCCATCGCGTCACCTTCGTCATAGGACCTAACGTGCTGAGATTCGTCTTCTGGTCGCTGCTGCTCCTGAACGCCGCCCTGTTCGCCTATGCCCAGGGTTTCCTGGGTTCGAGCAAGGGAAGCGATGAAGAACGCGCGCGCATCAAGCCCCAGCTGGAAGCATCCCGGCTGACCCTGCTGACCAACGAGCAGGCCGACGCGGCCAAGGCGGCGCCGGCAGCGGATCCGGCCATTGCGCCGGCCACGGCGGCCGTGGAAGCCGGTGCGGCGGTTCCCGCGCCGGCAAAGACGGAGGCGCCGGCCAGGCCGCTGGCCTGCATCGACGTCGGCACCTTCAGCGCCGGCGAAGCCAGGCGCTTCGAAGCGCGCCTGGCCTCCCTCGACCTGGGCGAGCGCCAGTCGCGCCAGGCGGTGCAGGCCCAGGACGTGACCAGCTACCTGGTGAACATCCCGCCCCAGGGCAGCAAGGAAGCGGCCGAGCGCAAGGCCGGCGAGCTGCGCGGCATGGGCGTCACGAATTTCTTCATCATGCAGGGGGATTCGCCCATGAAGTGGGCGATCTCGCTGGGCGTGTTCAAGACCGAGAGCGGGGCCCAGGCCATGCTGGCCCAGTTGAACAAGCAGGGCGTGCACAGCGCCCGCGTCACGCCGCGCGGCCCGCAGACCACGCGCTACAGCTACCGCTTCCGCGATATCGAGGCTGCCGCGCGGGCGCGCATCGAGTCGGTGGCGGATGCGGTGTCGTCGGCGGAAACGGCGAATTGCCGTTGATATGCGTCGTGGGCACCCCGTGCCCACGAATCATCACCGCCGTACGACGATGGGTTTCAATCCGAGTGAAGAAGGCAGCGCCCGCGCCGCCTCCTGCGCCATCGCACGGGTCTCGAAAGGCCCGCTGTAGACCCGGTTGACCGAGCCGGAACGCACCACTTCGATCGCCTGCGAGACGCCGGATTGCTTGAGCTTCTCGCTCACCTCTTCCGCCTTGCCCTCGCGGCCGTAGGAACCCAGCTGCAGGTAGTAGCCGGACCTGGCCGCCTTGCCATCCTGCGCGCGGGCCGGCGCGTCGGGGCGCGCCACCGCGGCGCTGTCCATCGCCACGCGGTCTTCCAGCATCAAGGCCGCGATTTCCGCCGGCGCCGGCGCAGCCTGGGCGGCCGAGGCGGCGGCGCGGCGCACCGTGGCGACGCGGGTCGGATCGTCCGGGAACAGGCGCTCGAGCTCGACCTGGTGACTGCCCTTGCCCAGCAGGCCGAGCTTGAGCGCGGCCGTGTACGAGACGTCGACGATGCGGTCCGAATGGAAGGGACCGCGGTCGTTGATGCGCACCACCACCGACTTGCCGGTTTCCAGGCTGGTGATGCGGGCATAGGACGGGATCGGCAGCGTGGGATGCGCGGCCGTCATCTTGTACATGTCGTAGGCTTCGCCCGACGAGGTGCGCTGGCCGTGGAACTTCACGCCATACCAGCTGGCGACGCCGCGCTGGCTGAAGGGCTCGTCGTTGAGGAGCGGGGTGTAGGTCTGCCCGAAGACCGAATACGGCTTGTTGGCGAACCTGGCATAGGGCTCGTACTTGACGACCGCATCCGGCGTGTCGCGCAAGCCTTCCGGCGGATTGTCGCCGGGACCGTCGTCCTGGTAGTAGCCGCCGCGGCCGGAACCGGCGGGAGGCAGCTTGGGCAGGGTGGTGTCGATCTTGCCGTTCTTCGTTGCCACCTTGTGCTTCCAGGGCAGCGGAATCAGGCTCTTGTGTTCGCCGTCACTGGTTGTGCTGCAGCCAGTCATCAGCGTCGTTACGGCTAACGCGATGACCGCTGGCAGAAACCGAACGGCCATCGCGTTCTCTTTCATGTCAGGTCTGCACCAGTTTGCGGTGTCTTTGAATACTCATCAATATACCACTGCCAAGCCCCAAAGTAATCAACGCAGTTCCGCCATAGCTCATGAAAGGTAATGGAACGCCGACCACCGGGAGGATGCCGCTGACCATGCCCATATTGACGAAAGAATAAACAAAAAACATCATCGCAATCGAGCCGCCCAGCAAGCGCGTGAACAGGTTCGGGGCGTTTGCAGCGATCATCATGCTGCGCCCGATGAGCAGAAGATACAAGAACAGTAACACCAGGTTACCAACCAGGCCGAATTCTTCCGAGTACACCGAGAAGATGAAGTCGGTGGTGCGCTCCGGGATGAACTCGAGGTAGGCCTGGGTGCCCTTCAGGTAACCCTTGCCGCTGATGCCGCCGGAGCCGATCGCGATGGTCGACTGGATGATGTGGAAGCCCTTGCCCAGCGGGTCCGAGGTCGGATCGATCAGCGTCATCACCCGCTCGCGCTGGTAGTCGTGCAGCATCGACCAGGCCACCGGCAGCGCGGCGCAGCCGGCCGTGAACAGCCCGATCAGGGCCTTCCACGACAGGCCGGCCAGGAAGATCACCCAGAAGCCCGCGGTGCCGACCAGCAGCGCGGTGCCGAGGTCGGGCTGCCTGACGATCAGGCCGAAGGGAATCAGGAGCAGGACCGCGGCGACGATGAAGTTCTGCCACTTCATGAAGCCGGCACGGGCCTGGAAATACCAGGCCAGCATCAGCGGCGTGGCGATCTTGAGTATCTCGGAAGGCTGGATGTCGACGCCGACGTGCAGCCAGCGCCGCGCCCCCTTCTTGATGGTGCCGAACAGCGCCACCGCCACCAGCAGCGCCACGCCGAAACTATAGATCGGCACGGCCAGGCGCAACAGCATTTGCGGCGGGATGTTCGCGGCGATCCACATGACCGTGAAGGACAGCAGGATGTTGCGCATCTGCCCTTCCATGCGGCCCGGGAAGTCGTGGCCGGCCGAACTCATGGTCAGCGTGCCGACCGAGAACAGCAGGAACAGGATCAGGGCCAGCGGCCCGTCGAAGACCGTGAAGTAGGGTTTCAGGCGCCGGCTCAGCGAGCGCCGTTCTGGAATATGGGCTGGCATCGCTTACTCCTTGTTGCCGGGGGTCTCGCCGCCCGGCGGCTTCGGCAGGCCGGCACTCGGACCGAAGGCCTCTTCCGGCACCGCCAGGTCTTCCTTCTGCACCGCGGTACTCGGCACCGGCCTGGCCTTGTCGCCGGGACGCTTGCCCAGCAGGTAGTAGTCGAGCGCCTTGCGCGCGATCGGGGCCGCGTACTGGGCGCCGAAGCCGGCGTTCTCGACCACCATCGCGATCGCGATGCGCGGCTTGTCGGCCGGCGCGAAGGCGGTGAACAACGCGTTGTCGCGCAGGCGTTCCGGCGTCATGCTGTGGTTGTACTTGGCGCCCTTCAGGCCGACCACCTGGGCGGTACCGGTCTTGCCGCCGGCCACATAGCCGGCGTCGCGGAAGGTCCGGTAGCCGGTGCCGCTCTGGTCGGTCATCACGCCCACCATCGCATGCTTGATGATGTCGATGTTCTCCTGCTTCAGCGGGATGCGGCCGGATTCCTTCGGCACCGTCAGCGCACGCTGATGGGTAGCCCCGTCCTCGAGGATCTTGACCAGGTGCGGCTTCATGATCACGCCGTTATTGGCCAGGGTCGCCACCGCGTGCGCCAGCTGCAGCATCGTGTAGCTGTTGAAGCCCTGGCCGATGCTGATCGAGATCGTGTCGCCGCCCACCCATTTCTGGGCCGCGCGGTTGCGCTTGAAGCGTTCGCGCTTCCACTCCTGCGAAGGCAGCACACCCGACTTCTCGTGCTCGAGGTCGATGCCGGTCGGCGAGCCGAAGCCGAACTGCTTCATGAAACCGCTGATGGCGTCGATGCCCATGTCGTTGCCGAGCTGGTAGTAATAGGTATCGCAGGACATCACGATCGAGCGGTACATGTCGATATAGCCGTGGCCGCCCGGCTTGTCGTCGTTGAAGCGGTGGCCGCCCAGCATGAAGAAGCCGGCGTCGTTGATGCCCTGTTCGGGGCGGCGCTTGCCCAGCTCCAGCGCGGCCAGGGCCATGAAGGGCTTGAAGGTCGAGCCGGGCGGATAGGTGCCGGACAGCGGGCGGTTCATCAGCGGCCGGTCGAGCGAGGTATTCAGTTCCGACCAGCTTTGCGAATCGATGCCGTCGACGAACAGGTTGGGGTCGAAGCCGGGCCGCGACACATAGGCCAGCACGTCGCCGGTCTCGGGTTCGATCGCGACCAGGGCGCCGCGGAAGTCGCCGAAGGCTTCCTCGATCACCTTCTGCAGCTCGATGTCGATCGACAGGATCAGGTTCGAGCCCGGCACCGGCGCGGTGCGCGACAGGGTGCGGATCGCGCGGCCGCCGGCCGAGCGTTCGACTTCCTCGTAGCCGGTCTGGCCGTGCAGCTGGCGCTCGTAGCTCTTCTCCAGGCCTTCCTTGCCGATGTGGTCGGTGCCGTTGTAGTTGGCCGAGTCGTCGCTTTCCTCGATGGCCCTGGCTTCGTTCTGGTTGATGCGGCCGATGAAGCCCAGCACGTGCGAGGCGATCTCGCCCAGCGGGTACTGGCGGAACAGGCGGGCCTGCACCTCCACGCCCGGGAATCGGAAACGCTGGGCGGTGAAGCGGGCGACTTCGTCGTCGCTGAGGCGGGTGCGGATCGGCACGCTGGCGAAGTTCTTCGACTCTTCCAGCAGGCGCTTGAAGCGCTTCCTGTCCTTGGCCTCGATGGTGACGAGTTTCGACAACTCATCGATCACGGAATCGAGATTCGCCTCGAGCTTGGACGGCGTGATCTCCAGCGTGTAGGCCGAGTAGTTGCTGGCCAGGACCACGCCATTGCGGTCGAGGATCAGGCCGCGGTTGGGGACGATCGGCACCAGGGCGATGCGGTTGTCCTCGGCCTGGGCCATGTACTGGTTGTGCTTGATCACCTGGAGCCAGACGAAGCGGGCGACCAGCAGGCCGAAGCAGATGAACACGAGCACCACCAGCGCCGTCAGGCGCATGCGGAAATTGTGGATCTCGCGATCGTTGTTTTTAATCTCGGTCATTCAACGAACATCAGATCAGATTGGGCGCGTATGGTCTTTGTCGACAGCCCGGCGCTGCGGCGCCAGCAGCAGCCAGGTGATGGCCGGCCACAGCGCGACCGCGACCACGCTTTCGATGAAGTGCAGCCAGTCCGGAAAGCGCCCGGTGACGATGAAGCGGACGATCACCTGGATCGCCTGGGTCATCAGCAGCAGCGGGAACACGTGCATCGCCTGGGTCGCCAGCGGGAACCACAGCACGCGGCGATGGATCATGATCGCCAGGTAGGACAGCAGGGTGTAGGCCAGCGCGTTCTCGCCGAGCAGGGTGGCGTCATGCACGTCCATCAGCAGGCCCATCGAAAAGGCGATGCCGATGCCGACCTTGCGCGGCTGGTGAATGCCCCAGAATACCAGCACCAGCGCGACGAAGTCCGGCGCGCCGACCCAGCGTCCCCAGGGCAGCAGGTTGAGCATGAAGGCGCAGATCAGGCTGAAGGCGATGAACAGCGGGCTGACCGGCAGCAGGATGTAGTGCGGGCGGGTAGGCATCAGGTCCCCTCCCCGGTACGCGGCGCGGCGGGCGTGGCGTTCGCCGGCGCGCGCTGGGTGGCCGGCGGCGTGGTGCTGGTCGCAGGAGCGGCGGCACCCGCGGCCGCGGGCGGCGCGGCGCGGGCCGGCGTATTGGCGCGGTTCGCGGCCGCGGCCGGCGTGGCGCGGGCCGGCGTATTGGCGCGGTTCGTGGCCGCGGGCGGCGTGGCGCCGGCTGCCGGCTGCTGGGCCGGCGGCAGCGGCTGCGGCGGCAGCGGCGGCAGCGGGATCGGATCCATCTTCGGCAGGTTGCGGCGCGAGGAGCTGTTGCCGTTGGCTTTCGGCGCTTCCGCGGGCGGGCGCGGCTGCGCGGGCTCGTCGGACATCACGATCAGGAGCTGGCGGTGACGGTCGATGCCGGCCAGCGGCTGGCATACCACGCGCCCGAAGGCGCCCTGGGCCACGCTCTCCACCTGGCTGACCTTGGCCACCGCGAGGCCGGCCGGATACATGCCGTCCAGGCCCGAGGTGACCAGCACGTCGCCGACCTGGATGTCGGCATTCGGCGCCACGAAGCGCAGGTCCAGCATGCCGGACTGGCCGCGGCCGTAGGCGACGCTGCGCAGGCCGTTCCTCAGCACCTGCACCGGAATCGCCTGCTCCTTGTCGGTCAGCAGGGTGACTTCGGAGCTGAAGGGGAATACGCGCGTGACCTGGCCGACCACGCCGGCATTATCGATCACGGGCAGGCCGAGCTTGACGCCGTTGCGCGAGCCGCGGTCGAGCACCACGCGGCGGGTCGCCGGGTCGCGTGCGTCGTACAGGATCTCGCTCATCATCGTGCGCACCGGCAGGTGTTCGCGCGCGTCCAGCAGGCGGCGCAGGTGGCCGTTCTCGGCCGTCTGGAGCTGGGCCTGCTGCATGGCCTGGGCCATCGCCACCTGCTGGCTCTTCAGGTCGCGCACTTCCTTCTGCAAGGCGGAGATCGATGAGAAGTAGCTGCCCATGTTGCTCAGCGCGTCGCGCGGCATCAGGGCAGCCATCTGGAAAGGATAAAGGACCGTGGCCGCCACCTGGCGCACAGCGGTGAGCGCATGAAACCGCGCGTCGACGACAAGCAGTGCGACCGAGAGAAGAGCGAACACCGTCACCTTGACCCTGGCGGGAGCGCCTTGCTTGAAGAGCGGCGGAGGACTGTATTCCATGACTTCCAATAATGAGGGCGCCCGCGGAAGGCCGCCGGACGCCGACGTGAAGACACACTAATATGACGCAAAAACGCAGACAGGACGCACGGGATCGCGCGTCCTGCCTGGCCACGTCCTTACAAGCCGATCATTCGTAGGAGAAGATCGAGCCCAGCTTGTCCATGCGCTCGAGCGCCATGCCCGAACCGCGCACCACGCAGGTCAGCGGATCTTCCGCGACCAGCACCGGCAGGCCGGTTTCTTCCATCAGCAGGCGGTCGAGGTCGCGCAGCAGCGCGCCGCCGCCGGTCAGCATCATGCCCTTCTCGGCGATGTCGGCGCCCAGCTCGGGCGGCGCCATCTCGAGCGCGTTCTTGACGGCGGAGACGATGTTGTTCAGCGGGTCGGTCAGGGCTTCCAGGATCTCGTTGGAAGAGATCGTGAACGAACGCGGGATCCCCTCGGACAAATTGCGGCCCTTGACTTCCATTTCCTTGACTTCGGAACCCGGGAAGGCCGACCCTATGGCTTTCTTGATCGACTCGGCGGTCTGTTCGCCGATCAGCATGCCGTAGTTGCGGCGGATGTAGTTGACGATCGCTTCGTCGAACTTGTCGCCGCCCACGCGCACCGAACCTTTATAGACCATGCCGCCCAGCGAGATGATGCCGACCTCGGTGGTGCCGCCGCCGATGTCGACCACCATCGAACCGGTCGCCTCGGACACCGGCAGGCCGGCACCGATCGCGGCCGCCATCGGCTCTTCGATCAGGTAGACCTGGCGGGCGCCGGCGCCCAGTGCCGATTCGCGGATCGCGCGGCGCTCGACCTGGGTCGAACCGCAGGGCACGCAGATGATGATGCGCGGCGACGGGCGCAGGAACTTGGAGTCGTGCACCATGCGGATGAACTGCTTGAGCATCTGCTCGGTGACGGTGAAGTCGGCGATCACGCCATCCTTCATCGGACGGATCGCTTCGATATTGCCGGGAACCTTGCCCAGCATTTGTTTCGCTTCCTTGCCGACCGCCTGGATCGTCTTCTTGCCGTTCGGGCCGCCTTCCTGGCGAATCGCGACGACCGACGGCTCATCCAGGACGATGCCCTGGCCGCGGACGTAGATCAGGGTATTCGCGGTACCCAGGTCGATTGCCAGATCATTCGAAAATAACTGCGTAACAAAACCAAACATGTGTGTCCTGATGCGCATCCAAGTGCGCCTAAAGCGGACCTTGCTTAAGCAAGATCCCAAACATTAATCGGGGAATCCTCGCCGCGATTGATGAATCCGCACCGCGGGCTTTCATGCGCGGTCCGCCCGCTTTCGGCGCCGCAGAACGCATTAGCCCGCCATTCTACCTTATAATTTGCCGTTTAAACGCTGAAAAACGGGTGGATTCGCGCCTATATCAGCCTGCGAGATCGACGGCATTAGAAAGCTTTTATCAGCTTTAGCAAGCCGTTGACCAAATTTCATTATTCGCACAACCATCTTTGAACGCGGCGTCGTGCCGCGCCTTACGCCATGTCCCTGACTCTTTCAGACGTAAAACGGATCGCCAACCTGGCCCAGCTCGATATGGACGACGCCCACGCGGAAGTCGCCCTGAATGAACTGAACGGCATCTTCGCCCTGGCCGAGCAGATGCAGGCCGTCGATACCACCGGCGTCGAGCCGCTGTCGCAGCCCCTCGCCGCCGTGCTCGCGCTGCCGCTGCGTTTGCGCGAAGACGTGGTGACCGAAGAAGACCGCCGCGCCGACTACCAGGCGCCGGCGCCGAAGACCCAGGACGGCCTGTACCTGGTGCCGAAAGTCATCGAATAAACCCGCTGGGATCACTGATTATGCATAACAAGACTCTCAAGGAGCTGTCCACGCTCCTGCATTCGAAACAGATCTCGTCCACCGAGCTGACCCGGCACTACCTCGACCGCATCGCCGCGAGCGAGCACAATGCCTTCCTGCACGTCGACGCCGACCTGTCCCTGGCCCAGGCCAGGGCCGCCGACGCGCGCTTCGCGGAAGGTTCGGCCGGCCCGCTGACCGGCATCCCGATCGCGCACAAGGACATCTTCGTGACCAAGGGCTGGCGCTCGACCGCCGCCTCGAAAATGCTGGGCAACTACGTCAGCCCCTTCGACGCGACCGTGGTCACGAAGTTCGGCGACGCCGGCATGGTCACGCTGGGCAAGCTGAACTGCGACGAATTCGCGATGGGCTCGGCCAATGAGAACTCGGCCTTCGGCGCGGTGCAGAATCCCTGGGATACCCTGGCCGTGCCGGGCGGCTCTTCGGGCGGCTCGGCCGCCGCGATCGCCGCGCGCCTGGCGCCGGCCGCGACCGGCACCGACACCGGCGGCTCGATCCGCCAGCCGGCCGCCTTCTGCGGCATCACCGGCATCAAGCCGACCTATGGCCGCGTATCGCGCTTCGGCATGATCGCCTTCGCCTCCTCGCTCGACCAGGGCGGCCCGATGGCGCGCACCGCCGAGGACTGCGCCCTGCTGCTGAACGAGATGGTCGGCTTCGACGAGCGCGACTCGACCAGCCTCACGCCCGAACAGGGCAATGCGCGCGAAGACTTCACCCGCGACCTGAACCAGCCTTTGACCGGCCTGCGCATCGGCGTGCCGAAGGAATACTTCGGCGAAGGCCTGGCCGCAGACGTCGAGAGCAGCGTTCGCGCCGCGCTCGACGAATTCGTGAAACTGGGCGCGACCCTGGTCGAGATCTCGCTGCCGAAGACCTCGCTGTCGATCCCGGTCTACTACATCATCGCGCCGGCGGAAGCCTCGAGCAACCTGTCGCGCTTCGACGGCGTCCGCTACGGCTACCGCACGCCGGAGTACACCGACCTGCAGGACATGTACAAGAAGACGCGCGCGGAAGGCTTCGGCAAGGAAGTCCAGCGCCGCATCATGGTCGGCACCTACGTGCTGTGCCACGGCTACTACGACGCCTACTACGTGCAGGCGCAGAAGATCCGCCGCCTGATCGCGGACGACTTCCAGGCCGCGTTCAGGGACAAGTGCGACGTCATCATGGGCCCGGTGGCCCCGACCGTGGCCTGGGACCTGGGTTCGAAATCGAACGACCCGGTCGCCAACTACCTGGCCGACATCTTCACCCTGTCGACCAGCCTGGCCGGCCTGCCCGGCATGTCGATCCCGGCCGGTTTCGGCCAGGGCGAGAAAAACGCCAGGCGCCCGGTCGGCCTGCAAATCATCGGCAACTACTTCAGCGAAGCCAAGCTGCTGAACATCGCGCACCAGTACCAGCAAGCGACCGACTGGCATACCCGCACCCCCGAAGGCGTATAAGGAGAAGAACATGCAATGGGAAGTCGTCATCGGTCTTGAGAACCACGTCCAGCTCACGACCAATTCGAAAATCTTCAGCGGCAGCTCGATCCAGTTCGGCGCCGAGGCCAACACCCAGGCCAGCCCGGTCGACCTGGCGCTGCCGGGCGTGCTGCCGGTGCTGAACCGCGGCGCGGTCGAACGCGCGATCCGCTTCGGCCTGGCGGTCGGCGCCAGGATCGCCCCGCGCTCGGTCTTCGCGCGCAAGAACTACTTCTACCCCGACCTGCCGAAGGGCTACCAGATCAGCCAGTTCGAGGACCCGGTGGTCCAGGGCGGCACCATCAGCTTCGCCTACGAGAAGGACGGCAAGATGGTCACCAGCACCGTCAACCTGACCCGGGCCCACCTGGAAGAGGATGCCGGCAAGTCGCTGCACGAAGACTATGCCGGCATGAGCGGCATCGACCTGAACCGCGCCGGCACGCCGCTGCTGGAGATCGTCTCCGAGCCGGAGATGCGCAGCGCCGCCGAAGCGGTCGCCTACGCCAAGGCCCTGCACTCGCTGGTGATGTGGCTGGGCGTCTGCGACGGCAATATGCAGGAAGGCTCCTTCCGCTGCGACGTCAACGTCTCGGTGCGCCCGGTCGGCCAGAAGGAATTCGGCACCCGCTGCGAGATCAAGAACCTGAACTCCTTCCGCTTCATGGAAGAGGCGATCCACTACGAAGTGCGGCGCCAGATCGAGCTGATCGAAGACGGCGGCCAGGTCGTGCAGGCGACCCGCCTGTGGGATCCGGACCGCAAGGAAACCCGCCAGATGCGCAGCAAGGAAGACGCGCAGGACTACCGCTATTTCCCGGACCCGGACCTGCCGCCGCTGGTGATCGCGCAGGACTGGATCGAGCGCGTGAAGGCCGACATGCCGGAACTGCCGGGCGCGATGCGCGACCGCTTCATCAATGACTACGGCCTGCCCGAGTACGATGCGATGATCCTGACCTCGTCGCAGGGCATGGCGACCTATTACGAAGCCGTGGTGGCCAAGGCCGGCAAGGAAAACGCCAAGGCCGCCGCCAACTGGATGATGGGCGACGTCTCGTCGGCGCTGAACCGCGCCGACCTCGACATCATCGAGTCGCCGGTCGAGGCCTCGCAGCTGGCTGTACTGCTGAAGCGCATCCTCGATGGCACGATCTCGAACAACGCCGCCAAGAAGGTGTTCAGCCTGATGTGGGAAGCGGGATCGGAAGACGAGCAGCTGGCCGACGCCATCATCGAGCGCGAAGGCCTGAAGCAGATCTCGGACACCGGCGCGATCGAAGCCATCGTCGATGAAGTCCTGGCCAACAATGCGAAATCGGTCGAGCAGTACCGCGCCGGCAAGGAAGCGGCGATCAACGCGCTGATCGGCCAATGCATGAAGGCGTCCAAGGGCAAGGCGAATCCGGCCCAGGTGACCGAGCTGCTGAAGAAGAAGCTGGCGGGCTGATCTTTCAGAAATTTTGCCAGTTGTAAAAAAACCGGGGCAGGTCCCCGGTTTTTTCATGTTCAGTCTCGTCTGGCTGCTGAAAAATTTCGGCGTTTCAGAAACCGACATGACAAAGATGGGCTTTCTCCAAGCTGTTTCTGAAATTCCGAAACATGACAACAAATGGACCCAAGTTTGTCCGTTCAGGATTGTGCCGACACCTTGGGAACGCTGGTCCGCCAACCTCGCCGCTCGCAGCAATTGCGGATCGCCGATGCCGCGGCGCTGGTTGTCGTACCGAAGGAACACCACTGGCTAGGTCAAGTCGGTCGGCTCCCCGATCACGTGATCAGACCGGCACGCTTTGAATTTTTCATTTAGCCATTCCCCAGCAACGCCAACGCCTGCCCGCGCGCCGCCATCCGCAGCGAACGCCGCAACCCCACGTCGTCGGTCGTCCGCGCCAGCACCATCCCGCCCACGCACAGGGACACGATGGCCTGGGCCCGCTGCTCGCCATCCGGCGCCCCGGCCAGCGCCGCCGCATACACCGCAGTCAGGTTGCGGATCAGCTGCGTATAGGCCTTCTGCGGCGACAGCCCGGCGCGCGCGACGTCGCCCGGCAGCGCGTACAGCGGGCAGTGGTGGTCGGGGTTGTCGAATACCTCGTCGCTCAGGTAGACGTCGATCAGCATGCGCGCCAGTTGCGCCGGCTCCGGCGGCGGGCTGCTGCTGAAATCGGGCTTGAAGGGATTGCAGCTGCTGAAGCTGGCGACGGCCTCCGCGTACAGCTCGTCCTTGCTGCCGAAGTGGTGATAGAAGCCGCCGCGCGTCAGGCCGGCCTCGAGCATCACGCGATCGATCGATACCTGCTCGAAGCCGTGGCGGTTGAACAGCCTGCGCGCGGCATGGACGATGCGCTCGCGGGTCTGGGCCTTGTGCTCGCTGCTGTAGGGCATGGCGTGTCTCCGAAATTATGTTCTTGAACATATTATGCTCTCACGTATTCTGCTCCCATCCCATGACAAGGAGGAGACGAGATGATCACCCTGACCACTTTCAGCAGCGTGCCGCCGTTCGCCATCGGCTATGTGCGCGACCTGCGCGTACGCTGGGCACTGGAGGAAGCCGGCCTGCCCTACCTGCTCCGCGCGCTCGAATTCCAGGACGCCGCCACGCCCGCCTACCGCCGCGAACAGCCCTTCAGCCAGATCCCGGTACTGCAGGATGGCGGCCTGACCCTGTTCGAGAGCGGCGCGATCCTGCTGCACCTGGGGCAGCGGCACCCCGTCCTGCTGCCGCGCGACGCGGACGAGCGGGCACGGGTGACGGCGTGGATGTTCGCGGCGCTGAACTCGGTCGAGCCCTATGTCGGCAACCTCGTCAGCCTGGTGGTGTTTTCCGCCGGCGAAGCCTGGGCGGCGGGCGCCCGTCCTTCGGCGGAAGCGATGGTGGACAAGCGCCTGCGCGACCTCGACGACTGGCTCGATGGCCGGGAATGGCTGGCGGAGACCTTCAGCGCGGCCGACATCCTGATGACGACCGTGCTGCGCCTGCTGGACGACATGGAGATGGTGGAGCGCCACGGGCGCGTGCGGGCCTACCGCGACCGCTGCATGGCCCGGCCGGCCTTCCGGAAGGCGCTGGCGGACCAGGTGGCGCATTTCACGCAGGCGCAGGCGCCGGCGGCAGCGGCAGCGGCGGTGGCATGAAACCCGTCCGGCTCAGGGATGTCCCACGCGGGCCACGCGCATCATGCAGGCGTAGTCCGCAAGCGGCATGACGCCGAGGTCGCGCCGGTGGGCCTCGACCTCGCGCAGGCTCGCCTCGTCCGGCAGGCCGAAATGCTCGCGCCCCATCTCTTCCGGCGAGAACTGGGTGCCGTAGCGCTGCGGCTTGCCCTGCGCTTTCAGGACGCGGTCGGTGAAGCGCGCCAGCTTATCCCCACTCAGCTCGCCGTCCGCAAAGCGCTGCTCCAGCACCGGCAGCAGCGATGCCTGGAACTGCGGATCGTCATCCATGTGCTGCATCAGCAGCCAGGCGTGGTTCACGCCGACCTCGCCGACCTGGGCCGCGGTCGGGAATCCTTTACCGGCCACCAGCTCGCGCAGCCAGCCCAGATTGCTCTGGTCCGACAGCAGGACCGCGCGCTTGCGCTGGAGATCCCTGGGCTTCGCCATCCAGGCCGTGCGCGCGTTCTGGTCGCGCGTGAAGCGCTGCTCCAGTTCGGCGCGCAGGGCGGGATCGGTCAAGCTGCGTGCGGCATCGCGCACGGCCATGGCGGCGTGCGAGTCTTCCGGATGGGATTGCATCCAGGCCGTCACGCCGGTGCAGGGATACGGCGCCGCCGGGTCTTGTCCGGCGGCGCGCGCCGGGAACGCGAACACCGCGCACAGCAGCGCCGCAAGCATCGCCCGGCCGCAGCGGATCATGCCGTCACGCCGTACTGCGCGCGATAAGCCGCCACCGCATCCTTGTGCTCGGCCATGGAAGGATCGGCCGACAGGTAAGTGAACAGGTCGGACAGGTTGGCGATCGAGATCACCGGAATGCCGTAGTTCTGGCTGACTTCCTGCACCGCCGACAGCGGCGACAGCACGCCATCCTTGCCCCCGCGCTCCATGCGGTCCAGCGCGATCAGCACGGCGGCCGGCTCGGCGCCGGCGGCGCGGATCATGGCCACCGATTCGCGCACCGAGGTGCCGGCCGAGATCACGTCGTCGATGATCACGACCTTGCCCTGGAGCTTGGCGCCGACGATGGTGCCGCCCTCGCCGTGGTCCTTGGCTTCCTTGCGGTTGTAGGCGAAGGAGGTGTCGCGGCCCTTCGCCGCCAGCGCCACCGCGGTGGCGGACGCCAGCGTGATGCCCTTGTAGGCCGGGCCGAACAGCATGTCGAACTCGATGCCGGAATCGAGCAGGGTCTGGGCATAGAACTGGGCCAGCTTGCCCAGCGTGGCGCCGTCGTGGAACAGGCCCGCGTTGAAGAAATACGGCGACTGGCGGCCGGCCTTGGTGACGAACTGGCCGAACTTCAATACTTCGGCCTCGACGGAAAACGCAATGAACTGCTGGCGCAGATTGTCCACGACTTACCCCTGATCTGTACGATAAAACCCGTATTTTAACCGGGGCGTACGCCGTGACCTACAGGCCGGAGTTCACCAGGCGCACCACCAGGTCGGGATTGACCGGCTTGACCAGGTGGTGTTCGAAGCCCGCCTGCCCGCTCCTGGCCTTGTCCGCTTCCTGGCCGTAGCCGGTCAGCGCGACCAGGCGGCAGGGATGGCCGTCCAGCAGCGCGCGCATGCGGCGCGCCAGCTCATAGCCGTCGAGTACCGGCAGGCCGATGTCGAGCACCGCCAGGTCGGGACGGAAGCCCGGCACCGCGGCCAGCGCCGCGATCGGCTCGTGGAAGACCCTCACCTCGTGGCCGTGGGCGACCAGCAGCCGCGCCAGGGTCTCGGCGCCGTCGACGTTGTCGTCGACCAGCATCACGCGCCTGCGCCCGGCGGCCGCCGCCGGCTCTGGCGCCGGCAGGCTGTCCGCGGCGCCCGCGCCCGGCGCGCGCAGCGGCAGCAGGACCACGAACTCGCTGCCCTTGCCCTTCCCTTCGCTGCGCGCCTCGACCTTGCCGCCGTGGAGTTCGACGATGTTCTTGACCAGCGCCAGGCCGATGCCGAGGCCGCCCTCGGCGCGGTCGATGTTGCGCTTCCCCTGGAAGAACAGGCCGAATACCTGGGCGCGCAGTTCCGGCGTCATGCCGACGCCGTCGTCGACCACGCCGATGCGCAGCCAAGGCTCGCCTTCACCCGCGTCCTCGCGCGCCGCCGTCAGGCGCACGTGGCCGCCCGGTTCGGTGTAGCGCGCCGCGTTCGTCAGCAGGTTCGAAACCACCTGCGCCAGCCGCACCGGATCGCCTTCCCATAGCAGGCCCGGTTCGATCTCGACGTCGAGGCGGTGGCGGCGCTTCTCCAGCAGCAGGCTGGCCATTTCGACCGCCTTGTTCAGCGGCTGGGCGATGTCGACGTGTTCGAACTTCAGGTCGATCTTGCCGCGCGTGACGCGCGAGATGTCCATCAGATCGTCGACCAGGCGGACCAGGTGGCTGACCTGGCGTTCGATGATCTCGCGCTCGCGCAGCGCGGCCTCTTCGCCGCGCAGGCGCATCAGCTGCAGCGAGGTGACGATCGGCGAGAGCGGATTGCGCAGCTCGTGGCCGAGCATGGCCAGGAACTCGTCCTTGGCCCGGCTGGCGGCGGTCAGCTCGGCAAGCAGCTCGGCGCGCTCGGCGTGGGCGCGTTCGATCTGCTGGCGGCTGCGCACGTGCTCGGTGACGTCCACCGCCACCAGGATCACGCCGCGCTCGTCGTCCTCGTTCACCTCGTGCGGTTCCAGGCTGAACTTGAGAAAGCGTTCCCGCGGCTGGCCGTTGGCATCGTTCAGGACGATCCGCATCTCTTCCGCGCGGACCATCTGGCCGCTGCGGTAGACCTGTTCGAGCAGGTGCAGCGGCTCGCTGTCGCGCAGTTCCGGGAAGGCTTCCAGGTAGGTCTTCCCTTCCAGTCCGCTGCGGCCGACCAGCTCCGTATAGCTGCGGTTGGCCAGGCGGAAGCTGAAGTCCGGTCCGGTCAGGAGGGCCGCGGCCACCGGCGCGTTGAGCAGCATGCGGTCGCGCTGGGCCAGCGCCAGGTCGCGCTCGCGCCTTTCGGTGGCGTCGCGCGTGAAGCAGCGGGTGTAGCGCAGCTCGCCATCCTCGAAGTGACCGTTCGAGTGGATCAGCACATGCCGGATCGAGCCGTCCTTGCAGCGCAGGCGGGCCGGCTGGTCGTACAGGGTTTCGCCGCTCGACAGCCGGCACAGGATGCTGCCGATGACGGGCGCATCGGCGTGGAATTCGGCGATGTGGTGGCCGACGTATTCTTCCCAGCGGTAGCCGAGCATCTGCAGTTCGGCGCGGTTGGCCCACAGGATGGTGCCGTCGCCGCCGACCCGGTGCAGGCCCTCGGCCGCGTTCTCGACGAAATCCATGAGCTCGCGCTCGCTCTGGCGCAGGACCGCCTCGGTATCCTTGCGGCGCGCCACTTCGGCCTCCAGCATGCGCACCTTCTGCTCGAGCCTGAGCACCTTCGGATCGACGTCGCCGCCGGTGG
>Ga0308169_10001946_pt1 | contig 22514 bp, 20 predicted proteins | sample PhyBR1_2_FD_202139 | JGI IMG/M metagenome (GOLD analysis project Ga0308169, IMG submission 202139) | Phyllosphere microbial communities from UC Gill Tract Community Farm, Albany, California, United States - DLSLSB.R1 | ecosystem: Host-associated > Plants > Phyllosphere > Unclassified | place...
CGGCTGAGGGGATGGCGCGGTCGAGGACGAGAGGGTGAAGAAGGACGAGAGGAGCGAGACGTAGAGGGTGACGATGTCCTGGGTCATGACTCGGCACTGGATCGGCGAGCGGCGAGAGGCGGGTGCGGCGGCCGGCGCGTTCTTCTGCAGGCAGATGCGGTGCGTGAGCAACGAAAAGGCCGAGACGCAGCCGCAGAGGCCGGCGCAGTGCAGCGCGTCGGCCGAGGCAGCATGGCGAGAGGAGGACGAAGCGCACCTTCTGGTACTTGCCCTCCATGTAGCCCTTGGCGACCTTCCAGAAGCTCGGCAGCGTCTGCAGGATGACGTCGTTGAGGTTGCGCACTAGGTCGACGATGAGGCGCCACACCTCGACGCCCGCCGCATTCTCTGCAGGGAGGGAGGGACGGCGCACGGACCCGTCAGCTCGGCTCTCCCTCTTTCGCCGTCGGCAAAGAAGAGGAGAAGGGACGCACCTCGCACCCTCTCGCCCTCGAGCGTCTCGAGCCCATCGACGCACGTCCTCAGGTCGGCCGCCTGCCGGCGGTCGTTGTCGTCGACCTCGCCGTGCTGATCCATGGCGAGGTGGATCCGGCTCAGGCTCGCCTCGGCCGTCGTGCGCAGCAGCTGCAGGATGTGCCGGTGCTGCGTGTCGAAGAAGATCCACACCGGGTCGTCGGACGGGTCGAGCTCGAGGAGGATCCTGCGCGCGCGCGAGGAGTCGGGGGCAGGGTCAGCTGCTGCGCCGCCGCCGACGATGATGAGGCAGGGGAGAGAGGGCGAGGACGCACTCGATCGTCTTCTCGACCTCGTCGAGGCCGCGCTTCGTGTCGCGCAGCTTCTTGCCGAGCGTCGCGCGCAGGTCGCCAATGATCTTCTCGACCTGGCCCCACACCTTGTCGTAGATGCGCTTCTGCTGCTGCTGCTGCTGCGGCGTCGTCGGGACGGGGAGCCCGAGGAGCTGCGCTGGACGCGACGCGAGGATGTACCGGCCCTTCTTGTACGCCTGGAGCGCGACCTCGTACCGGCCCTGCGCGCGTCGAGCGACGAGTCAGTCGTGCTCGTTGACGATAGACAGGCAGGGGAAGGCACGACGCACCTCCTCGACCGCCTCGCCCAGGATCGTCGGCAGGTTGAAGAAGAACTTGCTGCGCTCAAACACGCCGAGCGTGCTCTTGAGGCGCTCGGCCTTGGTGCGCGCGTCGACGATCGGCTGGAAGACGGTCTCGGCGCGGGCGGATGCGGCTGCAGCGGGCGAGGGAATGCCCAGTCAGCGTCGTTCGAGTGCACGAGGAAGAGAGAGAGAGAGAGAGAGAGAAGGGGACACACTCTTGAGCGTGTTGCGCATGCCCTTGACGCCGTAGTCGGCGCCCGGCGTGAGCGGGCCGCCGTCCTTCATCTCCCCGAACACGGCTGCGGGTAAGAGCTCGGCGTCAGCGCGGGGGTCAAAGAGGAGGACGAGACGAGGCAAGAGGGAGGGACGTACTCTCGGTCGCAGCCTTGACGGCGACGAAGCGGTCCCACTCGGACTCGACGAGGAGCTTGAGCGCGCCTGACCGTTGCTCGAGGCCCTCCTTGAGCTTCTCGCGACCTGCGAGGAAGTCGAGTTAGTGCTGCAGTCCCTCAAGAGCGAAAGAGGGGGGCGACGCACCGAGGTTGAGGTCCTTGAAGGTCGCGTTCGGGTGCACGGTCGAGAGAAAGACCTTTGGGTCGAACGACTTGGAGTGCAGGAGGACGGCGGACCCTGTAGAGCGTGTGAGAGTCAGCTCGGCACCGGGGCGCCAACCCGGACCTGCCGTAGGGTGGCAGAGAGAGGGAAGCCGACGGCCGAGCGGACTCACGCAGCTCGTTCGGGAGGTCGGGGTTGTTCCTGCGCGCGCTCGAGCTGAAGTCAGCGACACTCGCCGAAGAGCAAGACACCAAGTGAAAAGGACGCACTGGAGCACGCCGCCGCGCATGAGCCCGAGCGGGTCGTTCTCGTCGCCCTTGGTCGCGCCCCCCACCTTTGCCGTGCCCGCCGGCCCTGCCGCTCCATCTGGTCGCGGTGCGCCGAACAGCCCTGCGTCGGCCGTGTCGCCGTCCTCCCATTGTGCCTGCGAGCGAGCACGAGGGTCAGCGTGCGAGGGAGAGAGGTGGGCGAGGCGGGGAGAGATGAGCGTACTGGGGCGAGGGTCGAGAGGCCGTACAGCTCGAGCACTGCAGGGGTCGCGGGGAGCGGGTCAGCGAGAAGCTCAAGAGCAGGCTGGGAGAGAGAGCGGACGGACTGGCTTCCTCGTCGGCCTCCCACTCGTCTGCGGCTCTGGGCACCTCGGGCGACGAGCGTCTCGAGCGCGAGTCGGGGGCGTAGCCCGTGTGGCCGCTCGTGCCGGAGTGGGCACTGCCCTTGCGGTGCATGTTGGCGCGCGGGTCGCGGTCCGAGTGGCTGGTCGAGGGCCTGCGCGGGTCTTGCGATGAGGATGGTGGGGGAGGAGGAGCCTGGCGCGGGTCGAAGTCGCGGGGCTCGTCTGTAGGCATGGGGCGTGTGTAGGTGCGCCCCTGCATCGCTGGCAGAGTGCGAGCTCGCAGCCGGGGCGGGATGAGGACGGAGAGTGAGCCAACCTCGGGCGGACGATCGTCTCGCTCGACTCTGTCCTCCTTCGCTTCACCCGCTCCTGCTCAGAGGGCCCCGCTGCCCCGCTCAGACCCTCCCAGTATGAGCTCTTCACGGCGACGAAACCCGCCCAGGTCGCCCAAGAGCCCGCAACACTTGCCCGACGAGGATCGCCCTCCTCCTGCGAGTCGTCCTCCGCCCGCGCCAACCTCGCCGAGCTCGCGCAAGGTGCCCCTCTTCAAGCGCCGCGAGGGCACTCAGAAGACCAAGGGCGACGACCTCCAGTACGTCCCGCTCTCCCACTGTGTCAACTCGCGCCCGCTCGCCCCTGTTGACCCTCTCCTCCTCCTCGGCCTCCCTCTTCAGGGTCGAGTTCAACGACGAGACGGGCCGCGTCAAGCTCGATGCGCCGCAGACGCCCTACCACGAGCTCGACCTGAGCGACAGCTTCCTCGCCGCGCTCCACAACCCGCCCTTCGAGCCCAAGAGCAAGTGGGCCGGCATGAGGCGGCTCTGGTTCGTCGCCGGCGGCCTCCTCGGCATCTTTGCCGGCTGGCTCTTCACCGAGGGCGACCCGTTCTCGTCGCTCGCCAACCTCGACCTCGACTCGTTCTCGTCGTGGGACCTCCAGTCGATCCTCGCCGACATGCCGTCCCTCCCCGGCCTCAACATGTCAGAGCTCGTCCAGCCGGGCCGCGACTGGCTCAACAGCCGCGTCAACAACTTTGAAGTCGGCCGCGACGCGCGCGACCGCGGCCTCGAGAAGAAGCACGCCGTCGTCCTCATCCCGGGCATCATCTCGTCCGGCCTCGAGTCGTGGTCGACCATGCCCGACGCGGCGCCCTTCTTCCGCTCGCGCATCTGGGGCGGCACGACCATGGTGCGCGCCATCATCAAGAGCAAGGACGCATGGACAAAGGCCATGGCGCTCGACGAGTTCACCGGCCTCGACCCGCCCAAGTACAAGGTGCGCTCGGCGCAGGGGCTCGACGCTGCGTCGGCCTTCATGCCCGGCTACTGTGCGTCCTCCTTCACCTGCTCTGTGAGACTCTGAGCCGCGCCGCTGATGCTCGGCTCGCGCTGCACGCAGGGATCTGGGGCAAGGCGATCGAGAACCTCGCCGTCCTCAACTACGACCACGACGACCTCTCGCTCGCTTCTTACGACTGGCGCCTCTCGTGCGTCCTGCTTCCTCTCCTCCGAGCCCTTCATGTTGCCGCTCGAGCTGACTCGCCGCCGCCGCCGCGCAGCTTCTACAACCTCGAGGTGCGCGACCACTACTTCTCGCGGCTCAAGATCGCCATCGAGTTCAACCTCAACGTCAACGAGCGCAAGACGGTCCTCGTCAGCCACAGCATGGGCTCGTCGCTCCTCCTCGTGCGTCCCTGTGCTCCCTCTCTCGACCGTGCGCTCGGACCTCGCTGACTCGTGCCCCGCTCGCGCCCGCAGTGGTTCTTCAAGTGCGCCGTCCCCCAGCTCGCCGGTCCCTCCTCGACGACGCTGACCCTGCTCTCCTTCTCCCTCTTCCTACAGGTGGGTCGAGTCGCCCGAGCACGGCAACGGCGGGACCGACTGGGTCGAGCGGCACGTCTCGGACTGGGTCAACGTCGCCGGCACGATGCTCGTGCGTCCCCCTCTCGCTCTCCCTCTCCTCCTCCCTCGCGCTCGGCACTGACTCTCTCCCACCGCACCGCGACGCAGGGCGTCCCCAAAGCCATGTCGGCGCTCCTCTCGGGCGAGATGCGCGACACGGTCGAGATCAACCAGGCGGCGACGTACCTCCTCGAGCGCTTCTTCAGCCGGTCCGAGCGCGCAAAGCTGTTCCGCTCGTGGGCCGGCGCCGCGAGCATGATCCTCAAGGGCGGCAACAGCGTGTGGGGCGACGAGAACGGCGCGCCCGACGACCTCAACAACTCGACGCTCACCGGCGGCACGCTCTAGTGCGTCCCGCTTCCGCTCTTTCGTCCTCCACTCGCCGAGCGAGGAGCTGACGCTCTTGCACGACGCAGCAACTTCCGGCCCGAGAACGAGGCCGGCAACTCGGACGTGACGGCCGACACGACGCACCCGAACCTGACGCTCGACGACTCGATGAGCTTCATCCTCGAGAAGGTGCCCGTCTCGTACCAGACCATGCTCGCAAGCAACTTCTCGGTGCGTCCCTCCCTCCTCTCTGCCGCCGTCGAGCGCTGCAGGGCGACCCGCTGACGCTCGAGCCTCTCTTCTCGCGCACGCAGTTCGGCATCGAGCGCGACGAGGCGCAGCTCATCAAGAACAACGGCGACCACGCCAAGTGGAGCAACCCGCTCGAGGTGCAGCTGCCCAAGGCGCCGTCGATGAAGATCTACTGCCTGTACGGCACGGGCAAGGAGACCGAGCGCGCCTACTTCTACCAGAACGGTCCGTCCTCTTCTCGCTCTCCCTCGTCATCCTCGACGCGTAGGCTGACCCAGAGCATGCAACAGGTGGCTACGAGCACGACGAGTCGCCCAACGTCGACTTTGACGCCGGCGCGAGCGCCGAGCAGGCGCCCGTGTGCCTCGAGCCCAACTGCACCGACACGACGCCGCGCGCGCCGCTCGACCTGCCGCTGAGCCGCAAGGTGTGGATCGACGGCAGCGTCACGCTCGACGAGAAGAACGTGCCGCGCGTCAGGAGCGGCGTCGTCATGGGCGATGGGGATGGCACGGTGAGCTTGCTCAGCCTCGGGTCCATGTGCGTCGAGGGGTGGAAGGTGCGTCTCTCTCTCTCTCTCTCTGCTCGTCTCAGGAGTCGCGTGAAGCTGACGAGCCACTCCCACGCTCGCAGAGGCCACTGTACAACCCGGCGGGCATCGAGGTCGTCACGCACGAGATCCTGCACGCGCCGCTCGCGTTCGACCCTCGCGGCGGGCCGACGACTGCTGACCATGTGCGCTCCCTCTCTCTTCCTCTCGTCGCCGTGCGAGACGAGGTGCTGACGCTCGCCTCCTGCTCCCCTCGCCGCAGGTCGACATCCTGGGCTCGTGCGTTCCTCCTCCTCGCTCTCGCTCTCGCTCTCGGCCTGCGCGCGCTAACTCTGGGATCTCGCGCCGCTATAGCTCGGAGCTCAACGACGCGATCCTTGAGATCGTGTCGGGCCAGGGCCACAACGTCAAGGACCAGTTCCACTCGGAGATCAGGAGCATCGCGAAGAAGATCCGGTGGGACGCCTGATCCCTGCGCTCCTCCTTAGACGGCCCCGATCCGTGTTGTGGCTCTCTGTACAGTGTGGAAAGCAAGCTAGACATTCCTTCCGGCCGTGCGCAAGCTGTGAGAGGGAGAGCTCCTCGCCGTGCTCGTTACGGACGGCTGCTCGTGAGCGGCGTGGCTCGCGGAGTTCCCGCGGTGCAGGATCCGCGCTTAGCTCGAGTTTAAGAGTGCGCTTCATTGCTCGATTTACCGAGGGGCAAGGAGCGCACAGACCTTCCGGTCAGGGCAAGCTCTGGTTCGGACTCCGAGCGCGCGGCGCGCCCGGCCGCTCGGCGAGAAGGAGGGCGACCCCTTTGTTTCCTCGCCCACCTCGGCGCTCTGCTGCGCTCGCTCGACACACACCGACAAGCCAGGCCACCAGCAGAGCGTGTGCGCCGTGTTGCCCGCCTGCGCCGCCCGCCGTCGCCCTCCCCTCCGCTCGCCGAGCGGCCGACCGCCGACTCGGCCCTTTCGCCCGCCGCTAGCTCGCCCTCTCGGCGCAGCGCCTCGACGGCGGGGCACGGCACGGAGCTCTTTCATGGCCGCACCCGTCGCGAGCACGCCTACGTGGGCGAGCGGGACCTCGCTCGCGCTGTCGGCGTTGAGCGCACTCGGCGGGGCCGCCATCGCAGTCGGCTGGCTCCTCTCGGCCCAGCGCAGCCACCTGCGCCAGAAGCTCATCCTCGGTCTCGGCCTCACCGGTGCGTCCTCCTTCACACCGTCATTCCTGAGCGAGAGGCGAGAGCTCGTCGCTGACTCCCTCTTCCTCTCCTCCTCCCCTCCGCCGCGCGCTCTCCTGCTCGAATTGCGCTCGCAGACTTCACGCAGGGCGTCACGTCCTTGATTGGCTCGGCGCTGCAGCTGAGCGGCAACCCGTACCGGACCAACTCGCCCGCCTGCAACGGCAGCGGCTTCGTCTGTGCGCTCTTTCTCTCTCGCGCAGCCGTTCCAGCCGCGAGGAACAGCTCGCTGACCCTGTTTCTCGCCCGCAGATCAAGCCTGCGTCATCGCCAACGCGTGCTGGACGCTCGTCATCGCCGCGACGACCTATGTCACCCTAGTTCATCCCTTCTCCAAGGTCACGGCCAAGCTCGAGAGCCCCTGGGCGTTCCCTGTCACGGCGGCGGCCGTCCTCATCATCGCCCTCGTGCCCAGCATCGCAATTACGGCCGTCTACGACATGGTTAATGCGGGCGGCCTGTGCTGGCTCAAGTCGGGCACGCGCTCGGCTCAGCTCACCCTCTTTGTCCCTCGCGCGACGGCTCTCGTGCGTCCCTCTCTCCCTGCGCGTCCCTCCACGGCGTCGAGCTGTAACTGACTCGCTGTCACGCAACAGGTCGTCGTCATCTCGCTGTACACGCGCCTCTTCATTTTCTTCCGCCGCCGCGACGTCGGCCTCCTCGACTCGAGCTCCGACCGGCGCGACGACAACGCCAACGACGATGACGACGTCGATGCGCCTGAGGGCCTCAAGCGCCTCTCGGTCGCGAGCATCTCGGCGCGCCTCGCGGCGTGGAACCGCCGCCGGTCGAGCGACACGGTCTACACGCCCGCGCCGCAGCACGCGCGCTCGATGGCGCTCGAGGCGATCCCGGCCTCGCCGATCCAATTCACCCAGTCGTTCCCCTCGCGCTCGCGTGACGCTCCCCCACCTCCGCCCGGCTCGGACCTCCTCGCCCCCGACGTCGCGGCGCGCCCCTTCCCGACGACGACCCCGCCCCTCAGCTCGTCCTTCGCCGACTCACACGAGCTGCGCAGTGAGCGCAAGCCGTCGACCGTCTCGTTCGGCGGGCTCGACCCGCACTCGAGCGACGAGTCGACGGCCGCCGAGGGCGCGGCGGCGCCGCCGTCGTCGACGCGCTCGAAGCGCCTCTCGAGCGGCGGGAGCAGCGGCTTCCCGGCCAAGCTGAGCCGCGGCGGCGGCGGCGGCGGTGGGGTGGACTCGCGGCGCGGGACGGGCACGGGCACGGGCACGGGCACGGGCACGGGCACGGGCTCGCAGGCGCACCAGCACAGCGGGACGGGCGGGCGACGCCTGTCGCTCTCGCCGCGCCAGGTCAACAAGCGCCTGTCGATGCTCATGGCCGTGTTCCCGCTGGCGTACTGCGCCCTCGTCGCCGTCGCCGTCGCGAGGCTCATCCAGGAGCTGTCGACGAACCAGAGGGCGTCAACGGCGCTGTCGTGGGCGTCGAGGTTCCTCATCAACAGCATCGGCGCGATCGATGGCATCTTGTTCGTGTTCGTGCAATCAGCGTGCGTCCTCTTCTATCTTCCTCTCGTACGTGCCCGAGCGCGCCCTGACCTCCTCTTCGCCCTCCTCCTCCCCTCCCCCTCTTCGCTCTTCTTTCCTTTGCCGACACAGGTTCAAGTGGTGGGTCAAGAGGGACTCTAGACCATGACGAGAGCAGAGCACGGGCGGTGTAGAGCAGCGAGCGAGGGTTAGACGGGCGGCGAGACGAGGCGGTACACTTTGTTGTAGAGCGGACGAGGCGGGACGGCACGGAGCCTGTCACATGCTTATACATACACTCGCATTCACCATGGCCAGCTCTGTCTCTGTCCGAGGAGCGGCGAGAAATGTGAGCCTCTGCGAGCGAAGCACCGCCTCTCGCGCTCCTCCTCCCTGCACCGCTCGCTCGTACCCGCCGAGATGGACCCGTTCGAGGTGCGTGGGCTCTCTCTGCTCATCCAGGGCACCGCTGACGGCCTTCCCCACGCAGGTCCGGCTCCAGTTCACCTCGCTCGCCTCGCGCCTCACCTCATCGGTCGCGAGCGTGTCCAAGGTCGCCTCGTTCGCGCTGCGCCACGCCGCCAAGTGCGCCGACGACATCTGGGACTGCTACCTCGACGAGGTCTCGTCGGCGACCCTCAACGCCCGCGTCAACCTCCTCTTCCTCCTCGATTCGCTCCTCGACAAGGAGGGCCCGCGCCTTGGCTCGGCCCGCCCGCCTGCGACCCACGCCGGCACGCACACGAGCTACCGCGAGCTCGTCGAGCGCGACTTGGACAAGGTCGTCAAGCTCGTCGTCCCCGACTCGCGCGAGGGCGTCCTCAACTGGATGAGCACGGCACAGGTGCGTCTCGTTCGTCACGGGCTCTGCGCGTGCAGCGCTCATCCGAGCCCGCCTGCGCTTCGCCTTGATCGAGCTGACGCTCTGCTTCCCCCATGCAGGTCCTCAAGTCGTGGAAGACCCGCCGCCTGCTCGACGCCGACATCCTCGACCAGGTGACCACAGAGCTCGAAGAGCGCAAAGCGAGGTGCGCCCTCTCATCCCCTCTCTACAGACTCCACAGAAACCATCGAGCGAGGGCTGACCCTGTCGCGCGCCCCTCGCCCGCCCGCAGGTTGCACTCGGGCTCGTCCGACTCGTCGCCCTTCGCCAACTTCTCTCGGAACGACATCCTGCGCCGGATAGAGGACGACCGCGAGCGCGTGCGTCCCGCCCCTCACTTCTCACCTGCCCCTCTGCGCACGCTGACCCTCTCTCATCCGCAGCACAAGCGCCTCAAGGAGCGCCGCTGGGTCCTCCCCGTCCCCTCGACCCTGTTCTCCACGCCCCTCACCGCCTCGCTCCCCTCGGTCGCCGGCCTCGCCTCGCAGAAACCCTCACCCATGTCGCCCGCCTCGCCCTTCGACCCTTCCTCACGCCGCCCGCCCTCGGCAGCCGGCGAGCGACCCGCGCAGGTGCAGGCGCAGCGCGGGCCGGAGCTCGCGCTCGAGATAGAGTTTGAGCAGCTGTGGGAGACGGGCGAGGAGGAGCGACGAGCGGCGCAGGGCGACGAGGACGACAAGGAGGTGGAAGAGGAGGCGGCGGCCGAGGAGGACGAGGAGCTCGTGTCGGGCAAGCGCAGGAGGCCATGGGCGCTTGACGAGCAGGACCGCGAGGAGATGAGAACCGAGCGGAGGAGGTGCTTTGTCCTCGACGACGAGGACGGCGCAGCGTGAGGCGTCGGGGCCGGTTCTCGGAGTGTTTGTCGTCGTCGTCGTCGTTGCAGTACTCGCTCTCCATGTTGTGCAAGCTCCCGCATCTCGCAGTCTCTCTCCTTGCGTCGCTGCCGAGAGGGTCGAGGGAACACAAGCTTGCGACAAGGAGTGCTACAACAGCCAAAGAGAGAGAGAGATGATGCTTGGAGATCTAGAAAATGCGAGGCTCGAGCTCCTCCTCCTGCCGCCGCCGCCGACCCGCTCACTCTGCGCGCCTCCTCTTCGAGCCGGCGCCGAACCGCTCCTTCTGCGCCGCAAACGCCGCCACCTTGCGCTTGTTGCCCGCCTTGCGCAGCTCTGCGCGCTTGGCCTTGCGCTTGGCGTCCTCGACCGGGTCTGTGAGGGCCTGCTGCGCGAGCTGCTTCTTGCGCTCGTTGCGCCGCGCGGCCGCCTGCTGCCGGATCGCGTTGTGCACGGCCGAGTACGACGTCGTGCCGATCTTGGACTGGAGGAGCTCTTGCACCTCGCGGGCGAGCGTCTGCAGCTCGGCTGTGTGCGAGAGGGAGAGGGAGACGGCGTCAGCAACGAGCTCGAGCGAGGACGCAGGAGACGGTCTAGACAGGGAGAGAGGGAGGAGGACGCACCCATCTGCGGGTCCTGCGCGTTCGGGTCCTCCGAGATGCGGAAGATGGGCACGGCCATCTGCATGACAAAGTGCTGGAGCGTCGGCGCGTCGAGGAAGCTGATGACGGCGGCGAACCAGCGCAGGATCGTCGCCGGCTGTCGAGACCACTGGCCCTGCAGACGAGGAGCAAGGAGAGGAGGTCAGGGACGGTTCGAGCGAGGAAAGAGAGAGGGGGAGAGGGAAGAGAGAGAGAGAGGGACGCACGGCGTCGAGGTCGTGCATGCTCGGGCGGAGCATGTGGGCCTGCCGAGCCTGGTACGACAGGCGCGTGAAGAGCCACCGCAGCGGGTCGCCCTTGCGCTCGTGCTCGGTCGCCTCGTCGGCGGCGCCGTCTGCCGCCTCGTCGCCGTCGGCGCCGTCCTCGACCGCGCCGGGTGCGCCGCGCTCGATGCGGGCGGCGAAGCACTTGGCGGCGAAGAAGAGGTTCTTGACGACCTGCATCGCGAGGCCGTCGTCCAGCTGCGGGCTCTTGAGCTGGAGGCACGCCTTCTGCGCCGCGTCGAGGAGGTTGGCCGTCGCGAGCGGGTGGTGCTCGGAAAAGTCGGTCGACGTGACGGCCGACGGGCTCGCCGAGTACAGGCTGCCGAGGAGGCGCGAAGACGCCGTGCGGACCCACAGGTGCGGGTACAGGAGGTGGCCGCGCACCGCCTTCCACAGCGAGTGGTGCTGCTTGTCGTCGGGCGACACGAGGTCCGGGAACGCCTTGTAGACGTGGCCGAACGTCTGCAGCGCCTGGTACGGCAGCTGCCACTCAGCCTGGAGGGCCTGCGCGTCGTCGACGCCCTCCTCCTCGGCCTGCTCGAGGCGCTCCTCCGAATCGGTGAGGATGTCGAGGACGACGTCGACGATGGCGGGCGCCGAGGACCGGCCCTCGGCGCCGAGCGCGTCGACGGCGACGCCGAGGAGCTGGATCGCCGTGCGCGAGAGCTGCGGCTGGGCGCGCTTGCCCGCCCACGAGTGGAGCATCGAGAGGAGCGTGTCGCGCGTCTCCTTCTCGACGCGCGCGAACAGCGTCCTGACGAGCTCGGCGGCCATCTCGCGGCACTTGGTCGAGTCGTCGTTGGCGATGACCATGACGAGGCCGACGAAGAACAGGTCGGCCGAGTCCTGGACGAGCTGGGTCGCAAACTTGGCGAGGATGGCCGCGACGAGCTCGAGGACCGAGAGCCGACCCGACTCGTACGTGTACGACAGGTTCTTGGCGAGGAAGGCGAGCGACTCCTTGAGGCGGCCGCGGCCCTGCGGGTAGTCGAGGAGGAACTGGAGGTAGATGGCGCGGCACACCTCGCGCACGTTGCCCGACTGGTTCGTGACGAGCATCTCGGCGACCTTGTTCATGAGGTCGTAGATCTCGGGCGCGACGAACTTGCGCGCCATGACGGCGCGCAAAACCTGGAAGAGCGTCGCCTGGCGGTCGGCCTCCTCGAGGTCGGGCCCGATAACCTGCGGGCGAGAGAGGGAACGACGTCAACGTTTCTTTCTTGTTGAGCGAGGGAACGAGAGAGAGAGAGAGAGAGAGAGAGAGAGAGGGAGAGACGCACCTCGAGCAACGACGTGAGCTGCTTCTCGGACAGGGTCGCCGACTTGCAGTCGCGCAGGACGGTCGAGAGCGTGCGCAAGGCCGACTGGGCGAGCTCCGACTCGGTGCTGCCGGCGCGCTCGACGACGGTGAGCATCTGCTTGATGAGGACCGGCGCCGCCTTGTCGGTGCTCGAGAGCGGGCAGCGGATGAGGCTCGCCGTCGCGCGCATGCTCCTCGCGAGCACGACCGGGTCGTCCGAGTAGAGCGAGTTGCCGACGAGGCTGACGAGGGGCTCGAGGCGCGACAGGACCTCGGCCGAGTCGAGGTCGAACACGCTCTTGCGGAACGCCGAGTTGAACACCTCGAGGCCGAACGAGACGAACCGGTACGCGTTCTTGGCGTAGTAGTCGCGCGACTCGTCCTGCTTGCGCTCGAGCTGGACGTGGTAGTCGGGCGCCGCCTTGTTGTGCCGGCGCACCTCCTTGACGACGCGCAGGAAGTCGGCGTTCTGGCTGATGAGGGTGTGGCACAGGTCGAGCGTGCCGACGGCGTCGAGCTTGGGGTTGGCCGTGAGCCCGATCGCGAGCGCCTTGAAGACCTCCTCGACGTCGCGCAGCGGCTTGGCGGCGTCCGTCGAGCCGAGGACGCCGCGCAGGGGCGCGAGGAGCGACGCGATCTTGGTCGGCGAGATGACGCGCGCGAGGACCTGGAACGAGTCGAGCGACTTGAACGACCGCACCTCGCGGAACTTGGTCTTGGCGCGGAACTCGGGCGAGAGGCGGTCCTTGCTCGGCGCGCCAAAGATGTCGTCGTCGAGGACGGGCACGACCTGGCCGAGCGCGCCGTCAAAGTCGACCCGGTCGGGCGTCTCGGCGAGGCGGACGAGGAGCGCGTGCACCGTGAAGGCGAGGACGTGCAGCTGCGGGCCGCGCGCGAGCGCCTTGCGCAGCTCCTTGACGGTGCGAGACAGGAGGTCGCCGTCGGTCGCGACGACGATGTTGGCGAGCGTGTTGCGCACGAGGTCGCGCACGTGCTGGTCGCGCGAGCGCAGCGTCTGGGCGAGGACCATGAGGAGGGCCGTCTCCTGGACGTGCTTGGCCTCGCCCGGGACGTGCTGGACGACGGCGGCGATGCCCTCGGCGACCGGGATCCGGATCTCCTGGTCGCTCTCCTCGCGGCGCTCGAGGTAGGCGAGGAGCTGCGGCACGAGGCGGCCCGTCGTCGACTCGAGCGGCTGCGCCTCGGCCTCGAGGTCGAAGTGGAAGCTCTTGAGGACGGCGACGAGCGTGCGCACCGACGCCTTTTGCGCCGCGCCGACCTCCTTGGCGAGCTTGAGGTAGTGATGGGCGCACTTGGAGTAGGCCGACCACGCGAGGTGCTTGGCGAGGCGGCCAAAGCACTGCACCGTCTCGTTGACGAGGTCCGGGTCCTTCTTGTCGTCCGAGCCGACGACGAAGTGGTCGAGGAGGGGGAGGAACAGGTCCGAGATGGCCTTGCTCTTGATCTCGCCGGCCTCGACGGCGTCAGCGAGGCGGCGCAGGGCGCGCGTGCGGCGGTGGTGCTGGATGTGGAGGATGTTGTTGAAGAAGTTGGCCTCCTGGTCGCCGCCGACGAGGAGGACCTTGAGCTGCTCGAGCTCGGCGACGCCCTCGACCTGCTCGACGGCGTGCCCGAGGACGGCGATGACCTCGGACCGGATGATCTCGAGCTTCGAGCGCATGACGTTGCGCAGGCCGGGCAGGAACGTCCGGAGGAGGCTCGTGCGCAGCGCCTCGTCGCCGCCGCTCGGGCCCGCGACCTCGATAAACCGGCGCAGAGCGTAGCTCGCGTTGCTGCGGATCGACAGCTCGTCGGCGTCCTGGACGAAGAAGAGCATGTTGTTGAGGATGACGACCCAGTCGGCCGGGCGCAACGTGCGGTACAGGTCCTCGTTGAGCTTGGAGAAGGCGGCGAGGCGGCGGTCAAAGTCGGGCTCCTCGGAGCGCTTGACCGAGTACGAGTTGAGCTCGTCGACGAGGTGCGCGACCTGCGCGTACGAGTCGTCGACCGACGCGACCGAGTTGAACGCGGCGACGAGCTGGAGGCGGGCGTTGCGGCCGCGCGCGCTCGAGAAGAGCTGCGAGATGACCTCGGAGCACCGGTCGTACAACGGCGTGCCGGGCTCGGGGCGGGCGAGCGGGTACAGCGCCGTGACGATCTTGAGAAGGTCGGTCTTGACCTTTTCCGGGACGGCCTTGTTCGTCTTGCGCAGGAGGGGCGTCGCGAGCGTGAGGAAGTTGGTCGCCTGCTCCTGCGAGTGGACGTACGGCGCGAGCGAGCACAGGAGGGCGATCTGGCGCTGCGCGACCTCGCCCTTGGCGTCGAGCGACGACGACGTGACGGCGATGAGGCCGCCGAGCTGGACGAGGAGGACGTCGACGCTCGGTTTGATGACCTCGCGCCCGATCTTGCTCGTCTCGCCGCCGTCCTCGACCGAGAACTCGACGAGGCTCCCGACGAGGTCGAACACGCGCAGGACGACGGTCGGCTTGACGTTGCGAACGGTGAGGACGCCGTACAGCGACGGGAGGAGCGACGGGTCGTACTCGACGAGGAGCGGGATGAGGTCGCGGCGCTTGCTCCACGTGACGAACAGCTCGAGGAGGGCCGACGGCGCCTGGGCGTTCTCGGTCGCGAGGGTCGGCAGGCGCGGCGTGATGATCGACGGGAACGCCGCCGCGACGTAAGGGCGGTAGTCGAACTCGACCTCGAGCTTGAAGAAGTCGGCGAGGCGCTTGAGCGCCGTCTGGCGAATGTGGCGCAGCGGCGCCGGCGAGTTCTCAACCTCGGCGCCCTCGTCGTCGTCCTCGACGTCGTCGTCCTCGTCGTCCTTGCCCGTGTCCTCGACGACGGCGGCCTCCTCGGCCTTGGCGGCGTCGCCCTCGAGGCCCTTCTGCGCAAAGTGCAGCAGGTTGAGGAGGGCCCCGAGCAGGTCGGGCCACCGGCCGACGATGTCCTTGCCGAGGTGCTTGACGACGTCGGCGAGGAGGCCGAGGAAACCGAGCTGGCGCTTGCCCGGGACGTGCGGCGGCGCGTCGGCGAACCGGAACGCCTCGCCGGGCGGCGTCACGAGGACCTTGCGCAGGGGCCCGAGGAGGAGGTCGACGAGCGTGTCGAGCTCGCTCGCCGAGCACGTCCTGAGCGCGCCGAGGATGGCTGCGCGACGGCCTGCGCGACCTTGACCCGAGCTCGCGCTCGCGCGACCGAGACGCGAGGTCATGAGGCCGTACACGATGCGGATGAAGAGCGGGACGACGTCGGCGCGGTGCTGCGGGTCGAGGCCGCCGGCGTCCGTGTCCGAGACGAACTCGAGGAGGCCGTCGCGGAGCTTGGTCGGCTCGAGGAGGTTCTTGAGGCGGTCCGAGTTGGCCGTGACGGCGGGGACCTTCCACCGCAGGAGGCAGTCGAGCGCGAGCTTCTGGATCTCGGCGTCGGGGAAGGCGAGGAGGGTGCGGAACTGGTTGTCGAGGTCGGCCGAGCGGTACAGCGCCTTGGGGTTGCTGAACTTGGCGAAGAGGGCGAGCCAGCCGAGGAGGCGCGCCTTGCGCTCCTTGGCGTTCTCGTCGGCGTTGAAGTACTTGGGCGCCTCGTCGGCCTTGTCCGGGATGACGTCGTCGCGCTGGAAGCACCCGAGGAAGACCTCGACAAAGTCGCGGCTGTGGCGCTGCGCCAAGTCGGGGATCTGGCAGAAAAGCGACAGGAGCTGCGCCTCGTAGCTGTGGATGACGAGGCGTTCTGGCGCGACCTGGATCTGCGAGCGAGGTCGACGGCTAGGAGTCAGCAAGAGGTCCGTGCGACTGCTCGGTCGAGTGGCGAGAGAGAGAGACAGAGAGGGAGACGCACTTCGACGAGACCCTCCTCACGAGCCTGCACCGCCTCGATCCCGCCCTCGTACCGCGCCTCCTCCTTCCTGACCCTCGCGACCCGGTCCTCGACCTGGAAGTCGCGCAGCGCCTGCTCCTCGAACACGAGCTCGTCGCCCGCCGCGCCCGCCGCGCCCGCACCGCCGCCGCCGCCGAGCGCCCAGTCGGGCTTGCGCGCGACGTACAGGTCCGAGCTGCGCGTCGCGGCCGTGAGGAGCTGGCGCGAGCACGTGGCCCAGACGGCGTCGGGGAAGCGGCCGGCGAGGAGCGCGAGCGAGGCCGTCGCCTCGGGCCAGATCGGCTTGAAGTTGACCTTGCACATGGCTGCGGGAAGAGCACGGCATCAGCGACAGCTCGAGAGCAAGAGCGAGGAGGAAAGAGAAGGAGAGCAGGCGACGCACCGGTGAGGTACCGCAGGACAATGTCGAGCGCCGGCTTGACGTCCTCGGTCGTGCCCTCCTTGCCGATCTGCCCGTTGGCGACGATGCCGAGCTTGCGCACCTTCATGCTCTTCTCCCTCGCGCCCTGGACCGTGAGCGGCGCGTCCTCGACGTCGATGCACCGCGCGACGAGGTCGGCCGCGACGGGCGCCTCGGCGGGCGGGAACAGCGAGAGGGCGATCTCGAGTGACGCGCGCCGCAGCTGGGCGTCCTCGGACAGGAGGTTGGGCAGGATCGCGTCGTAGATGGCGGCGCGCTGCTCGGGCGTGCCTCGGTCCGACGCGAGGCGCGCGAGCGACAGGACCGAGATGCCGTGCATGACCTGGCGGTGCCACGCAAAGTTGGTGATCATGGGCTCGACGGCCGACACGAGCTCGTCAAGCGCGGCCGACGACGACGCCTGCTGCGACTTCTTGGCCGACGCCGACGACGAGACGGCCGAGAAGGTGGCGAGGGTCGAGCCGAGGACCTGGGCCGGGCTCGCCGCCGACGAGAGGTACGCGACGCGCGCCTCGGTCGACGGCGTCGCGGCGACCGTCGTCGCCAGCGCCGCGAGGAGGGGCAAGATCGCCTCGCGGCGCGAGGGCACGCACGGCGCGACGTGCAGCACGTCGAACAGCTCGTGCGTCTGCTCGGCGTCGACGGCCGCCGGGTCGGCGTCGTACTGCGCAGTCCAGCGCACGACGGCGCCCTCGACGAGCGCGCCGACGCTCTTCTCCCACGCGACGGCGGCGGCGCCGCCCTTGGCGACGAGCGCGCGCAGCCGGGCCGACTCGGCGAGCCGCCCGAGGAGCGCGAGGCTGTTGTCGCGCTTGCTCGGGACGGCCGCCGCCTCGTCGAACGCCGACGACGCCGCGGGCGCGGGCGTCGAGGCCGAGCCGAGCTCGCGCGCCGAGGCCGTGAGGACGTGCTGGCCGAGCGCCGTGTCCCACATCTGCCACTCGAGGCCGTCGAGCGCGCTCGCGAGGGCGCACCCGGCCGCGAACACGGCGTCGCTCGCGGTGGGGGCAAAGAGCGCCTCGAGGATGGTGCGCACGGGCGACGAGAGGACGTCCTGGAGGACGGCGAGCGGGAGGAGCGCGCTGAGGTAGGTCGTCAGGGCGTGGAGGAGGGCGGGCGTGGGCGTGGGCGCGGGAGGCGGTGCGGCGAGGAGGCGCGCGAGGGGCGAGAGGGCGGCGAAGAGGCGCGGCTTGAGCGCGGCGGGGAGCCGTGCGCCGCCCTTGACGCCCATGAGCGACGTCGCCGCCTGGAGCGCGACGACGAGGCGCGCCTCGTCGACCGCCGCCGCCGTGTCGGCGCCCTTGAGCTCGCCCTCGAGCACCTTGACGACCGTCTCGGCGAGGGGCTCGAGCGGCTCGGGCTTGTGCGCGTGCTGCGCGAGCGCGACGAGCGCGTGCGAGACGATCTCGCGCGGGAGGGCGAGGTCGGCGAGCGTGGGGAGGGTGAGGACGGCCGTGTAGAGGGAGCGCAGGAGGGCCGGCGTGCGCGAGTGGAAGAAGTTGTTGGCGGCCTGCGAGACGAGGAGGGCGGCGGCGGAGTCAGTAAGGGTCAGGAGGCCCGAGCGCCGGCGACAACGAGAGGAGAGAAGAGGGGACGCACGCTGCAGCTCTCGAGCACAAGCCACGTGATGCCCTCGGCAAACACGTTCGAGCTGCCCTCCTCCTGCCCTCGGCCCTTGCCCTTGCCCTTCCTGCGGCCCTTGGCGCCCCTCGTCCCGGCGTTCGCGCGCTCGCCGCCGTCGACCTCCTCGACCGCCGCGACGTCGCCGATCGCGCGCGCAAAGAACTCGTCGAGCGAGACGACGTCGTCGCGCGACGCCGAGGGGGCGGCGTCGGACGAGGCGGGCTTGGCCTTGCGGACGAGGAAGGCGAACGCGTTGGCGAGGAGGCGGCGCGTCTGGGGCGTCGTGCGGAACGTCGCGGGCAAGGTCGTGTAGAGCTTGACGGCGGGCTCGTCGAGCTGAGCCGCCGACGTCGACGCGACGGGCGCGGCTTGCTCGTCGTCGACGAGGACGGCCGGCGCGGTGGGCTCGTCGTCGTCCGAGGCGTCCGAGGCGGCATCGTCCGCCTCGGCGACGGCTGCGATCGCGCCGTCGACGTCCATCGTCTCGACCTGGTCGTCCTCGTCCTCGGACAGGACCTCGTCCACCGCCGCGGGCGCGCCGAGTCCCCGGCGGACGACGTCCCACACGGCCTGGAGGCCGCCCTGGCTCGCGTCGTCGCCGCCGCTCGCCTCAGCGGCGAGGATGTCGCGCGCGAGGTCGCGGAAGAGGGCGCCGAGGACGTCGTAGACGCGCTGGAGGATGCGCGGCTGGGCGGCGAGGAGCGGGGACGGGGTCGTGAGGCGGATGAGGGTCGTGAGGAGGAGAGGGAGCGAGGGGAGGAGGAGGTGGGCGACGTCGGTGATGAGAGGAGGGAGGAGGCTGCGCGAGAGGAAGGGGTGTCAGCGAGGCCGGCGAAAGAGGGAGTGAGAAGGAGAGAGAGGAGGACGCACTCGAGGACGGTCTCGCCGGCGAGCTCGACCTCTTTGGTGCCGCCCGACAGGACCTCACACACGGCCTGGACGAGGTCGCGGCGGTAGTGGACGACGAGGGGCAGGCTGCGGCTCATGCGCTCGACCTTGCGCGAGAAGCGGACGAAGGGGAGGCTGAGGTTGATGAGCTGGCTCTGCTGGAGGGCGTGACCGAACAGGGTGTGCATGTCGTCCGTGTCGGCGACGTCCTCGCCCTCGAGCATCTCGCGGCGGTCGCGCACGGCGGCGAGGTCGACCTTCATGGCGGCGATGCGGTCGGTCGGGGCGACGAAGCGGAAGTTGCGGCCGCTCTTGATGAGCGGGTTGAGGCGCTTCTTGGCGAGGCGCTCCTTGACCGTCATGGTGGCGGTCGAGCGGACCTTCTTGTCGGGCCGGGTCGAGGCGGGCGAGCCACCGGCGGCAGCTTGGGCGGCGGCCTCATGGCGGAGGGAGCGGAGGGTGCCACCCTTGCCACCGTTGGCGCGGGTGCCCTTGCCGCCCTTGCGGCTGTTGGTGGCCTTGCCCATGCAGCTGGTGTGCGCTGGCTGCTGGCTGTCGCGGACCGACGAGCTGGGCGGGCGAGTCGAGGCGGGGGAGGGAGAGGCGGTGGGCGAGTCGCTCGAGGGACGGGTGGTGCGGCTCGAGGGGTGGAGGAGCGAGCTGATGGAGTGCTCTAGCTCTGGTGCAAGCTCGGCGGTGGAGTGCGTGTGCGGGTGAGGCGAGCTGGTCGGTCCTCATCTCCCTGAGCTCGACGCTCCCGCCGTCGTCCCTCTCCTCCGCGGAGTCCGCCTCGCCCCTCGCTCTCCCTCGCACCCTTGCTCGCCTGCTTCAGCTCGTGCATCACTGCCTGCTGCTTCGTGCCTCGCGCCGTCCTTGTGCCGACACGATTGGCCGGGTCGGGCCTCGGCACACCGGCGCAGAATCGCCGGCTCGCACGCTCGTTGTCCTCCGCCAACCCAGCCCGCGCCTCGCTTGATCCAGCTCCATGCTCCCGGCCTTGACCGCCCAGCTGCGCACCGTCGTCGCTGCCCCTCTACGCCGTCCCGCCCTCGCCCTCGCCCTCGCCTCGACCTCCTCCTCCTCCTCCCCCACCACGATGCCCTCGGCAGCTCGCTCCAGCTCGCACAGCTCCGCGCCGCCGCCGGGCAACCCGCTCGCCGTCGACAAGTACCAGGCAGGCAAGGCCTCGGCGTTTGCCTACCTGCGCGAGCACGGCTTCCCGGAGGACAGCGCCGTCGAGTGCGCCGTCGCCTGGGGCGAGTGCGTCGCCTCTTTCTCTTCTCCCTGATCATTCTCTACACGCACAGCATGCTGATACTTGGGTTCTGCGCGACAGGATGGACGCCAATGCGCACGTCAAGTGAGCCTCCCCTTCTCTCGCGACTCTCTTCCCTCCCTCCGCCCTACCGTCCTCTCTCCCTTCTCAGTTGACTCTCCTTCACTTCGCCCGCGCGCAGCAACGCCGTCTACTTTCGCTGGCTCGAGACCGGGCGCCTGCAGAACCTCAACACGCTCGCCGACCAGCTGCCCTCGCCCTCGGACGGCGCCGCCCTGCGCGGCAACGGCAAGGGCAAAGGCCCGATCCTCGCGCGCATCACGTTCGACTATGGCGTCCCCGTCGCGTACCCGGACAACGTCCTCGTCGCGCACCGGTGCAAGCAGGTCGGCGAGAAGAAGATGGTCTCCGAGGCAGTCGTGTACTCGTACGGTGCGTGCCCTCTTCTCGCTCGTGCGGCTTCCTCCGCACGACGCCCAGCGTCACTGACGAGCGCTCGCACCCACGCCCGCAGCTCAGCAGCGCGTCGTCGGCACGAGCGACTCGGTCGTCGTGTCGTACGACTACGACAACGGCCGGAGCTGCGCATGGCCGACGAGCCTCGTCGAGCTCGTCGTCGAGCGAGGGGCAGAGCGGCTCGAGTCGGGCAAGAGCAAGGGCAGGAAGGAAGCCAAGCTGTAGAGGGCGGTCGAGGAGCGGGTCAGAGGAGGAGCGAGCAGCGAGGGAGGGCACTGTACGTGGACCGGCGTGCGCGAGGTGGCGAGGCGAACGACTGCAAAGGGGGTCTTGTCGCGCAAAGCCTCGTTTTCCTTGCGGTGGTCGCTTCGAGAGCGGCTCCCTGCTACAGTATCTGCGGCGAGCGCGTCCTGGGCGCCGTGCATGTCGACCTTCTCAAGTTGCTGCTGGTCCGGCGCGTCGCCCCCGCGCGGTCGGCGAACAAGGGCACGTCATCGCGCATCGTGCGCTAAATCCTCGTGCCATGGCCGAGGGCGCAAGACGGCCTCGCGGAGGTCGAGGATCCGAGACGCTCGGCCGAACGTAATATTTGCTCAGGTCAGCGCGGTTTCCCCGCGCGGCCCGCGCGAGTCGCCCTCGAGGTGGTGGACGCACGCCCTCGACCTCGCGCGATCCCCTCCTGCTTCGTACCAATACTCTGAACTATCCCCACCGCACGCTCCTCCAGCATGACCATCACCCAGGACTCGTCGGCTCCGCTCGTCGCCATCGTCGGCGCAACGGGCAACCAGGGCGGCAGCGTCCTGCGCTTCCTCGCCGAGTCGGACCGCCCGTACCGCCTGCGCGCCCTCACTCGCGACGCGTCCAAGCCAGCCGCAAAGAAGCTCGCCGAGCAGGGCGCCGAGGTCGTCTCGGTCACGCTCTCGGCAGACAACCTCGAGGGCGCCAAGCGTGCGTTCGAGGGCGCCGACATTGCCTTTGTGCGTCTCGCCTCTCTCTCTCTGTGTGTGTCTGTTGAACGAGGCTCGAGCAGCGACGAGGGAAGAGAGCTGATCTCGTCGACCTCGCGCGCGCACAGGGCGTCACCAACTTTTGGGAGCACGTGGACAAGGAGCGCGTGCGTCCTCTCTCTCAGCCTCACGTCTTCGAGGATGACACGTAGCCCTCGAGACGTTGACGAGCGGCTCGAGCTCGCAGGAGACCGCCGAGGGCAAGATGCTCGTCGACGCCGCCGCCGCCGCCAGGGTCCGGCTTTACATCTACTCGTCGCTGCCGAGCTTCGACAAGGCGTCGAACGGCAATTACAAGAACGTGCATCACTGTGCGTCGAAACCTCTGAGAAGCTCTCCTGGCTTCGTATGAGAGCAGGAGCGCAGGCGGCCCGAGCGGCGCGTTGACGCTGTCCTTTGCCTCTTCCTTTTCCTCCTCGCAGTCGAGGGCAAGAGCGCAGTCGACGCTTACGCCCGCAGCAAGGTCACCTCGACTTTCAAGTACGTCGCCGTGCAGGCCGGCTTCTACAACCAGAACCTGCTGCCGGGAACGATGATCCGCAAGGGTGCCGACGGTAAGTGGCGCCTGCGCACGCGCGTGCAGCCCGACAGGGTGCAACCGTCCATCGACATCTCGGAGTACGGCCTGTGGGTGCGAGCCGTCATCGAGAACCCCGAGGTGCAGGACGACGGGCGCCCTGTGTGCACGTCGAGTGAGAACATCACGTTCGGCGCCATGATCGACATACTGCGCAAGCGTGCGCTTCTCCCCTCGCCCCTTCCTCTACTGCTCGTGCCTTGACCGACGTACACGACCCGCCGTGCGCAGACGTCAAGGTCCCGATCGAGTACGAGGTCGTGAGCGCCGCCGAGTTCCGCGCGGAGCAGCCCGAGGGCACGCCCGAGCACATCAAGGACGACCTCGAGGACGCTCTCACTGGCGGCAACGAGCTTGGCTGTGAGTCATGCGGCTTTCCTCTCAGCTCAACCTCGATCCAAACGCTGACACGGG
>Ga0308169_10001948_pt1 | contig 22486 bp, 20 predicted proteins | sample PhyBR1_2_FD_202139 | JGI IMG/M metagenome (GOLD analysis project Ga0308169, IMG submission 202139) | Phyllosphere microbial communities from UC Gill Tract Community Farm, Albany, California, United States - DLSLSB.R1 | ecosystem: Host-associated > Plants > Phyllosphere > Unclassified | place...
GAACTGGTCGTCCGACAGCGCGCGCTTGACCATCTTGTCGTCGCGGCGCAGGGTCTGGTGCGTCAGCAGGCGCGCGATCAGGATTTGTGCATCGTCATTCATGGGGCAGGCTGTCCATCAGGAGTGGGATCGGCATTCAGTGAAAGGGTCGCGACCGACATGGCCGCCACTTCCGGGTCGTTCAGCTGGACCATCTCGTCGAGCGAGACGAACGTGAGCGGCAGGCGCGCCAGTTCGGCCGTCGCGCCCTGCAGGCTTGCTTCGGACGCATCGCCCAGGAGCGGCAGCAGCGACGCGCGATACGAGGCCAGCGCGAACGTGGCCGGCAGCAGCGACTCGTGCAGCTGCACCCGGCGCGGGCCGACACTCGAAAATTCGGGGAAGTTGCCCAGGTTGGCGAAGTCGGCCAGCTTGTTGATCCAGTCATTCAGCTCGAGCTGCATGGCCGGATTGTCATTGACCGTCAGCGGCGCATCCTGGCCGCTCGGCAGGCCTTTCGGGCCGGTCGAGATGATGCGCTCGGCCAGCAGTTCGGTCTCGGCCACGTCGATCATCTCGGCCGGGGTGCCGAACAGCGGCGTGACCGGGCGGTCGATGGCGCCGGCAGCCAGGCTGGCCAGATCGTCGTGCGCCAGCAGCCAGCGCTTGACGTCGGTGGTGGACAGGCCCGACTGGCCCAGGTGAACGCGCTGGCGTTCGATCTGGTTCAGCGCGCGCGAGAACATGCCCTGCATGTTCAGCAGTGCGCTCTGCGCGCGGCCGATCGCCTGCGCCGCGCGGTGCGTGGCGGCGTCGGCCCGTTCGTCGGAGGTGATCGCGCGCAGGATGACCGAGCCCTTCTCGACCCAGTCGCAGGCCATGTGCCACTTCGCCTGCGACGTACGCAGGCGAAACTCGGAGCCGGACGCGATCGCATCGCGAAATTCCTCGGTCAGTTCGACCAGGCGGCCCAGCAAGTGTTTCAGCTGGTCGACGGTGACGCCGCCCACGGCCTGGGCGCCGGCCACTTGCGACAGCAGGAAGCCCATCTCGGCTTCGTCGCCTTCGGGCTTGCCCAGCGCCAACAGGGTTTCCAGCGCGGACAATACATTGCGCGCCAGCGGCGTGATGCGGTAGACGGCCGCCGGGGCGTCCCAGGCCAGCAGGCCGTGGCCACGCAGGCGGTTGAGCACCGTTTCCAGGCTTTCGGGGACGAGATAGGCCAGCTTCTGGTTGATGTCGGCGCGCGAGAAGGCCGATGTGGAGGCATCGCCGGCCAGTTCACGCAGGACGAGCAGACGCACCAGCACACCGTCCTGCGTGCCGTGGAACAGGGCCGTAAAGGCCGACAGCATTGGCTGGGCACGCTTGAGGTGGAAGACTTGCTCGATTTCATCGGGAGCAATGCCGTCCTGGAAGTGTACCTGCAGCGGATCAAGTTCCTGCGCTGTCGTCGAGGCGTCGGCAGCGTGCGCCGCGCCGGCTTGGGGGTCGATCATTTTGTTAATAACCAGTCTCGTGCGCGGCCGAGACGGGTCTGCATTGCATTTGTTACCACAGACCCGGCCAGCTTCGCGGGGGCGTCAGTATAACAGTTAAGACTGGGCAATTCCGGAATGGCTGCCTGCCAGGGCAGCCTGTGCAACACCGCTGCGGCTTAAGTCTTGGTCACGCTCTTGAGCGTTTGCTCGATGGTTTCGTTGTCGCCTTCGGTGAAGCGGATCTTGACCGGATAGTACTCGTGCGCCGGTGCCAGCCAGACATCCACGCTCTGGTCGCGGCTGCCCTTCAGCGCCGCGCGCGTGACCAGAATCGCGTCGACTTCGCCCAGGCCCGTTTTGACTTTTTCGCTCCGCACGACCTTGAAGGTCCAGGTTTCGGCGCTGCTGCGTCCCGCCACGAAGAACGGCCACTCGGAACCAGGCTTGAACTTGTCGCCGGCGGCGCGCGCCACGGCGGCCAGTTGCCAGGTGATCGAGACGCGATCCTGTTCGCCGCCCTTGAGCGGATAGGTCTTGTCGCCTTCCGAAAAGCGCATCGTCTTGCCGCCACGGTCGAAGGTGATCGAAGTGGGGTCCTTGCGCTTGCGTTTTTCGGAAAACTCGGTCGGCGCCAGGCCGTAGGCGTCGATGACGCCCTGGCTCTGGTTGTCGAGCAGCGTGCCCAGGATCGCCACGCGCGATTCGACCCGTACGTCGTACTTGCCGTCGTCGGCGCGCCAGTTGACGGTGGCGTCACCCTTCAGGGCCAGGCCCTTCTGGCGCGCGGCCAGATCGTATGCCAGGTCCGCCGATGGCGGCAGTTCGAACGCACGCTTGACGGCCGGATGGGCGGGCTGGGCGGACGCGCTACCCAGTGCGAAGGTCAGCGCCAGGGCTGCACCGATGTGTCGAATGTTGTTCATAGGCATATCAAGATCCTGAATGGTCCAAGACGATATTATTCACTGTTTGCGTGGTTACTGCTCCGTTCGCCTCGCTATTGCGAATCCGCACCGGATACCAGCCATGCGCAGGGGCCAGCCAGATGTCCAGGCGCGACTTGTACGAGCCCGGTTGCGGCGGGCGCGTCAGGTGCCAGGTCTGCAGTGTGCCCAGTTTGGTATCGATCTCTTCCTGCCCCACCACCGTGAAGCGATAGACCACCGCGTCGCGGTCTTCGCCGACAAAAATATCGATGGCGCCGGTGAGCTGCTTCGGGTCGCCGCGCGCGATGGCCGCCAGTTGCAGCGGGATGCTGGCCTTGTCCTGGGCGCCGGCAGGCAATTCATACGATGCTTGCGATGCCGAAAACGTGATGCGGCTCTTGCCCCAGTCGAAATGGGTGGCCGTCATGGCGCGGCCGCGCCGCTTTTCGGTCATCGTGATCGGCGCGAAACCGGTTGCGGCCACCGCGCCCTCGCTCTTCAACACCACCAGATTGACCCGCGCGAACACGACGCGGATGCCGGCTTCGATCTGGATGCGGTAGCTGTCCGCGTTCAGTTGCCAGGCCAGCAGCGCCTCGCCCGACCATTCGGTACCGTCGGCGTCGGTGCGCGCGACGTCGAGCGTGATCTTCGCGGGCGGCGGCATGTCGACGACGTAGCGGCGTGCTTCCGGTGCCGGTGGCGGCGCGGTCGGTGCCGGCGCAGACACCGGTGGGGCGTGCGGGGCCGGTGCGGGCGTGGCGGGTGTGGGCTCGACTGGTGCGGCCGGCGCAGCGCCAGACCCCTCCGCGGTGGGCGCCGCGCCGGTGACCGGTGTGATGTCCCCTGGCTGGTCGGGTACCGCAATCTCCACCGGCACGGGCGGCACGCGGGGCAATGGCGGCGGACTGACTTCCGGCAGCGGCACCGGTTCGGGTGCAGGCACCGGTGCTGCGTCCACCGGCAGCAGCTGGGTCACCAGCGTCACGGGCGCGTCACCGGATGCCGCCCGATGCGGCAGGACCGGGCTGACGCCCTGCAGCACGGTCAGGACGATCCAGTGCAGCAGCACGACCAGCGCCACGGGCAGCAGCCGGCGGCGGCGGGAAAGAAGAATCGGTGCGGATGGCATGACGCTAGTGTAGCGCGGACGCCGGGATGGCCACGCGTGCCCGGATCAGGGCAACAGGATCGACAGCTCTTGCGCCCCCTCGCGCAGGACAGGCAGGAAGTCTTCTTCCATCTTGCGCCGCGACACCCGCGCTGCGTGCGCCCCGATATTCAGCGCCGCCAGCACATTGCCCGACGCGCCCCGTACCGGCACCGCGATCGAGCGCAGGCCGACCTCCAGCTCTTCTTCCACCACCACGTAACCGGCATCGCGCACGTCCGCCAGGATCGCCCTGAGCCGCTCGGGATTGACCACCGTGCGCCCGGTCATGGCCTTGAGCGGCACGCGCGCCAGGTAAGCGTCCAGATCGGGTGCCGGCAGGTGCGCCAGCAGCATGCGGCCCAGCGCCGTGCAATACGCCGGCAGGCGGCTGCCGGTCGTGAGCGACACCGACATGATGCGCGATGCGGCCGAACGCCCCACATACAGCACTTCGTCGTCCTGCAGCACAGCGAGCGAGCACGATTCGTTCAGGCTGCGGCTGACCTGGTTCAGGTACGGGTGGGCCGAAACCGTGAGCGGTGTCGACGACAGGTACGAGTAACCGAGCGACAGCACCTTCGGCTTGAGTGAAAACTGGTTGCCGTCCGCACTGGCATAGCCCAGCGCAATCAGCGTGTGCAGGCAGCGCCGTACCGAAGCGCGCGGGATCGCCGTGCGGTGGCTGATCTGGGCAATCGTCAGGCTGCGGCGCTGGTCGCTGAACGCCTGCAGCACCGTCAGGCCGCGTGCCAGCGACTGCATGAAATTCGGATCGCTGGCGGCGGCGTCCGCTGTGGCTGACTCAGCTGGCTCAGCCGGCTCGTGCGAGGTGTTCATGGTGCTCCTTGGCAATGAGGTAATAAACCGTTCGGCAATCGAACACATTCCATCGGGGCGGCTTGCGCCATGGGCGGACACACTCCTACACTCGATTCACCTGTTCAGTAATCAAACATTAGTGCGATTATCGAACAGCGTCAACGCGCGTCGTGCGCTGGAAAGGACCTGCACCTTGATCGACAAGATTTCCCCCTCACTGGCAGCAGCGGTGGCCGACATCCCGGATGGCGCCACCATCCTGATCGGGGGCTTCGGCACCGCCGGCATGCCTTCCGCGCTGATCGACGCGTTAGTCGCCCAAGGAGCGCGCGACCTCGTCATCGTCAACAATAACGCCGGCAATGGCGACACCGGCCTGGCGGCACTGCTCAAAGCGCGCCGCGTGCGCAAGATCATCTGCTCGTTTCCGCGCCAGGCCGATTCGCACGTATTCGACGCGCTGTACCGGGCCGGCGAGATCGAACTCGAACTGACACCGCAAGGCAATCTGGCCGAGCGCATCCGCGCCGCCGGCGCCGGCATCGGCGGCTTCTTTTCGCCCACCGGCTACGGCACCGATCTGGCGGCCGGCAAAGAAACCCGCCTGATCGACGGCCGCCACTATGTGCTCGAGTCGCCGATCCACGCCGACTTCGCGCTGATCAAGGCCTTCCACGGCGACCGCTGGGGCAACCTCGTGTACCGCAAGACCGCGCGCAACTTCGGCCCGATCATGGCGATGGCGGCGCGCTGCACGATCGCTCAGGTCACGCGCGTGGTCGAACTGGGCGACCTCGATCCGGAAGCCATCGTCACGCCCGGCATTTTCGTCCAGCGTGTCGTACTGGGAGAATCCTCATGCAACGCTTGAGCCGCGACCAGATCGCCGCGCGCGTGGCGCGCGACATTCCCGAAGGCGCTTACGTGAACCTGGGGATCGGCCTGCCAACGCTGGTCGGCGTGCACCTGCCGCCGGACCGCGAGATTTTTCTGCACAGCGAAAACGGCCTGCTCGGCATGGGCCCACCGCCCGCCGCGGGCGACGAGGACGAAGACCTGATCAACGCCGGCAAGCAGCCGGTCACGCTGCTGGCCGGGGGCAGCTACTTCCACCACGCCGATTCGTTCGCGATGATGCGCGGCGGGCACCTCGATATCTGCGTGCTCGGCGCGTTCCAGGTGTCCGTGCAGGGCGATCTGGCCAACTGGCACACCGGTGCGCCGGACGCGATTCCGGCCGTCGGCGGCGCGATGGACCTGGCCATCGGCGCCAAGCGCGTGTTCGTCATGATGGAACACCAGACGCGCGACGGCGCCAGCAAGATCGTCGAGCGCTGCACCTACCCGCTCACGGGCCTGGCGTGCGTGAGCCGCATCTATACCGACCTGGCCGTGCTCGACGTGACGCCCGCTGGCCTGGTGGTGCGTGACATCGTCGACGGCCTGTCGTTTGCCGAACTCGAACACATCACCGGACTGGCCTTGACGGATGCGACGCAAGCGCGCGCCGACGACCTCAAGCTCAACACCCAACGCGTCTGACCACGAAGGAGAAGCCCGCCCTACCCTGGTTCGTCAAGCAGCCGGCGCCCGACGCCAGGCGCTTTCCTATAAAAATACAAGGAGACAATATGCACCGACAAGACGTGACCCTGGTCACCGGCGGCAGCGCCGGCATCGGCCGGGCCATCTGCGAAACGCTGATTGCAGAAGGCCGCACGGTCGTCAATCTCGACTACCGCCAGCCCGACTGGCGGCACGACCAGCTCGTGTCGTTCCAGGCCGACCTGACGCGCCAGAACGAGACCCGCATGGTCGCGCAGCAGATTGCGGCCGCCTACAACGTGACGGCGCTGGTCAACAACGCCGGCGCCACCCGCCCCGGCACCATCGACACGGCCACGATGGAGGATCTCGACCATGTCGTGGACCTGCATCTGAAAGCCGCCATCCTGCTGGTCCAGGCGTTCCTGCCCACGCTGCGCGCGTCCGGACAAGGCCGCATCGTCAACATCGCTTCGCGCGCGGCGCTGGGCAAGGCCGAGCGCATCGTCTACGCCACCACCAAGGCCGGCCTGATCGGCCTGACGCGCACACTGGCGCTCGAACTGGGCGGTGACGGCATCACCGTCAACGCCGTGGCGCCGGGCCCGATCGCGACCGAACTCTTCCACAACAGCAATCCCGAGGGTGCGCCCCAGACCCGGCGCATCATCGACAGCATCGTGGTGGGCCGCCTCGGCACGCCGGCCGACGTCGCGCGCGCCGCCGTTTTTTTCCTGGCGCCCGATAACGGTTTCGTCACCGGCCAGGTGCTGTACGTGTGTGGTGGCACCACGCTGGGCGTGGCCCCGGTCTGATTCGATCTGCAACAAGGCCAGGCTGCCGTCCGCGCGCGTGCCCGGTCCATTTCGCCGCATCCCGTTGTCCTTATTGGAGACATCATGTCACGTACCTTTTTGTCGACCCGCCGTACCCTCACCCTCGCCGCTGCGTCGGCCCTCGGCCTGCTGGCCCTGACGCCGCTGGCGGCGCAGGCCCAGGCCTTCCCCACCAAGGCCATCACGATCATCGTCCCGTTCTCGGCCGGCGGCACGACCGACATCCTGGCACGCGTGCTGGGGCAATTCATCAGCAAGGACCTTGGCCAGCCGGTCATCATCGACAACCGCGCGGGCGCGGGCGGCAATATCGGCACCCAGCTCGTGGCGCGCGCAGCGCCCGATGGCTACACCATCCTGATGGGCACGGTCGGCACCCACGCCATCAACCAGAGCCTGTATCCGAAACTGGCGTTCGACCCGATCAAGGACTTCGCCCCGCTCACGCGCGTGGCGCTGGTGCCGAACCTGCTGGTGGCCAATCCGGCGCAGCCATTCAAGACGGTCAAGGAGCTGATGGCGTATGCCAAGGCCAACCCCGGCAAGGTCACGTTCGGCTCGTCGGGCAGCGGCACGTCGATTCACCTGTCCGGCGAATTGTTCAAGCAGATGGCCGGGGTCGACATCCAGCACGTGGCGTACAAGGGCAGCGCGCCGGCCGTCAATGACCTGCTGGGCAACCACATCGCGATCATGTTCGACAATATGCCGTCGGCCATCGGCCACGTCAAAGCCGGCAAGCTGCGCCCCCTGGCCGTCACCACGGCGCAGCGCTCGCCGGCGCTGCCCGACGTGCCGACGATCGCCGAGGCCGGCGTGCCCGGCTACGAAGCCACGTCGTGGTTCGGCCTGCTCGCGCCGGCCGGCACGCCCGCCCCGGTCGTGACCAAACTGAACGCCGCGATCCTCAAGGCGCTGGCCGACCCGGACGTCAAGAAAAAGCTGCTCGAGCAAGGTGCCGAACCAGCCGGCGAGACACCGGCGCAGTTCGCGGCCTTCATCGCCAGCGAGACGGTCAAGTGGGGCAAGATCGTCAAGCAGTCCGGCGCGACAGCGCAGTAAGCTGGCCGTGGTGCGCGGGGCGTGGTCTGCCCCGGCGTTATCTGCTACGCTAGCCGCACCACCACAGGAGACGCCACATGCTCAAGCCGCCCATGCCAGGAATGAACGACACCCTCGACTTCGTCAAGAACCTGTGGGGCGGCATGCAGATTCCCGGCACCGTACCGGGCATGGCCGGCGTGTCCGGCATGCCAGCCATGCCCGGCGCCGGCATGTCGGTGGAAGACCTGGACAAGAAGATCGCCGACCTGAAGGCGGTCGAAGCCTGGCTCACGCTCAACCAGAACATGTTGCACGGTACGATCCAGGCCCTGGAAATCCAGCGCGGCACGCTGGCCACGCTCAAGGCGATGGGCGACAGCATGGCCCAGGCCATGGGCCAGACGAAGGTCAGCGAATCGTCGGTCGCCCCGTTCGCGCAATTCTTCGCGCAAATGGCGCAGGCGGCCACGCCGGCTGCTGCTGCGGCGCAAACGCCGCCAGCACCGCCAGCGCCAGCGCCATCAGCCCCACCGCCGCCCGACCCGGCGCAGGCTGCACCGGACGCCGCAGGCGCTGCCATCCCTGCCGCCATGGCATGGTGGAACTTGTTGCAAGACCAGTTCCGCCACGCCGTGGCCAGCGCCATCCCGGCCGAGGGCGCAGACGGCGCCGACGCGGCCGATGCAGCCGACCCTGCAGCCACCCCGCCCGATGCGCTATCGGCCGAACCGGCAGCGCGTGCCCGGCGCACCAACCGCGGCAAGGCCGACAAGCCCTGACGCCAGCCGCGCCCCATTGACGGGGCTGGTGGCGCACGCGCATAAACCGTGCTGAACTGATCGGGCGGCCCGCCCTTTGCGGCCGCGCTGTCGTCCAGCCGGAGCGCCCCATGCTGCCCAGTGACCTGTCCCACCTGACACCATCGCAGGTCGACGACCTGCGCCGCAAGCTCGCCGCTGCCGGCTGCCATCCCCCACCGCACGCCGGCACCATCAGCGAATTGCACGACGCGTTCGCGCGGCTGCGTCGCCGTCACGGTCTGGCGCCGGCAAGCACCATCGATGCCGACACGCTGCGCTGCCTGGACCTTGGCGCCGGCCTGCTGTTTGGCGAAGTGCTGCGCGACGAACTCGACCTGCTGCGGCCTGAAAGCAGCGAACCACTGGACGCCGGTGTGCCGCCCGACCGCGCACGCTTGTGCGCACGCGCCCACGGCGGCCTGCTCGCCGGTCTGGCCCTGTCCGGCGGCGGCGTGCGCAGCGCCACGTTCGGCCTGGGCGCCCTGCAGGCGCTGGCGCGCCACCGCTTGCTGGGCCGGATCGATTACCTGTCCACCGTGTCGGGCGGCGGTTTTGTCGGGGGCTGGCTGGCGCGCTGCCTGCACGCGCATGGCAACGACATTCGCCAGGTCGAAGCCCTGCTGGCGCCGCCGGCCGGCGCAGGTGCAGGTGAGGCGCCCGAGCTGCGCTTCCTGCGCCAGTACAGCAACTACCTGTCGCCGCAGGGCGGCATGTTCAGCGCCGACACCTGGACCCTGCTCGGCATCTATGTGCGCAACACGGGCCTGAACCTGACCATGCTGGTGGCCTGGCTGTGCGCACTGCTGCTGCTGCCGCGCTTTGCGGTCTGGGGCGTGCACCGGGTCGTGGCGCCGGACGGGCCATGGGCGCATCTGGCCGACGTTGCCTGGATCGCGGGCGTGCTGCTGTTCCTGTGCGCCGTGTTCTGCATCGCGCTGTCGGTTTCCAGCAAGCCGGAAAGCTCACGCGGCCAGCGCCGCTTTCCGCTGTCGCAGGGGGCGGTCCTCTGGTGCATCAACCTGCCGTTGCTGCTGGCGGGCTTTTTCGGCAGCCTCGCGTTATGGCGCCACGGTGGCGCCGTGCCCGCAACGCTGCTGCCGCCGCAACTGGCCCACGGGCCGTACTGGCTGCTCGCGCCGGGCGTCGTCTACTTCATTGTCTGGGCCTGTGGCTGGTACCTGGCGCACGACCGCTCCAGCCCCTACCGGCGCGTCGGCTATACCGTCTGTAGCGCCGGCGCCCTGGCGGTGCTGCTGGTCATGCTCGAGGCCGCGCGCACCTTCGCACCGGCGATGGTGGCGTGGCTGCCGGACGGCGGCGCGCAGCTGTCATGGTGGTTGTGCGGCTTTGTCGCGCTGCTGCTGGTGTTTGCAATCTGGCTGGTCATGTACACGCGTCTGCGCGCCGATCCGCCGCTGCACGACCTGACGCGCGCGGAGCTGGGCGAAGGCCTGTCGCACTTTGCCTGCGCGATGGGCGCGCTCACGCTGGGCACGGTGCTGCTGCTATGCGCGCTGGCGCTGCTGCCGGCGCCTGGTGCGCATCCACTGCTCAACAACGCGATCGCGCTGGCCACCTTCGGCATGCCATCGATGATGGCGCTGTTTGCCGTCACGATGAACCTGATGATCGGCCTGATCGGCCGCCAGTACAGCGACGCGAGCCGCGAATGGTGGAGCCGCCAGGGCGCGTGGAGCGCGATCTTCGCGCTCGGCTGGCTGGCCGCGTATGGCGTGTGCTTCTTCTTCGCGCCGCTGCTGCACTGGGCCTGGCTCACCTATGCGCCGTGGTCGAACCTGGCCACGCTGCTTGGCTGGCTGGCCACGACGGCCTTCGGCCTGAAGGCCGGCAGTGGCGGCGCCACCGGCGCCCGCGTCGCGCGCGACCCGAAGCTCGAGCTGGTGGCGCGCCTGGCGCCGTATGTGTTCACGGTCGGAATCTTTGCGCTGCTCGCCAGCCTGGTGCAGCTGACGGTGGCGCGCCCGCGCCTGGACTGCCCACACGCCACGTTCGCATGCGTGTTCCAGGCGCATGCCGACGCCACGCTGGCGACCCGGGGCAGTACGCTGCTGGTGGCGTTTGCCGGCTTTCTCGGGGCCGCGCTAGTGCTCGGCTGGCGCGTCGACATCAACAAGTTTTCGCTGTACATGCTGTACCGGAACCGCGTCGTGCGCGCCTGGTTCGGCGCCGCCCACCGCACGCGCCAGCCGCATCCGTTCACCGGCTTCGATCCGGGCGACGACATGCTGCTCGCCGAGCTCAAGAACGCGCGCCCGTACCCGATCGTCAACACCGCGCTGAACCTGGTCGATGGCGAAGAACTGGCATGGCAGACGCGGCGTACCGCGTCATTTGCATTCACGCCCCGCTGGTGCGGCTATGAACAGGCAGGCCCCGGCGGCGCCGGTTGCTATCGTCCCACTGCCGCCTACGCCGCCCAGGCCGGCGTCGGCCTGGACGACGACGCCGGCGTGCGGCTCGGGATGGCGGTGGCGCTGTCCGGCGCCGCGGCCAGTCCGCACATGGGCGCGCATTGGTCGGCGCCGCTGAATTTCCTGATGACGATGTTCAATGTGCGTCTGGGGCGCTGGTGCCCGAACCCGGCTCGCCCGAGCTGGACCAGTTCCTCGCCGCCCATTGGCCTGTTCAGCCTGTTGGCCGAGCTGTTTGGCCAGCTCGATGCCGATGCCGGCTACGTGCACCTGAGCGATGGCGGCCACTTCGACAACCTGGGCATCTATGAACTGGTGCGGCGCCGCTGCCGCCTGGTGATCGCGGTGGACGTCGGCAGCGACCGCGAACATGCATTCGAAGACCTGGGCAATGCAATCCGGCGCTGCGCCACCGACCTGCACGTGCGGATCGACCTGGATGTGGCGCGCCTTGCCATCGCGCCGGACACCGGCATATGCAGCGCCAGCAGCGCGGCCGGGAGCATCCGCTACAGCCAGGCCGACGGCGCTGCCGGCGATGGCGTCATCCTGTACGTCAAGCCGGCGATTGTGGGCACCGAAAACGCCGACCTGCTCAATTACCGCAAGTTGCATCCCGACTACCCGCACGAGAGTCTGGCCGACGGCTGGTTCGATGAAGCGCGTTTCGAGAGCTACCGCGCGCTGGGCGAACACGTGCTGGCGGGCGCACTGGCCGACGCGGCGCAGGCAGCGGCGCAGGCCGATGGCGGCTGCGATCTTGACAAGCTGTGCGCGGCGCTGCTGCGCCAGCACGGGCCGGCGCGCTAGGAGAAGCGGTTGCTGTGGGTCGGCCTGGGAGCGGGCGTCACTGCGGGCGTGACTGCCGGCGCTGATGCGGCCGGCACGTCAGTCGCGGCTTCCTTCTGGTCGGCCGCATCCACCGGCGCAGGCGGCGCCGCCGGATCGGCTTTCGGCTGCAATCCGCGCAACTGCTCGATCAGCTGCGCAAAGCGCTGCTGCCCCGGCTGCAGCTTGTCGACGTGTTCGAGCACCATGCGCGCCTCGACGTCGAGTTCTTCGTCATAGCCTTCCTGCTGCATGTGCGAGATCGAAATCTGTACCGCGTTGAACAGCACCCGCACATTGTCCGGCACCCGTTCGCGCGCCATGCGCATCCACTTGACGGCGTCGGGCAGCTTGCCGCTCTTCCACAGCACGACGCCCTGGTTCATCAGGTCCACGGCTTCCTTGCGCGCGGCGCGGATGATGGCCGCGCCCTCTTCGCTCAGGCGCGCCTTGTCGAAGATGGCCTGGACCTCGTCCTGCAGCAGGCTGTTGTCGTGGTTGTTGCGCACCACGTGGGCCAGCACCTCGCCCGGCGTGTCCTTCACGCCCACCGCAAACAGCAGGGTCGCCATCTCGATGCAGATCGCGGTGCCGGGGCGCTTCGGGTCTTCACCCAGCATCGCTTCGAGCTCATCGCCGGCGCGGCGCGCGTTGCGGTAGTCGCCGCTCTCGTGATGGATCAGGCCTTCGGTGATCTTGGCGCGCAGCGCCATATCGTCGTAGTCGCCGCCGAAGTCGCGCTGGGCCAGCTGCAACAACTGCAGCGCATCCTTGGTATTGTTTTTCAGGCCGCACACGCGCGCCAGGCCAAGGTAAGCGTCGGGCGTCTTGCGGATCGAGTACTCGCCAATCACCAGACACTTGCGAAACGCCTTTTCGGCCAGCGCCACATTGCCCAGCTTGAGCGCGGCCTGGCCCAGGTTGCGCTGGCGCGGGACCGAGTTGGGCGAGAGCTTGGCCGCGCGTTCCAGGATCGCTGCCGCTTCGTCATGCCGGCCCAGCCCCTGGTAGGCCTGTGCCAGCTGGTCGTAGGCATCGATGTAGTGGCGGTTCTCGGCGATCACGGTCTGGAACATCTGGCGCGCCTGTTCGAAGTCGCCGTCGGCCAGGCGGATCTTGCCCAGGCCCGCGCGGGCCCAGTGGTATTCGCGCTGGCCCAGCACCTGCTCGTATACGGCGCGCGCCAGCGCCGGCTGGCCGCTGCGCTCGAGCATGCGCGCCTTCATGCGCAGCAGCTCGATCACGTGCACGCGGTTGGCGGCGATCTGCTCGTCGCACAGGGTCGCGGCGCGCAGGTAATCCTTTTCCATGAAGGCCTGGTCGATCAGGCGGAAGATCTGCTTGCGGCGCCACACGCGGTTCAGGCGCGAGAGCAGCACGCCTTCGGTGATCGGCTTGACCAGGTAGGCGTCGGGCTGGTGCTCGGCCGCGCCCATCACCGACTCGACGCTCTTTTCGGCCGAGACCATCACGAACACGCTCGATGGCAGCAGCAACTGGCGGATGCGCGCTTCTTCCAGCACCTGCTGGCCGTTCTTGCCCTCGCCCAGGTTGTAATCGCACAGCACGACGTCGTAGCGCGTCTTGGTCAACAGGCTCATGGCCTCGCCGCCGCTCGAAGCCTGGTCGATCATGCGCGCGCCCAGACTGCGCAGGCTTTCGCGCAGCAGCTGGCGGATACCGGCAAAGTCGTCGACGATCAGGTAATGCTTGCTGGCCCAGTCGATCTGCTCGAGGACCTTGGGCAAGGCGGGCGTGGGCGCCGCAGCGGTGGACGTGGGCACGAGGGCTGCGATGGCGGCGGCGGGCATGGTCATGGCAGTGTCAGGATGAAGCAGCCGCCGCCCAGCTGGCCGCCGTTCTCGAGCCGCACCGCGCCATGGCGCCCGCGATGCTGGTGCATGCGCGCCACCTCGCTCGAAAAATACAGGCCCAGACCCGCGCTGTTGGTGGCGAAATTGACACCGATGTCGCCACTTTCGGGCGTACCGGCTGCCAGCAGGGCCGGCGGAAAACCGGCGCCATTGTCTTCAACGCGGATCGCCAACTGCCCATCGACCTCGCGCGCGGCCAGCAGGATGCGGTCGCGCGTGTAGTGCAGCGCGTTGTTGACCGCGTGCGAGACGACGCCGACGATCAGGTCTTCGTCGACATGGGCGATCAGGTCAGAGTCGACATCGAGTTCGAGCTGGATGCCACGCGATTCGAGCAGCACGCGCGAGAGCGCCACAACCTGCTCGACGACCTGCCCGACTTCGAGCGGCTGCACATCGAACGGGTAACCGGGCTTGCCGACCTGCTTGTACAGCGCGAGCAGCTGCATCAGGTTGTCGTTCAGGCGGCGCGTCTGGTACAGCATCTGCCCCATCTGGCCATACGCCTTCTCGGTCTCGGGCGTGGCGCCGTCGAGCAGTCGCTCGAGCGTGCTGGACAGTACGCTGATCGAATTCTTCATGTCATGCGCAGTCACCGCGAGAAACAGGAACAGCTCGGGCGAATGTGGTGCATCTTCCATCGCGAACAAGCCTCCTTCGGCGGTTGATAATTGCTACCGGTAAATTATACCGGCTCGACCGGCACAGTCTGGACGCGATTGCCCGGGATGAGCGCACATTTGCGGCAACACAACAGCTAGAGGTCGCTCGTGGCAATGACCGGCTGCCGGGCGCCACGGCGCGCGCGCAGCACGAAGCGGGCCGGATCGAGCGCATCGACCAGCGTCATCTCCAGCGGCAGCGGCTCGCCTTCCAGCTGCGCCGCCAGCAATTCGGCTGCCAGCGGCGCCCAGATCAGGCCACGCGATGCGTAGCCCAGCAGGCCATACAGCCCCGGATGGCGCGGTACGTCGCGCAAGCGCTCGGTGCTGCCGACAGCACCGAAATCGGGCAGGCGACCGACGAGCGGCAGGCGGTCCGGCGCCACACAGCGAAAGCCCACGCGCCCCGCCAGTGGTGCCTCGGAGGCCGCCTGCGGATCGGACACCAGCGCGCGCAGGCGCGTCACGTTTTCCAGCTGGCTGCTGGCGCGCAGCGCCGGATCGGCGTCGAGGTCGTACGTCGCGCCGGCGCACAGCACGCCCTGCGCGGAAGGCGTCAGGTAGGCTTCGCGGCACAGCACCAGCGGCAACTGCGGCGCCGCGCCCGGCGGCAGGTGCGTGACCTGTCCACGCAGGGCCTGCAGCGGCAGATCGGCGGTCAGCGCCATGCGGCGTGCGCCGGCGCCGCTGCCCAGGACTGCCGTCGGGGCAGTGGCCAGTACGGCGCCATCGGTGGCGCGCGCCAGCCAGGTGTCGCCTTCTCGCGCCAGCGTCACGTCACCGGCGTCGAAACAGCGCGTCAGGCGCGCGCCGCACGAGGCCAGCAACGCCTCGCAGACGCTGCCCGGCCGCGCCCAGCCGCCTTGCGGGAACAGCCAGCCGCCATCGGGTGCCGGCAAGCCAAGCAATGCCGTGGCCTCCGGGGATTCGAGCCAGCGCGCGAAGTCCGGCGGCACGGCGCCGTCGCTCGCGATGGCGCGCGAGACCGCCGCATGACCGGCGTCGCGCGCCAGTTGCAGCACGCCACAGGCTGCGCCGTCGAAGGCCCGGCCGACACCACCCAGTTGCTCCCACAGGCGCAATGCGTACAGGTAGGCAGCGCGCGTGAGGCGAGTGGGCACGTTGTCGTCGCGCGACAGCAACGGCATGAAGATGCCGGCCAGATTGCCCGACGCTTCCATTGCCACCTCTGAATGACGCTCGATCAGCGTGACTTGCCAGCCGCGCGCGCACAGGCGCGCCGCCAGCGCGCAGCCGGCCAGCCCCGCTCCCAGCACCAGCGCGTGGCGGACGGGTTGTGGCGTGACGGGCAGGCGTGGTTTGCGGCTGGCGAAGACGGCGTTGTCGTCGTTGTCGAACACGAAGCCTTGCGCTGCGAGGGCTGTTCTCTGCGCGTCATCCAGGCCGGATGCAGACAGGCGCGCGCCAAGTGTCGTCAGGCGCGCCAATGGCCGGGCAAAGGTGATGCCGACGGGGTCGTGCAGCCGGATGCAATCGAAGTGCGCATTGAGTTCGGCCAGCGCGCTCTCGAGCGGCGCGGCCAGCAGGTCCAGCGTAATGCCGGCCTGCGCCTGCGGGATGCGGTGAAAGCCCGGCTGCAGATCGTGCGCCAGCGCCACGATGTGCAGGTGCTGCGGCCGCTGCGGGTCGGCGTGCCAGGCCGCTACCAGCGCGGCAACGCGCGCGCCATCGCCATGGTCGCTGTCAAAGACGGTGTAGCGCGCTCGGCCGCGCCAGTGGTCCTGCATCGGCATGTCAGCGCCGCGTGCGACAGATGCAGTCGCGGTCATGGTCGTCTACCATGCCGATGCCCTGCATGTAGGCGTAGACGATGGTCGAGCCGACAAACTTGAAACCGCGCTTGCCCAGGTCTTTCGACAGGCGGTCGGACAGGTCGGTGCGCGCCGGGCGGGCGCCGTCCGGCCAGTCGTTGACGATCGGCGCGCCGTCGACAAAGCCCCACAGGTAGGCGTCGAGCGTCAGGCCCTGCTCACGCATGGCCAGGTAGGCGCGCGCATTGGTGATCGCCGCTGCCACCTTCAGGCGGTTGCGCACGATGCCGGGGTTGGCCAGCAGCTCGGCCTTCTTCTCGTCGCCGTAGGCCGCGATCTTGTGCGCATCCCAGCCGTCGAAGGCGGCGCGGTACGTGTCACGCTTGTTCAGGATGGTTTCCCACGACAGGCCGGCCTGCGCGCCTTCGAGGTTGAGCATCTCGAACAGCGTGGTTTCATCGTGGCACGGCACGCCCCACTCGTTATCGTGATAGGCGATGTAGCGCGGGTTGGCCATATTCGCCCACGAGCAGCGGGTGACGATCATCGTTTGGCGCCGCGCGGCGGCGTCTGGCGCAGGCAGGCCAGCACGTCATCGACGCGACCGGCGGCGACCAGCTGCGCAGGCGTGCTGTCGCCAAGCGCGGCCTGGGGCGTGGTCATCCAGACATCGGCGGCGTCAATGCTGCCAAGCACCTGGCGTACCTCGTGCATGACCGCGTAATGGGTCTGCGCCTTGGTCGAATGGTCCTGGAACCGGGCCTGCAAGGCGCTCATGCTGTCGGGAGAAAGACGTTCGGAATCGGTCATGGTGTGGGTCTCGGTGGCGTTGACGGCATCATACCTTGCGGCGGCGCGCGCCGGCCGGCCACTGCGCCTCGATCACTTTTGCCAACGCCGCCACGCCGCGCCGGATATCCGCTGGCGGCACCGCCGAAAAGCCCAGCAGCAGCCCCGGCGCCACCGCGCAGTCCGGCGTGGCAGCGGGGTTCGCAAAATACCCGAGCGGGCGCAGTTCGATGCCGGCGTTGAACGCCGCCTGCGCCACCCTGGCTTCCACAGGAATGCGGCCACGCTCATCGGGCCTGAAGTGCGTGCACAGGTCCAGCCCCGCATCGGCCGGGCCACAGCGCAAGCGATCGCCAAGCCGGTCGTCCAGCGCCGTCATCAACGCCGCGCGGCGTTCGGCATACGCGTCGCGCGTGCGCCGGATATGGCGCATGAAGTGGCCTTCGCCGATGAAGTCGGCCAGCACCGCCTGCGGCAGGATCGCGCCCTGGCGGTCGATCAGCGCTTTCGCGCGCGCCAGCGGCTCTGCCAGCGCCGGCGGCGCGACCACATAGCCGAGCCGCAGCGCCGGGAACAACACTTTCGAGAACGTGCCCACGTAAATGACGCAGCCGGCGCGGTCGAGACTTTGCAGCGACGCCAGCGGCGGGCCGGTGTAGCGGTACTCGCTGTCGTAATCGTCCTCGATCACCCAGGCGCGATTGGCCGTGGCCCAGCGCAGCAGTTCGAGCCGGCGCGCGAGGCTCATCGTGACACCCAGCGGCAGCTGATGCGATGGCGTGGCAAACACCATGCGCGCGTCCGGATAATGCAGCGCGCCGTACGCCACATCCATCCCTTCGTCGGTCACCGGCACCGTGCACAGGCGCGCCCCCGCTACCTGCATTGGCGCGCTGGCGCCCTGGTAGCCGGGCGACTCGAGCCAGACACCATCACCCGGCGCGAGCAGCAGTTGCGACAGCAGGTACAGGGCCTGCTGCGAACCGGACGTGATCACGATCTGCGCCGGTTCGCACACCACGCCGCGCGAGGCGCGCAGATAAGCGCACAGCAGTTCGCGCAGCGGTGCGTAGCCGTTGGCCATCCCATAGCCGAGGTAGGGATCGGCACGATGCGCGCGCCGCAGCTGGCGCGCTTCGAGCTTGCGCCACAGGTCGAACGGAAACAGGTCCAGACCCGGCATGCTGGGACGGAAAGCGCGTGGCGCACCGCCATCCGGCGGCGCCCGGCCCATGGCGGTGGCCATGGCCACGCCACGCGCCGGCAGCGCCCGCAGCAGGCCCGCCGTCTGGCGCGGGCGGCGCGCCAGTGGCAAGGCGTCATCGACAAACGTGCCCTGCCCTACGCCGCCACGCAAGTAACCCTCGGCGGTCAATTGGTCATACGCTGCCAGCACGGTCTGGCGCGATACGCCCAGCACGGCGCACAGCGTGCGCGTGGCCGGCAGTCGTGCGCCGGGCGCCAGCGCACCTTGCAGGATCGCGTCCTTGAGCCGTGCATACAACTGGCGAAACAGGGGGATCTCGCTGCGCCGTTCGAGCGGCGTGGCGGCGATCAGGTCATGGACATGCATGCTGGGCAATCTCGAATTGGTATGCCCATCTTTACCATAATTGGCTATTTTGAAAAGCCAATTTGTGGCTCAGGATGCAGGCTCACCCTGGAGACATATTGCATGTATTGCCCTGCCCGCTTTACCCAGCCTGACAGCACCAGCCTGCACGACCTGATCGCCACCCACCCATTGGGTCTGCTGGTGACGCACAGCGACGGTGTGCCGGACGCCGATCACCTGCCATTTGATGTGCACGCCAGCGAGCGGGTGTTGCGCACGCATGTCGCGCGCCGCAATCCCGTCTGGCGGCGCGACGGGCAGCAGGTGCTGGTCGTGTTTCGGGGACCATCGGGCTATGCCACGCCGGACCGCGTGGAAAAAGAAGAGACCGGTGGCCGCGTGGTGCCCACCTGGACCTACAACGTGGTGCATGTCCACGGGCGGCTGCGTACGATCGACGAGCCGGCCTGGCTGCTGGCGCAGGTGACGCGCCTGACCGACCGCATGGAACACATGCAAGCTGCGCCATGGGCGGTGCGCGATGCACCGGCCGATTACATCGACGCGATGCTGAACGCCATTGTCGGCATCGAGATCGTGATCGAGCGGATTGAAGGGAAATGGAAAACCGAGCCGGCGCCACGGGTGCGAGCCACCCTTGATGCCGGCCCGGTCAATGCCGGAGCTTAGTGGCTGGCGCCGGTCATACCTGCCGTGCCTGAGTTACCGGTGCTGCCCATCTTGCCGCTAGCAACTTGCTCGGCGTGCTTCAGGTGCTCTTGCACGACCGGGATCGTCTTGTCGACCTGACCCTTGACGTCAGCATCCTTGGTCGCTTTCGACGCTTTTTGCAGCTTGGCCAGCGTCTCTTTGTGTGCTGCCACGCCGCCCTGCTTCGTGTAGGCCTTGTCGAACGCGTCGCCGTTTGCTTTTTCCAGCTTGGCCGCCAGTGCTTTGTGCTTGGCGTCGAGCTCGGTTGGCAGGGTCACGCCTTTCGATTGTGCCAGGGTCTGCACTTCGGTCAGCGCCTTGCCATGGTCGTCGACCATTTTCTGAGCGAACGCTTTCACGTCGGCATTCTGGCTCTTGCTTTGCGCCATTTTGCCCATCTCGACTTCGGCCATGTTCGACATCGCCATGTCCATGATGGCCTTGCGATCGGCAGCGGTCAGCTTGGCCGTGCCGCTGGCGGTGGCGGCGGTTGCACTGGCGCCCATCTGGGTGGAGGCGGTTTGCGCCTGGGCGCCAACCGAACCGAACATGGCTGCTGCGACTGACACGGCCAACAGGCGCTTGATGAATTGGGTTTTCTGCATGATGTATCTCCTGGTTTTTGACATTGTGTATGTTTGGTCGATTCAACACTGCTTGCCGAGCCCGTCATTACGACGGTTATCAACGAAACAACATCGAGTGCGACGACTGTATACCTGCGTCATTGTTACCAGCGCTCGATAGCCAATAGGAAACTTTCAATCAAAAAAGCCAGCCTCCATGGCTGGCTTCGTATCAACGGAATTGCAATGTCGCCGTCAGATCGCCCGGCGGACGGGCGCCGCGCCCTTCGAATGCGGCGTTGCGCACGGCCAGGCCCTCCAGCAATGGCAAACCATGCAGGCGCGTGATGAAGCGCAGCACCGAGGTCGTGTCATAGAAATTGTGGTCGACCGCGCCGCGCTTGGCATGCGGCGATACCACGATCGCCGGAATGCGCGAGCCCGGGCCCCAGCGATCGCCCTTCGGCGGGGCCACGTGGTCCCACCAGCCGCCGTTCTCGTCGAACGTAATCACCACCACCATGTCTTTCCACTGCGGTGATTTTTTCAGGTGCTCGATGACATTGGCGACATGGGCGTCGCCCGATTCGATATCCGAATACCCGGCGTGCAGGTTCAGGTTGCCTTGCGGCTTGTAGAACGCAACCGCCGGCAGCTTGCCGGCAATCACGTCGGCAATGAAGCGGTTCGAGATCGGACTGTCGCCCAGGCCACCATCGCGCAGGTGGTCGGCGCGCGCCTTGGTGCCCGGGGCGAACTGCCTGAAGTAATTGAGTGGCTGATGGTGGTACTGGAAGTTCGGCTTCTGGCCGGCGCCGCGGCCATCGAGCGCCGCTTGCTGCCCGCCGCCATACCAGGCCCAGCTCACGCCCCGCCGGGACAGCAGGTCGCCGATCGTGTCGTAGGTTTGCGGCGGCAGCACGCTGGCGTCCTGCGGATCGGCGTGCAGCGGGTCGCCGTCGACGGCCGGGCGGACCCAGCTCGGCTGGTACGGCGGCGCCATCGTGTTGACGGCGTAACCGTCCGGTGTTATCGCGCCGTTGCGCACGACCTTTGGCGGGCCATCGAGCGCCGAGGCCGGCGACTCGGGGTCCAGCGCCAGGCGCACGCCCTGCGGGCCATCGGCCAGCACCGCGATCTTCGATTTGGCCACTGTCTGCGCGGCGTCGAAGTATTCCGGCACCCGGCCGCTGATCAGGAACTGGTGGTTCAGGTACGAGCCGCCAAACGCGGCCATGAAGAAGTTGTCGCACAGCGTGAAGTCGCGTGCGATCTGCCACAGGCCGAGGTTCTTTGATGTTTCGCCGTAATAGCCCATCACCATGCCGCCCGCATCGGACCAGGCGGCAAAGCCGTCGTTGCGCCCGCCATTGATCTGCATCTGGTTGTGATAGAACTGGTGCACCAGGTCGCGCGTGACGATTCCTTCCGGCAGCGGCTTGCCGTCGCCGTCAGTCAGCTTGAACGGCGCGTTCGGCAGTAGGGCCAATTGCTTTTCGTCGATCAGGTACTCCTTGCCACCAATATTCTGGCGGCCCGGCACCATGCCGCCCCAGATCCGGGGCAAGGTCGGCAGGACCGAACCGTCGCGGTCGCGCTGCTGCAGGCGCGCCGCAGGCACGCTCGCCAGCGGCTCGGCCAGGCCGGGGAAGTCGGCAAAGAGGTTGTTGAAGCTGCGGTTTTCCAGGTAGATCACGACCACGTTCTTGACGTGGGTACGCAGCTTGGCATCGAGCGAATTCCTGGCTGGCGCCCTGGCTGCTGCGGGCGCTGCGCTTGCCATACCGGGCAATGTGCCGGCGCCGGCCACCATGCCGGCGGCCGCGGCGGCCTGGAAGATGCGCCTGCGCGCGGGGTTGCCTGGCTGGGTGGACGCGTCCGGTCCGGAATCTTGCTCGTGCACGTGCTGCTCCTGTCGCTGGCGGTCAAGGCGACCGCAAAGGAGGCATTATCCGTGAGCTTTACAAAGGGGAACAAGCAAGAGAAAACGAATTCGTCCGGATCGTCAAACGGTTGTCACATTTAAGCAGCACAATGCAAGTGCTCCTTGGGAAGGGAACGCGGCAGCGCAAGCTGCCCTACCGGCGCCGGCGGTCGGGAAATATACCGGCACCAATTTAAAGAAGTAAAACGTCAAGGCACGGCCCCGACGCGGGCCGTGCCAGCCACATCAGCTCAACGGTACAGCGGCACCAGGATGTCGTACGCATTGTCCGGTCGCGCGCCATCATCGACGGTCGGCGTGTAGCGGCGATCATACCGTTCCAGGCGAATCCCCTCTTCATCGGCTTCCATGCCCAGCTGCTCCATCGCTGCCGTGCCGGTCACGCGCGAAGCTTGCGCATGCACCATTGGCCCACGGTGCGTCATCAGCGCGTAACGACGCGCCGGCACCTGGATGCCGATCATGCCGGGCGGGAGTTGGTCCAGGTCAGCGACCTCGACGGCCACGCAGTCGACCTGCTCACCATTGTCCTGCCGCATCGTCACGCCATAGCGCACGCCATTGTGCTCGCCCAGCTCGCCTTCACGGGCGAGAAATGCTTTCCAGATCTCTGGCAAATCCGTTTCCGGCGCTGAAATTGGCGCAACTGCTGGTAGCCCGGCGAGCTTCATTTCAGGTAGTGTGATGGTCGAGATGTGCATGATGTGGACTTCTAAAGGGACGAAAAGATTATAGGCTTATCGCTTCGGCAATATTAGCAACGTCGCAA
>Ga0308169_10001949_pt1 | contig 22482 bp, 37 predicted proteins | sample PhyBR1_2_FD_202139 | JGI IMG/M metagenome (GOLD analysis project Ga0308169, IMG submission 202139) | Phyllosphere microbial communities from UC Gill Tract Community Farm, Albany, California, United States - DLSLSB.R1 | ecosystem: Host-associated > Plants > Phyllosphere > Unclassified | place...
CCATGTAAGCGTCGCATCCGTGTATGGACCTAGCTGATCGAAGCGTCGGGTCTATCAAGTCTCAAGCTTTGTATGCCGCCAGCCAGGGCATCTCCTTCCTCATCATCGCTCTTGTCTTCTACGTCGGTGCTCTGTGGATCATCTCCGGCCGATACTCGACGTCCGAGTTCTTTACTGTTTTGACGTCCGTCGTGAGTAGATCCGACCTGGTCAACAAGACGGGCGCTTACGCAGATCTTCGCGTCCATCCAAGCTGGAAACGTGTTTAATTTCGTCCCCGACGCGTCCAAGACCAACGTCGCCGCGGCACACGTCTTCGAGCTTCTCGACAACGAGCCCGAAGTGGACCCTACGTCCGAGGAGGGGATCCATCTCGACCCAGCGCAGGTTAAAGGGCACGTCCGCCTCGAGAACATCCACTTCCGCTACCCCACCCGTCCCACCGTACGGGTCTTGCGAGACCTGACTCTCGACGTCCCGCCCGGAACGTACGTCGCCCTGGTCGGCCCGTCAGGATGTGGCAAATCCACCACGATCCAGATGCTCGAGCGCTTCTACGACCCCCTCGCCGGACACGTTACCTTGGACGGGACCGACATCCGTGAGCTAAACGTCTCGTCGTACCGCTCCAACATCGCTCTCGTGTCACAGGAGCCGACCCTTTACGCCGGCACCATCCGATTCAACATTCTGTGCGGGTCCAATAAACCCATCGACCAGGTCACGGAAGAAGAGGTTCTCGATGCGTGCCGGGATGCAAACATCCTCGACTTCATCAACTCTCTGCCGGACGGCTTCGAGACAGAAGTGGGTGGGAAGGGATCGCAACTCTCTGGCGGACAGAAGCAGCGGATCGCGATCGCTCGTGCCCTGATCCGGAACCCAAAGGTCCTCTTGCTGGATGAGGCGACGTCGGCGCTGGACTCGCAGTCGGAGCGGGTGGTGCAGGACGCACTGGATAAGGCGGCCAAGGGACGGACGACCATGTGAGTGCCGCCACCGCACGTTGACGGTGCTTGAGCGAAAGTGCACAGGCGGTCGCTGACCCTCAGTGCTATTGCGCACCGATTGTCCACGATCCAGAAGGCAGATATCATTTACTGCTTTGCCGATGGACGCGTCGCGGAGAAGGGGACGCATCAGGAACTGCTGGCTAAGCGCGGGGCGTACTTTGAGCTGGTGCAGATGCAGAATCTGAGCCAGCATTGAGGAGGAGATGTCGGTGCGCGAGGTGAAAGACGTGCGGAGGAAATGAGCGCTAGTATATTGGGGCGTAGTTACAGCCATCTCATCGTTGACAATCTGCATTCACTACTATACACATTCTATGTTATCAGCTGGTTATGTCATGCGACGCGGACTTTCGACGAGGAGCATGCGGAGCGGCGCGCTGTGGTGCACATGGCTATGCGATGTTGTGACAGGCTGCGGAGTGTTGCGCTGCCCGATGACTGCTTGCTGGGCGTGTAGTCAAGCGAGCTCCCGCAAAGCCGCTGTCTCGCTGATGGGATACATGGCGAGGGTCAGAGAGTGACTGTCATGGCCGGAGTCGGTGGCCGTACCTGAGACCGACTCCCGTACCTGGTACGGGCCAGGCTCAAGCCCAAGTCGCGGATAGCCGGCCTTTGGACCTCTGAGGCCGGGGCTGGTACATCGCTGTCCGACCACATATATAGGGTAGCCCTATGGCAAACAGAGACCCTCGAAGGATGAGTCTTGTTGTCAACTCATAGACATCACTCCTCTAGTTCACCTCTACATCGGGACCGACTCTACGCAAGGCTACGACAGTGGTGAGGCGTGTACGTCTCTGACAGTGACGCATTGACCACAAAGGTCAGCGCGACAGGTCGAGCAGCTAGCGAGGTCATCAGGTTAGCGGCTGCTGCCGATGGCAGGCGACCGACGATGTGTAGTTACACGGGATACGTTTCCACAGCGCCGAGCGCCGGCGGGCGTCGGCAACCGAGATACATGCCGCTCGGCGCCCTTGAGACGACCGCGGACCTCTGATCCAACCTCTGTTCTGAACCCCCGTGCCACAGGAGTTCGGTCAGCAGGCGAGAGTCCGGGACAATGGATGATGATGGTCGGGGCTTTGAATGGGGGTCACCCTTTCACAAAGACGTGGCGCCAGATTACCCTCCACCACCCCACCTTCCCTTCAACGAGAAGGCAAATCATACTCGAGTACTGTATTTATAGGAAACCGGCACATCCTCCCTCCAGCTTCGAATTCCCATAACCCGTTCGCGTTCATTGGGTACCAGCTCTACGCAGCACTCAGCCATCATCCTCACAAGAACAGTCTCACTGTCGTTGCTCAGACATTCACCGAAGTCAGTGGAGCATGTGCAGTGAATTTCAGCGACAAAGTCCTCAAGGGTACACGGCCCCGCCAACCCCTTCAGCGCCCCGCTGCCCCTCATCAGACGAGGGCCAGGTGAGCACCTCAGTTGACGAGCAAGAGGATTACTTTACCCAACAATTCGCCCGTGAACTCATCGGAGCAGCAGGAATGTCCGAGCCGGATGCCCCTTACGCCCCGCCAAACTCCGCCACTGATTTTGCGCAGACTTCTCAACGCGATACCCAACCCTTGACCTGGCCTGAACAACCTCATGAGCGTCGAGCAGGGAGACGGGCGCAGGCATGCGCCTCTTGCCGCGCTTCAAAGATCGGATGCTCTCTGACTACCACTTGGAGTAAGCAAGGCTGCACCAGATGTATGTCGAAGTCACAGCCGTGTTTGGATCCGCGAAACCTTGAAAAGGTTGTTAGTGATGATCTTCCGATGGGATCAAGCAAGCCACAGAAGGAGGAGGCCGAGGAACAGTGGCTGTGGTTCAGGCCCACTTCCCGCAAAGTCAAGCTCGCGTGCACGTCGTGTCGCAAGAGGAAGGCCAAATGTTCTCTTGTGACGACTGAAGGCGAAGGCAGCTGCCAAGGATGCCGCACCCGCCAGGAGGATTGCCTTCCCTGGATAAGCAACAAAGAGCCAAAGCCAGAGGCAAAGAGACCGCCAACTGACAGTGGAGGGGGTGCAGGGAGTCTCACCCCCCAGACGTTCGAGTTGGCGGAGAAGTCACCAGGCGGTTCAAGCGAGCCTTCGGTCACGAGGGAAGAACAAGCTAGGACAGGAGACGACGCCTCAACCGGGATGGCTCCGCAGAGTCCTAACGTTGCTGAAACCTCCCTCACATCCAGGTCCAGCACCACGCAGCCCGACGGAACTCACCACGGAATCAGATCGAGCTCACCTCCGCGACCGCAAGAGGCGAACGAGGAGGATGCCGCCGAAGATTGGCCGAAGTTGGATTGCCCCCCTCTTGTGGGAGACCTAAGCTGCGATGGGGCTTACAGGCCGGGGCTCGCTGATTGGGATCCAGCAGATCTCTTCAGCGGTTCTACTGCTGGACATGAATGAGTACCCTTTGGGGTTCTCTCTCTGTTATTCTAGGTCTTTGAACCTGCTCAAGTCGGGCGGCGCTTGTTGTTGTTGAGCTTTGTAGATATTGCCACAGTTGGACCTAGCCCTGGATTGCACATCTCAGAAGTCGGACCTCGACGGTACAGTTTTCATGCAGACCTCTCACAGTTGCACGCTTCTACCAGGCAATAATGGCAGAAACGGGACTCGCAATGGCAAAGCCCGGTGTTCATTTGCGCTTTACCCCGGAGGGTGTGCGGGGCGGCATGAGGGGGCTGTGTTCCGACCTGCTCGATGCGCTTCGGGGCTTCAACGTTCACCATTGGCGGCAGATCTGGCGGCCGGGCCTTATGACCCTTTGCTTGTTGCTTACGCCTTCGACTATCGCCCTCAGGGTCTCGACATAGAAGAACAATGGCTTTGGGTAGACGAGACCGTGTCATCGCTTGCAAACGACCTCGCGTCAGACTAGCTAGAAGGCAGAAGTGGAGTTTCGCCTTCGGCGCAGTCGACAACCTCCATGAACATCGGCGGGCTTCGCTGGGGGTAGAAAGGATTGTGATTGCGCCGTGTCATGCTAGAGACGAGCTCGCAGTATATATATCGTCGAGGCGCGCAACGCCCTGCCCTCTCCGATCTCGCCTCGGCGTCATTTCGCCGTATACGTCCAATACTTTCAGTTATTCGACAACATTATTACATTGCAGATTCAAGAAGGTGGAAGAGACGATGACTGAGAAATCGTTACACCCCGAGGACGATTTGCCGTTGACCCTTACAGCCGACCTCGGGTGCTCCAACTGCTCAGACCAAGGCTGGGAGTGCCAGGTAGCAGCAGGGATGCCACCGGGCACTCAGTGCCTCAGTTGCCCCTCCCCTGCTGCTTGTAGCATCACGAGCGCTTACAATGGCACATTGCAGGCAAGGAAAGTTTAATCAAGCCCCGCGCAGCAATCTGAGCAGAGCCTGAGGTCTGGAAAGAAACTCCGTAGGGGCAAAAGGGTGAAAAAACCGAGGAATGAGCAGATGTTACACCCCGAAGACGACCTGCCGAGGTTCCTCAAGGCCCCCACTCAATGCTCGAGCTACAAATACCAAAGCTGGCAATGTCTGATCGCAGCAGGCTCGCCGCCAAACACCCGGTGCCTCAGCTGTCCTTCGTCTGCGGATTGCAGTCTCACGACCGCTGACTATCACTCCTCGCGGCAGAATGACTTTGAATCGGATGCTGCACGGCCAATCGCCCGCAGCTCATTGCCCTTATCGCGTCAAGCGGTCGTGGCTCCAACCAAGTGTGACAACTGCGAGTCCACGAAATCCACCTGCTACCTCAGACCTGAATCCCTCCAGTGCCTGAACTGTCCCCCGGATACTGAATGCAGCCACATCGGCACATTCGACAAGAGTCTTGAGGAACTCGTTGACAAAGTGAAAGGCATTTACCATGAGCGCGGGAAAGAGCTACCCTCCGGGTTGTGAGGTCGAACGCGTTCGCGTGGTGACCTACAGACAGCAGCATGTGAAACGCAGCAACCGGCCGAGGATAGTGTGCCTCTGCGTGGATGATAAATGCATGGTGTTGATGTCACCTATGAGCGAGCATCTCCCGCATCTTCTCCCCGAATTTGCCACTGCTCAGACCAGTGCCGTATTAGCTTTGAGCTGCGCATCCGTTTGAAAATCCATCCACAACGCACAGCAGTGCCTCACTTCCGAGAGTCGTAGCCATAAGGGTCGTGTCGGGCGTTTGGGCGGGAAGCTCAGGATCTACGTCTGCCAGGGGATTGAGCCGTGCGTTGCAAGTGGACACTTCATCCACCTTGTAAATGCTTTCGGGGGACCCTTTCGGATTAGTAAAGACGTTTCTGTGGATATATGTTATTTAGATGACAAGAGTCGAGATGAAAATCAGAGTAGCGCTCTTTCTGCTGTGCTACGCCCACACAAGCGTGCGCTTCAAGGAAGCGACCTCCGCGGAAGAACTTTCCTGACATGCTGAGAACAGCCCTCGCCACGTTTTAGAGGTCCGCATTGCTCCTTGCTGCTAGATGACATTCCTAGACATGGCCCGCCGCTTTCCGGTGGAGCTCGAAGCACGTCGAAACGACGAGATTGATCAGTAGTCCGGCAGCGCACGCCCGACATTCGACATGCTCTGCATCTTCAGCAGTCGCTAGGACGCTCAGCGCTTGTCGCCTTCACTGCCGATAGGCAGCTCGTCATGGACCGTAAACACAGTGGTCCACGCTGAACGGCATCGAGTAGGCGGCGATCCCATGCTGTGATGCATGAATGTAGGCGAGGACCCGTTCAAGACGCCCCACGTCTCGCGATCACATCTGTCCAGTCACCGTCACGTACCGCCGATGCGAAGCTTTCACACCCGCAGGTCACTTGGGCTCTTGTGAATAGTTGCATACAGGTGTGAGCGAAAGATGGGAACGGTAAAGACAAGAAGGTACGCCGGGTCGTGCTACAGCTTCCAGGTGAGGCTGACTCCCTCGTCTCCCGCACTGACGATCACGTCCTTGGCACCGCTGCTCGCGGGGGCCTTGGCGACAGCCACGCCGTTGATGACGCCGGCGTGACCTTTGTGGGTAGCCACAAGCGCGCCTGTCCGTATGTCCCAAGTCTTGAGCGACCCGTCCGCGCTGGCCGAGGTGAGAAGGTGGAGGTTGGGGGACGGGTGGGGCGCAAGCGACGTGATTGGTTCCTGCAAGTCAGCCGGGCGATCTTCCATCCAAGTCACAGCCTTCAACGCTCGACGGTTCATGACACTCACGTCATGGCTGATCTCCGCCCTCACACGCCCCGTGTTCACATCCCAAACGAACCCGCGCCCATCCGTTCCGCCACTGACAAGCACCACGCCCTTTCCACCGCCCGCACCCGCCAACAGATCCACAAACACGAGCGCCTCAACGCTCTCCCCCTCTCCGTGTCCCTTCAGCTTGGACAGCGTGTTTCCCTTCTCCAGACCGACAATCTTGACACCACCGGCTGATCCGCCCACAGCGGCGATCTGGCCATTTGGCGCCACTGCCAGGGCGGTGATTCCGTGCTCGGCTGGGTCGAGCTCGGGCGCGTGGGGCGGAGCGAACATGGATGATTTGAAGATTGGGGCGGAAGAGGAGATCTCCCACAGGATCAGGGACGAGTCGAGCGAGGTAGTGAGGAGTTGACGGCCTAGGGGAGGGGGGAAGGTGCCGCACGTGACGGGCAGGGTGTGGCTTGACAGGACGGTCAAGGTGTTTCCGGATGGCACTGAAATGAGCACGAGCTCACCGCTAACGGAACAGGTGTGACGTACATTGCCAGAGCCAAACGGACGAATCTTCGCACCCGGCCGACAGGACATTTCCCTTGGGGTGCCACGCGAGCCACTGGCCGTCAGTCTCGTGCCTCTCATTCCAACATTCTAGCCAACGGGGCGGACTCACCTGGATCTCGCTCCCCGTCTCCAAACTCGTCAAGAACTCCCAATTCCGCCATTCACCGATCAGATCCCCGCTTCCCGGCGCCGGCGACCCCTTCCTGCCCTTGACTCTCCTCCAGACCCTCACGCGCCCGTCCATACCGCCCGTGGCGACCATCTCCCCATCAAAGCTCCACCCGACACTGACGACCGAATCCGTGTGCCCAGTGAGCTTGACAGCTGGGAAGCTGTCGGCCGTGAACTCGTCTCCACTCTCAGCGGGAATCGGGCAGAAGATGAACCCGGCATCGTCCTCGCCTCCCGAGATCGCCAGGGGAGGGTTCGGGAAGGACGGGTGGAGGGCCAAGGCGAACACGGACTGCTGCGAGGCGTGCAGAGAGCTGGCGCCCCAGCTGTTATCCTCCGCGCGGGCCTGTTGACGCTGGTATTCCTCGTACTCGGCTTCCTCCTCTGCGCCCACGGGCGCGCCGATGACAATCTCCCCGTCGTACTTTGCGTTGTCGCCGTCCGACTCGTACCCTTCGCCGTTATCGTTGTCCTCGTCCATGGGCTGATCTTCGTCATCGTCCTCGACGACCTCGACAATGTCCTCCTCCTCCAGGTGGGCGTCCTCGTCCTCGTGTTCGTGTTGAGGCGACATTGCGTCTGTTCACAAAGGTGGTGTGTGCGGTTCGGTGATGTCCTCTGTCTGCCCAGCGGTTATATACTGCCCCACTTTTGCGCAGATGTTTCTCGTATTATCAAGCAAGAACAACTTTGTGCTGAACTCATCATCCTCGCTCGGATCCGCCAATTCTGCTCAACCTCCACCATGACGTGGCCACAGCTGGGTGGCGTATCACCCCACCCGCGTGACTGACCAAAGCATTTAACCATCTTGCAAAACCATGCATGCATGATATACACCCGAATCCTGCTCTAACGGCTCATCCGCGATACAGTCATCCCCACAAAGTCATGCCAAAACCACCGACCGGACCCAGATTGATGCTGTATGAGAATGCAATGCGAATCTCCCGGCGCAACGACAGACCACCCGCTTAATCGCTGTCAACGAAGAAGTACGATCCCGCCACCTTCTGCTCCTTGTCCTTGAGCGAGTCAAGCTTGTTGATTCGCGGTCGGTAGTTGGTCGGGTCACGTCGGAAAGTGATGTCCAGGGACTTGAGGAACTTGTTCATTCCCGTCAACAGACCCTCCGGACTGGACGTCAGCATTGGGCTGTAGCAAGGTCGCGCGCAACTCACGCCCTGGCCCAGGCCTCGATGGCTGGCGTGCCGTCGAACACAATGACTCGGTCGGCAAGGTACGTAGCCATGATGAAGTCGTGCTCGACAACGAAAGCAGTTCGCTTCGAACCCATGACAAACTTCTTGATGACCTTACTGGCGATGATACGTTGTTCGGAGTCGAGGTACGCGGACGGCTCGTCAATGAGCAACACGTCGGCGGGCACACCAAGCACGAGCGTAATGGCGACTCGTTGCAGCTCTCCTCCGGACAGCGTCTGCACGTCCTGATCGATAATGTTCTCGATGTTCATTGGCTTGAGAACGTCCGAGTTGAATTGCGGGTCTGTCATTAGGTCAAGACCTCCCGCTTGTACCACTGCGACCAGACTTACGCATGTACATCGACTTGATTCGCTTGATGAGCAGCGATCGGACGGAACCTGGGAATTTTGGGGAGACTGACATTAGTGATGGGATCTGCCGCGTCCGAAATAGTGCTCACTCGTTTGCGGCTTCATCGACACGCGGAGCTCAATCTTGTCCTTCGGGTCGTCTGGCTCGTCCTTTCCTCCCAGCAGCTTGACCAGCGTCGTCTTTCCCATTCCGTTCTCTCCCAGCAGCACGATGATCTCCGAGTCGGAGAAGTCTCCCGCGTCGACGTGCAGCTTGAAGTTCCCCTGGGTCTTCGTCATAGCCGGGTACTCGGTCCTCTGTGTCTTGGGCGCAAGAACCTCGTCGGCCGCCTCGGAGATTCGGAACGTAAGAGACTCCTCTCGGAATCGCAAGTTCTCGGTCGGGATCATACCGTCCAAGAAGATGTTGATACCTGAGCGTGAGCAACGTACCATGTGACAACGGCCTCTTGGATTCACCTTCTCGCACCGAGTACGGCATCGTGACGACACCGTACGTTCCCGGCATACCGTACAGCACACAAATGAAGTCGGACAAGTAGTCCAATGTCGCCAAATCGTGCTCGACGATGATGACATAGTTGGTCGCGGTGACCAGACCTCGAATGACCTTGGCCGCCGACAACCGCTGCCTAATGTCAAGGTACGACGACGGCTCGTCGAACATGTACACGTCCGCCTGTCGCACGGCCGCAATGGCAATAGCAAACCGTTGCAGCTCTCCTCCCGAAAGCTGTCCAACCTCTCGATCCAGCAGCTTGCTCAGCTCCAGCTCCTTCTGGAGGAAATCACGGTTGGACAGCTCGGCCTGTCGGTCCAGCATCTTGCCCACCGTCATGTTCGGTATCTTTATGCTCCGTGGAATCTGGTCGACGTATTGCGGCTTCGTCACGGCCTTGATGTCGTCCTCGAGCACCTTGGTGAAGAAGTTTTGCAGCTCCGACCCTCGGAAGTACTTCAAGATCTCGGTCCATTCGGGCGGGTCGTCGTACCTGCCCAGGTTCGGCTTGAGCTTACCGGAGAGGATTTTGAGAGCGGTCGATTTACCGATACCGTTCGTGCCGACCAGACCGAGCACCTGGCCCGGACGTGGTGTTGGCAGTCGGTGCAGCTTGAAGGCGTTGGCGGAGTATCGGTGAGTGACGTGGGAGTCGAGGTTGGTTGGCAAGTTGAGAATCTGGATCGCTTCGAATGGGCACCTTTCCTGTCAGTTTCGCCAATGCACCAATGCAGTGCCGACCCACTTCTTCACACAGATACCACATCCAATGCACAGCTCCTCCGAGATGAACGCCTTCTTATCTGATGGGTTGACCTCGATACACAGCTTGCCCATCTTGACAACAGGACATGACCGCTTGCATTCTTGTCGGCTGTCGTTAGCAGCCCGGTCTCGCACGAAATCTTTCTTCGCACCATTTCTTCGGTTTGCACTGATAATCAGCGCATATCCCAGGGCTGACAAATGACCATGCTCACCTTGTCGTCCGAAACAATGGCAATACGGGTGAGCTTGTCGGCCATGCTGAACGTGCCGCTTTCGTCTGCTTCGTTGGTTAAGGGGAGGTCTGATTCGGCCTATGTCGTCTCCCTCGATCGAGCCTGCGCTGCTCTGATATGTGATGTGGCGAGGGTTAGACTATGTAAACGGGGTCGTATTGATCGTTGCCGCCGTTGACAATAATTTTGGGATGACGCTTTACACGCGAGCGTCGCTCTGCTTTGTTCCTCTACGACGGCTTTCAGACCGTCGCATAAAGGGCTGCATTTGATTGGCTGTGCGCGGAATCACAGGCTCGCGAGAGAATGACACGCCTATCTGGCCCAATGCCCCGCTGTCACTTGCTAGCGAGTGGTTGCTGAACGGCGTTCCCCGCCTTTACTGCGCAGCAGATCAGGGGTGCCCCATCCTGCGCGCACTGACCAGTGGGTCAACCCCCCCTGAGCAATCGCGCTCAGGACCACAACCGCCTGGTTTTTCCGTTTCAGACATTGTCGAGACCCAAACGTCAATCACCTCTTTACCTTACAACGCTTCACCAATACATCTGGTGTTCCGACCCGACTGCGCTGTCAACGGATCTCCAACTCCCACATCCGCTCCAATTTGCCTGTACGAGCTCGTGACCACTGACAACGTTGCAACCCGTTCACGACGCGGTGAAACCGGAACAACAAACAGCCACGCGGTATTTTGGATAACCGCACCGCATTTTATCTGGCTTGGCGCACCTGTTTATTCTTCTACAAACGCATCTCATAGCCCCCTGGGACGCCCACAAATATGACGACGGCGCCGTTGAAGGTATGTCCTTGACCTATTGGCGTCTGACACGCAGAAAGTAGTCGTGACAGGCGGGTTGGGCTACATCGGCTCTCACGTGGTCATCGCCCTCCTCCTCACCGGCAAATACATCCCCATCGTTCTCGACAATTGTCACAACGCCTACCCCGAGGCCGTGCAACGTTGCGGAGAGATCGCCAAGAAGGAGCTCGGGTGAGCTAATGCGGCACATGTCCGGTCCTCGAGCTGAACCCCAGTCCCGACGCCCCACAGCCCATTTTCCACCAGCTCGACCTGCGCGATGCGGCCGCTATCGACGACGTTTTCAAGCGGTATGATGCAGATGGAGGTATCTGGGCGGTTATTCACCTTGCGGCGCTGAAAGCGGTGGGCGAGTCTGGCGAAATTCCACTGGCATACTATCGGGTGAACGTTGGCGGATCAATATCGCTCATCGAGGTACGTGTTTGGGGTCCTCTCTGCCTCCCTTCCACTCGGTCACGTCTATGTTGATCAGTTAAGTTCACGGAACGCTGACAACAGGCGATGAACGCGCATGGCTGCAAGAACTTTGTCTTCTCGTCGAGCGCAACTGTTTACGGCACGCCGGCTGTCATCCCCATTCCCGAATCTTCACCTCTGCTCCCGGAATCCGCGTACGGGCGTACGAAAGCGATGGTGGAGGAGATAATAAAAGATGAGTGCCGGGCCTCGAGGGCTCAACACGGGGAGGACGCGTTCCGGGCGGTCAGCGTGCGGTATTTCAAGTGAGTCTTGCTCGGTGCGGCCGAAACATAAGGATGGCGCTGACATCAGCCCTGCTGGCGCACATCCATCCGGGCTGCTCGGGGAGGAGCCAAAGGGACGACCTGGCAATTTGCTACCGCTGTTGGCGCAGATGGCAATCGGGAGAGTGAAGTCGGACCTCAAGATCTTTGGCAATGATTTCCCTACACCGTATGTGTGGGATCCGAGTAGCGGCGAGAAGTGCTTATGGCAGAGACGGAACATGCGTGCGAGACTACCTCCACGTAATGGACCTCGCCAAGGGGCATGTTCTTGCGCTGGACGCCCTGGCACGATCGACCTCATCACCCGACGAGAACATTTTCTCGTCAGTCGACTTGAAGGCGGACGGATATTTCCGGGCGTTCAACTTGGGCAAAGGAAAGGGAATGAGCGTGTTGAACATGATTGAGGCGATGCGAAAGGCGACGGGGTACGATTACCAGTACGAGATTGTGGGCCGAAGGTGAGTGCGGGAATCTGTCATATCGCCCTCTTCCCAAAGGGCGTTCTGGTTGGAGGCTGGTTGCGCGTGGCTCGTTGCAGCCCATTCATCTTGCCCGAATATCGCTGTGGCCACAACTGACGTCAGACTGGGTGACGTGCCAGACCTGACGGCCGACCCAACGCTGGCCGAGAAGGAGCTGGGTTTCGTGGCGGGAGAGAGTCTGGAGACTATGTGCAGGGATCTGTGGAATTTCCAACAAGCGCACCCGACCGGATACCAATAGGCGAGGCCGGCGTCGAGCACTGGGAGTGGAAAACTCCACAGGCCGAGTACTACAGTTCTTCTTTCCCGGCTGGTTGGGGTTTCGTGAAACAGCAAAGGGGACGCGGATGGCGGAGGCGACTCGAGACATATGCTTGCATCAAGGGTATACTTGCATTTAATCATTTCCGTTCTCCTTCAAATAATTGCATGAATGGCATTGACCAGAGCGCATGCGATTGAGCACATTCAGGCCTGCTCTCAGTAGCGCGTTGCGCCTCTTCACACGAGACGCAGCCTTCACACGAGACGCAGCGGTGCTGTGTGGTGTTGCGCAATCAACCGGCGAGGCCCTGCCCCCGTGTTGCACGATGGAGATACATGTGAAAGTGACACTACAAGCTACAAGATGTGCATGTCCATAGGTGACTTTGACTCATCGACACGCGTGTTCGCACACGCGCGCCTCCGCACAGTTGTTTTAGTTGAACAGCCTAACACCGACCGTATGGTCCTCCACCGCCCACGACGCCGTTTCCGGCGAGGCAGGCGATAAGAGGGATCGGTGCCATGAGGTTTAGTCGAGGCGACCTGTCTGGCCCGCCGTCATCTGGTGAGCGTCACATCCGGAGATGGAGCTCGGGATGAGATGGGAATTTTGGATGCCATGGGTGAAGAAGAAGACGAGGAAGGGTGCGTCGAAATTTGGCGGGCGGGTTGCACGCCAGGCCCGGTGAATATCCCGAGTCCGAGTTTTCGGATTTTCTCCTCAGGGGTTTGCGGTGGAAACCGGGTTGGCAGCCTCGGACGGACTCATCTCTGACTTTTGGACGAGCGAGCGATCTTGCACACACGTACAGCGAATACATCGCACGCATCGGTACATAGCTTGGCGGTCCTTCATATCTCCCGCTCGCTCCATTGACCAGTCGGTGCCAGCTCACGAACGGAAGCCCAAGCCCGCCCCTACCTCCGCCATGGCGACGTTCCCGCAGCTGCTCCGGCGCTCGCAGTTCGCAACTTTCGACCCGGCAATCTCCCGTGTGTACGCGTCGACCCCGCACTCGGTCAACCGATACGGCGACTGGGGGCTGAAGATCCCCATTCACCGTGCAAAGGGCCCGAGATACATCAAAGTCAACAAGCTCGATGCTGGCTCGCTGCTCGGCTCTGACTGGCGATCTGCCGAGGCTGAGGCTCGCTTTGTCGAGACGTACGGATCGGGCCGAGTCCCATGGCGGTCCGAGGCCGAACAGAGGAAGAGCCGCTCGTCGGCTCACCGCACATTATTCGACGAGGACGAGACGGTCAAAGACGAGGAGGCACAGGAGGAGCAGTACCTCGACGACGTCAACTCGATGACGCCCGGCCAGTTCAAGCGATACCTCCAGCGGATCCGGCTGTATCGCCCGCTGTACATGGCGCAGAAAGTTCAACGGATGAACGAGGAGAACCGGATCAAAATCGAGATGCCGGAGGACATGACGGGCGCGAACCTCGCCGCGAGGGGTTTCGTCGCTGAGAGTGATACCCCGCGGTACATGGCGGCGATGAGCGACCGGGCCATCCGAAAACCGACGTCCAAGGCGCTCCAGACGCAGCCGCACACGATGCACGGTCTCATGTACTCGCAACTCGCCAGCGGCGCGTCGCAGGTCAACCCTCTGCTGTACCACCCCGGCCGAGCACTGGACGTGGCGTCGGAATCGCGGTCCCCCAAGTTCCGCGGCGCCGCAACCAATGCAAACGACACGAATCGGCCGTGGGTCGTCTCGATCGGTGGAGCTGGAGCAGAGAGTTCGACCAAAGGCGGACGAGCGAGGACGGGCGCGGCGATACCCGAGGGCGTGGACTTCTCGCGGGCCGAGCTGGACCGCGGAGAGGAGATCTTTAGGATAAGCAAGGCGGTCATCAAGCGCCCGCCGAGGGTGACTGGGTGGATCCCGAGCACCACGCGGAAGAGGATGCCGCTCGACACGTTCGACTTCGATATCCAGGTGACGAACACGACTGAGACCGAGCGGACGGACACGGACCAGTTCGGGTCCAGGGACTACGTCTTGGCGGACGCGAAGGACCTGAGGAGCGCTGGGGATGCGTTGGGCAGCATAGCTGGACTCGGCGGGGGGATTGGCGGACCGAGATCTTCGAGGATCCAGGGCGAGGCGGGCAGGTCGCTCAGGAGCGAGAGGAGCCAGGAGGCTAGGTTGAGCAATGCGCAGAGCTCGCAGAGCATCCAGGAGATCTTGGCGCGGTTGAAGAGGAAGCTATAGGCACGTGAGGTGTAGGTGGGGGTGGTGGTGTGGAAGAGGACCGTGTAGGGTAAACGGTCAACCCAGCCGCATGATGCATATTGACGATTATTGCACTGCCTGTGTACGTGATCCGCGGTGTATCTCCTCAACGCTCGTGCCGCACTCCTTAAGAAGATGTCTTCAGCAACGCTGGAGGTTCTTTTCGAGCAACCTTACCCCTGGGATACGAATGCTCTCGGAAGCGGGTGGCGGCGTGAAGCGCGACGCGTCAAGCCCCTATTGGAACGCGCGATGCACGTCGACATGCGATTGTACACGATGAAAGGACGCTGCTCAATCTGTCGGAGCCAGTGAATGACTGGCGAGATCACCGGGGCAGATGTGACACTGGCCTCCCGGTACAGTACCCATCGCTTTCCATTCCGTGGAGAGTCTGCCAACCGTGTAAGCGACAGAACTTCGTGGCGAGCCTGCCCTGCGCCGCAGCCCGTCTGTTGGCTTACTATCGCGCTCGTCGCAAGAGGCAGGTGGTCCGTGGTCCCTACGGCGTTGCTGGAGGGGTATGGTGCGACACTGTACTCTTGCCGTGCCGCTGGGAGGCGGCGTCGATCTGTAGTTGGACAAATCAATTTCAGAGATGGTGAGTGGTCATGGCCGCTCAACGTAGCATGCCAGTTTACAGTAAAAGAGGCGGCATGCAGCGCATCGTGGCAGTCTCGTAGCTAACACGGAGCACATTAGTAAGCCCTGTTTACCGAGAGATGCCTTCGGTTCCGAAAGACCCCTCGGCGCTACTTACGGCGTGAATGTGGTGCAGGGGCGTGTAGCGGGCTGCGCGAGCTGTGGGGTCTGTCTCCAGGAAGGCTCTAGCCAGGAAGGTGGCGTCGATCTGCTTGTCTGAGATAAGACGACATAAGGCCCTCCCTCCATCACGTATGAATGGTTATGCTGGAGTCACCCCGGGCACAATAGCTACCCATGCGACCCCCTGATATTTGAGAAATAACCACAATCTATACTACTGCACTCTCGTTGTCGGCGATCGAACCCTGTGCCGTGAGTTTGCCGGGACTCCCCGGTAGTCCTCTTGGACTCGTCTCCCCGGGCTCCCTCGCCGTGAGCCTCTCCGCCTGCGTCGTCCGGCCTACAAAAGAAGAGCAAGGTGGAGCCGTGCTATCGGAACATGTCGGGTAGGTTGAGGTAAGCAAGACAGTCGTACTCGAGATGACAGACGGAAAGGGCAGCCGCCGCCTTCGTGGGTGAGCCGTCCCTTGTGCGTGGCTCTGGGCTAAAAGCCTGTCGTGTTCTCAACTCGCTAAAGGGGCCGACGCAAGATCGCCCACGAGCATTATAAGAACGAGTCGAGTGCATCGGGATCCATTGCTTGTACCCACCCATATCTGTTCGGCCGAAATGAGCCAAGATCCTTATGATTTCGATGATCTTTGGAACGATGCCCTGCGGTCTTTGGCGGTCGGTGCGGCGGGGTCCTCGCAGCTGAATTGTCGGCCGGATGACCATACCACCCCTCGCCAGGCAGTTGCTCCCGGGCCGATTACACATCAGACAAGCCCTTCTCAGACGGTCTCAGCTCCTTCTCTCGCTTTGCACCCCTCGCGGAATTTGCCACCGGACTACCGAGAAGTTGACTACCAAAGATCACTCCCCGAGTTCGCTGCCGCTTACACGCCCACGCTGCAGCCTTCCATGTCCTCTCCCACCATGCAGACGAATTACACGGACTTCCTCACCAACACGAATCAATCGAACCCTTTCGAGACAGCCGCCAACATCTATTCGGAGTTCTTCAGTACCCCATGGACGCAATCTCAAGGGTCTTGGAACCTCTCTGGAGCCGCGTCATTGTCCACATCGACGGTGCCCAAGTCTGACCCACCCAACTTCCCGACGCTTGCCCCAGCGCCTACTAAGACGGAGCCTGTCTCGCCAGAAGCCATCATGACCGATCTGCGGAGCAAACTGCCCAAGGCTCAGAAAACCCCCAGAAACGACATACAGAAGGCAGTTCGGGGCGAAGATGGACTCCTCTACAGACCGGTCTGCGTCAGGTGCTCACGAGGACCAAGGCGGCCCAAATGTGACTGGACGACTTCCGGGAATACTGACACCAGCACAATCTGCTCAAATTGCCGTAGAAAGGGAGTAACCGAACCCTGGGACTGTGAGAAATCCTTGAGAAAGCGCAAGAAGTAATCCCAGGCACGGGGCGCAGAGAGGGGAACCGGGTGTCCGGGCTGTGGGCTGAGACTCAAGAAACTCAGTCAGCGCGTCTGGCGCAGATGGGAAAGCAATCTCACCGGGCAAACCCCTGAGGCCAAAGCCATCGACGAAGGGAACTTTTCCGTTGTCTGAAGGGGTTCGTGGGTTCGTAACTCGGCATGTATATCCTCGGTTCCCAAGTGCTCGTATCCGGCCTGTAAGTGGCATGCCTCCGGGGGGACAGGGTCAATGCGCTCCGGCGGGTCGCAAAGATGGGCTGGCACCTTGAATGTCAGGTATTTCCAGCCTGCTCATCATTGAGCTTTGCGCCACTCCCGAGGGATCTGCCTTGCCGTCTGCGAGAGAGTGCAGAATGACATCGGAAAAACCTCCTCAGCAAATGCTGCACCGGAATCGGCTGCGGGGTATTGATCGGGAGGCTCTTGACTGGAATCGCGGACATACGTACATGCTTTATTCGTTGAACAAACACTATCTGGCGGCCAGGAGGGCCCAAAGGAGGGTGATCGCGTCCCCTCGTGCATAGGAGTCACGCGGCTCAAAGGAGCGTCCCACCATGAGCTCGATACCGGTCCACTCCGGCCTTCAGCTGTTCGAGGATCAGGAAGATGAGGATCGTCCTAGATCATTAGCGTGATGGACTTACTCCGAGGCAATAGTGGTGGGGAACAACGCACGTGGGCTGTAGACGTGTCCAGGCGGGAACCCAGCCTTTGAACATGAACATTGGGCCTTCGTTCGCGAGTCTGCTAGTCAGAACGGCCGAGAGAAGATGAGGCCCACTCACGAGCTCTTGATGACCTGTAGGGTGCTGCTCGTCCCGGCTCCGTGAGCGTTCATGATCCTCGACTTGAGCACGTCTGCGGGGGAACACACGGCTGTATGTCAGCCAGGTTCGCCAGATGGACTTTGAACTGACTCGTCGCAACGGTGCCCTATCGTCAGCTATGTTGGCACTGCGCTAGAGTGGCTAGCTCACCGCTCCGACAGACGCGACAAAGTGCAACGCCGGCCCATCCGTCATCAACTTGTTCCGGATTAGTTCCTCCTTGAACCAGTCGTAACTACGTATCAGCCCGTCTCGTAGGACGCATGCCCGCCGACTCACCTCGCGAGCTGGGACATGTTCATCAAGATCGCTCTGATCCCGTTCGGGACCACGCCCCGTCCCCACGATCTGAACCCCTCCTCTCGGGTCATGCGGTACAGGCCTTGTACCGAGTTCCGGTAGTTGTACCGCTCTATGGGTCAGCGAGGATTGCGATAGGAAGAACGCGTCGAGCTCACTCTCGGGAGGCTTCGCCTTGTCTGCTTGCATGCGGACCATTATGAGCTCGGCAGGGTTGCCCAAGACGCCGGCGACGCCACCGGCAATGGAGCCAGCCAGGGCCATCTTGGAAGCGGGGACCGGTCCCGGCCCTGTGCGTCAGCCGGTACGCATCTTGACACAGTCGTCTCGCCCGCCTTGATCGCGCGGTAGAAGTCATCTCCAGTCTCTTGTAGCGAGGATGAGAAGGAGAAAGAATGCAGAGGACAGAGATGGTCGCCGAGGACGCGGGGAGGGCAAGTCAAGACACTCACCCGTATGAACTGCCTTCTTCGCCTCGTCGTAGACCGCGAAACGCATCATCGAGTAGGTCATCTGCCGGAGTAGCGTACCGGTCAGACCGTCAAACAAGCCCCGGACACCTAGAGTAAGCGTCATATTTGGGTGGAGCCTCAAATTGCGAGGCTGTGCCGGTGCTGTTCAGCCTGCTGCTGCTCACCATTCGCAGTGACTGTCTTCTTTATCGAGTTGAGCATGCCCTTATCCCCGCTTGTCTGGAGCCGGACCTTGGTGAGGTCGAGGGGGTGGGTGATGGACGCAGCGACGGACGCGGCGACACCTGGGCGCAGAACACGAGGCCGAAGGCGCAATGGTTGGGTGAATGCGAGCGATGTGAGGAGGGTGCAGCATATCGTGAGAAGAAACTGGGTCAGCGGGGGCATGTGGACGTTCCGATGTCCGGGTGACTCACCTCCGAGCCAGAACGGGTATGGCTTCTTCGTGGCCGGTGGGCTGACAGTGCGCTTTTCGGGCTGCTTGGACGTCATGATGCCGAGGTGAATGTCAGATCTATCGTCGTCGAGTCGTCAAGAGCGTGTGGGTATGTTATAGGGTGAAGGGAGACCTCGGTGGGTTTGGGTGGGGGTATCGATGACGTTGGGGGTGTGCTATGACTGATGAGCACAGACCCACCAGCGCGGGTCTCACACAACTATGCAAGCAGCCATCGTCCGGGACTTCAGCGGGCCGGCGACAACTCCTCCGCCGGATGGTGACTTCCAAACCTCCCCACTTGCATTTCCATACGGGATGCAGGATGCAGCCCCACGGGGTGACCATCCCCAATGCTACTCACCGGCAGTACCGAACACAGCCGCCCGTCTCAGCGAAGGCTCAAAGCGGAAGACGGCGTTCCGCTCACTATCTAGAGTATCGATAAGCTGAATCAAGGCACGTTCGCCTCGCGTTTCAGCGGACGAGGTTATGGTTGTTGACTGGGAGATTATGGGCAGTCGACAATGGCCAGTCTGGTACGTGCTTCATCTTGGCAGAGGACTCGGGCTGACTCGGACCAGGGCTGTGTACTCGTATGCGTGGTGCTCTAGCACCCGGCGCATGGCGCACATGATCAAAGATGCGAGTATGGGGGAGTGTGACTTCACACGCTGGCCACACAGATAGCCGGCGGAGCACCTCCACCGGGCCTTGCTTGTGCCAATCACACCCAGCGTATTGCCAATCTCCATGCCTCGGTCTGGGGAGAATTGCTCCCTTGTGCTTGCTTCATGCTATATCATATGTAGAGTACAGTTGCATGGACTTCTCACGCGGGATCACCCTTGCGTCTCCGTAGACGCGCACCTCGGAAGCATGTACAAAACCGTCCTATTCAATCCCCTACTTGGCGCCAGCGACCTTGCTCTTGACTGTCTGATCAGCATGATGGTCCAACCCGATATTCAAGCACTCACTTTCATCGACGACGGACGGGTCGGCAATAGACGACAAGTCTCCCAGCTGGTCGCCTTCCCCGGCCACAATCTTTCTCAGGATACGCCTCATGATCTTGCCCGAACGTGTCTTGGGGAGATCATTGACCAGGTACTGGCATCAGCAAACATCACCACACCCCAGCTTGTGCCCACTCACAATCTTCTTCGGCGCAGCAAAGGGTCCAATGACCTTTCGGACCTGCAAAGCCAGCTCCTTGCTCAAGTCGGCCTCCTTCGAACCGGCGCTGTCGAACTCCGGCTTCATCGTGACAAACGCGTAGACCGCTTGGCCCGTGATGTCATCCGCGCTGCCCACCACCGCGGTCTCGGCAACACCCTTATGCAAAATGAGGGCTGACTCGACCTCTGCCGTAGAAAGTCGGTGGCCGGATACGCTGCCGTTAGCTCGTGTGCTTTCACCTTGCGCGCGCGATAGCTCACTTGATAACGTCGTCCACTCGTCCCTTGATCCACAAGTACCCATCGGCGTCCCGGGCCGCACCGTCGCCGAAGAAGAAGTAACCCGGGTACGGCTTCATGTACGTCTCGAGGTAACGCTTATGGTCCTTGTAGACCGTTCGCGCAAGAGATGGCCAGGGGCTCTTGGCAACGAGCACACCCTCAACGTCGTTGCCCTCAAGGACCTGTCCGGTTTGCGGGTCGATGATCGCCAAGTCGAAGCCGAAGAAGGGGAACGTGGCTGATCCAGGCTTCGTAGAAATCGCGCCCGGCAGAGGCGTGACGGCAATCGAACCCGTCTCTGTCATCCAGTAAGTGTCGACGATGGCACATTGCTGCTTGCCTGCGAAGTCGTTGTACCAGTGCCAAGCCTCCGGGTTGATCGGCTCTCCAACTGATCCGAGAACCCGCAAGGACGAGAGGTCATGATTCTTGACGTGATCTTCGCCCATACGTCGGAGCAATCGGATGGCGGTCGGAGCAGTGTACAGGTGGGTGGCCTTCCACTTGTCGACAAAGTCCCAGTATCGGGAGGCGGTGGGGTAGACTGGAGTGGACTCGAAGACTGCGGTGGTGACACCGTTGAGCAAGGGTCCGTAGACGATGTAGGTGTGACCGGTGATCCATCCGACGTCGGCCATACAGGCGAACTTGTCGTCTGGGTGGACGTCGAAGACGTATTTGACAGTAAGAAGGGCGCCGAGCAGGTAGCCTGCCGTGGAGTGGACGACACCCTTCGGCTTTCCAGTAGAGCCGGAGGTCTGCACATCAGCAGGAGGCTCATGTACTGTCAAAGATGAGACTCACGTAGAGAATGAAAAGAGGGTCTTCTGATGCCATGGGCTCGACCGGGCAGTACACCGGAACCTTCGCCGTCTCCTCATCCCACCACTTGTCCCGTCCCTCCGTCATTGGCACCTCGTTGCCCGTTCTCCTCAGAACCAGGACGTGCTTCACCAGTGGGCACTGCTTCAGAGCGTTGTCGACAATCTGCTTCGTCGCGATTGACTTTCCTCCTCGACGGCCCTCGCTGGTTGTCAGCGTGGCGCTTCCCTGAATACGACAGTAGACCTACTCGGTCGTGATGATGACCTTGCACTCGCAATCGTTCACTCGGTCCCGCAGCGACTCGGCACTGAATCCGGCGAAGACGGCGGAGTGGACCGCACCGATACGAGCACAAGCGAGGAACGCGGCTGCGGCGTGCCACGTCATGGGCAGGTAGATCGACACTGCGTCTCCCTTCTTCACGCCCCACGACTTCAAGACATTGGCGACTCGGCACGTCTCCTGGAAGAGCTCCCGGTACGAGACCTCCCTCGCCTCTGAGCTTTCGTCCGCTTCGTAGATGATGGCGGTCTTGTCGGGGTTGGCGTAGTAATGTCGGTCGAGGCAGTTGTAGGCGGCGTTGAGCGTGCCCTCGGCGCTGGAATGAGCTCGCGCTTCCGATCGGGTATGGTAGACTCACAACCACTGGACATCGCCGGCTTCGAATCCGCCGGCCCGGACCGTCTTGAACGGGGTGATCCAGTCCAAAGCCTTTGCTGCCTCCCTCCACCAGGCATCGCTGTCGGGCCCAACCGTCTTGGCGTACTCGTTCAAGTAAGCCTTGTAGTCTGGGCCGACGTGTGGTTTGGGTCGCCCGCCCTCGCCCTGGAGTCGTGGGGGAGGGGGGAAGATGTCCTCCGCCTCGGGGACCGAGTCAGGCAGGCCTCGAACGTGGGGGTGTTCGGACATGGCGAAAGGAGGTGGAGTGAGTGGTGGTGGGATGCGCTCAAGGTGAGGGTCAAAGGATGAGGACAGCCAACCAAGAGTAGCTGGATATCAAAGTGGTGTTGTGGGTGTGCGGGGGTGGGGCACAAAGTGGGATGTATAAGAAGTCGGGTAGGATTGGGCAGAGGGTGATATGGGGCTCGGTACTTGTATGGCTGGTGATTTATTGGCCGAGCGGTCACGCGCTTGCAGGCTTCGGCGGTTACGCGACCGACTGTCTGTACTGCGAGCATTCAGGGTCCAACCGATATTACAACCTAAACCTCGCTCATCCGCTCTCCGGCTGTCCGGCCAAATCCTCTAACCGGTACCCGTCCCGGTGGAGGTTTCAAGTCTCATCAGTTTGATTCGGTCCATCCCGGCCATCCCACCCGGAGTTATGGGATCTCCCAGCCAGATTATCGGTCTGCATGCAGTCTTGGACC
>Ga0308169_10001950_pt1 | contig 22478 bp, 22 predicted proteins | sample PhyBR1_2_FD_202139 | JGI IMG/M metagenome (GOLD analysis project Ga0308169, IMG submission 202139) | Phyllosphere microbial communities from UC Gill Tract Community Farm, Albany, California, United States - DLSLSB.R1 | ecosystem: Host-associated > Plants > Phyllosphere > Unclassified | place...
CAGATCCGCCAAAGCTGGCCACTGCAGTCACCGACTACGCTCGACTCGACCCTGCCGGCCTCGCCCAGTCGCCAATCCCGCTCAAGCTCGCTCATGGTCCGTCCGCTCCTCCTCGTCCTCATCTCCCGATCCCGCTCACTCACCCCCACTCGCTCCATGCAGGCGTCGTCAACGGCGACTACCGCCTCATCGAGCTCGTCAAGGCCCTCGCAGACACGCTCACCTCGGAGGACGATGCTCGCCGCGCAAGAGGTCCGCCCCCCTCTCTCGGCTCGCCTCATCGTTCTCGTTCGGCTGCTGACCCGAGCCCTCCTCTCCCTGCAGGCGTGTCGCTTCTCTCGGCCGTCGTAGTCAAGCTCGTCGACCTGGACAGCGCAGCCCTCGACCGCCAGATCAGTGCGTCCCCGTTATCTCTCTCTCTCGCTCCTTGTCGAGCCTCGCACTGATTCGGACCTCGCCCCTCTGCAGCCAAGACGCTCACGACTTTCTTCGTCGACAAGCTCGGCGAGAAGAACTCGCTCGTCGCCTGTGCTGATGCCCTCACCGCTCTCACGGCGTCGGCTGCGTTCGGCGTCGGCGAAGGCATCGAGGTCGCTCGCGGGTGCGTCCTCCTCCTCTTGCTCCACGACCTTGGACTCGAACTGATCCAGGACTCGTCGACAGCATCTTTTCGTCCGTAACGCTCAAGGCACACCCGCAGGCCGTCCGCCACAGCGTCTACGTCCTGGTCGACGCCCTCATGGGCCGCAGCCGGCCGGCCCTCCTTCGCCTCGGCAACGAGTTCATCAAGGGATACTGCACCCTCGTCGAGGGCGAGAAGGACCCGAGGAACCTCATGGTCAGCTTTGGCGTCGTCAGGGTCATCCTCCTCGAGTTCGACATCGCCAAGAACGTCGAGGTGCGTCTCGCTCGCGCCGCTCTCTGCCTGTCACGCCCAGCGCTTACGCCTCGTCTCGACCTCGCAGGACTTGTTCGACATCACGTTCTGCTACTTCCCGATCACGTTCACGCCGCCGCCGGACGACCCGTACGGCATCTCGAGCGACGACCTCATCATCGCCCTCCGGTACGTCCACCCGCTCTCGCTCGCCTGAGGCCATGCCTTCCTCGAGACCTTCACTGACTCGAAAACGGTCTACAGCGACTGCCTGTCGGCGACGACGCTCTTCGGCCGGCTCGCGCTCCCGTTGTTCTACGACAAGATGCAGGCGGCGTCGGAAAAGGCCAAGGTGCGCTCGCTCCTCCTCCTTCTCCTTCACGACTCTCGCTGAACCAGGATCCCCTTGTGCAACAGCGGCAAACGATGCAGGCGCTCACGGCGTGCTTCCCGATCTACGGCGCGGCCGCCTCGGGCGAGTGGGCCGGCAGGTTCTCCGAGGCGCTCATCATCGAGGTGCGTCCCGCTTCCTCTCTTCGCCCAGCACAGCTCGAACTGTCGCTGACTCGATGCACGTCGACAGGTGTTCCACGCGAGCGACGACAGCATGCAGGACCTCGCGCTCGGGACGATGCGCGCCCTCTTCGCGACGCTCTACCCGGACGAGACGCTCGACGGCTCGGGCGCCGTCGCGCAGCCCGAGGGCGAGGACGCCGAGATGCAGCCCGTGAGCGAGCTCGTCGTCGAGGGCGAGCCGCGAGCCGGCGAGGACAAGGACAAGGTCGAGGGCGTCGCCGTCAAGGTGGTGCAGAACTCGCTCGACGAGCTCGCTGAGCCCGAGAAGGCCAACGCCAAGCCTGCCGTGCGCATTTTGACGGCTTTGATCGCTTCATCAGGTGCGTCCCTCTCGTATCTCGTGCAGGACCGGACGAAAGGCTGACTCCGTCGCCCTCCCTGCAGCCCGACTCGCGCGCTACGTCGTTGCACAGGCGCTTCCGCCGCTCCTCGCCCTCTACAAGGACCAGGGCCAGATCACCCTTCGCCCATCGGTCCTCTCGCACCTCGCCACCCTCCTCTCGTCGCTGTCGCCATCCGACGAATCCCCCTCCCCGTCCGCCTCGACCATCCCGACCATCCTCTTCCCTCCGCCCGCCCTCCTCTCGCACGACTCGAACAGCAGCAGTCCGTCGCCCCTCGAGCCCTTCCGCGACGACCTCCTGTCGCTCCTCCCCTCGGCAACGCGCGCTCTCACCTGCCGCCTCGCCGCCCTCTCGGCGCTCTCGGCGCTCCTGCGCGTGCCGCACTTCCTCTCGGGCGACGAGCTCGAGTACTGCGTCAGCGCCATGAACGACGTACTCGCGCTTCCGCTCGACGGCGACGAGTACTACGACGCCGCGCTCGACGCGGTCGTCCTCGTCGCCGCGTCGCACCCGGCGCTCGTCGAGCGGCTCGTCCTCCCGGGCCTCTTCGCCGCCCTCCCCGCCGGCGCACCCTCCTCATTGTCGTCGTCGTCGCACGGCGCCGAGGCCGACCGCGACGCGTACCGCCGCGCGCTCGAGGCGCTCGCCGCCCTCGCAGTGTGCCACCCGGCCCTGTTCGAGCTCGTCGCCATGCGCCTCTCGGCGCGCCTCGAGGCGCTCGTCGCGCTCCCCGCAGACAGCGTCGGCGGTAGCGCAAGCGAGGGCCAGGCGGCGGCCCTGTACGCGCACCACGTCCTCACGACGTTGCGCGCCGTCCTCGGGGACAAGGTCCGGCGCGGCGACGCCGACGTGCCCAGGTACGTCGAGCGATTCGTGCCTGGGCTGCTGGGCATGTTCCTGCTGCCGACGACGCTGGAGGGGAGGGGCAAGACGGTGGCGGAGGACGTGCGGCTGCTCGTTGACGCGGGGAGGGTCGTCAACCTCGTGCTGCAGCGGGTCGATGTCGAGTGCGTCCTCTTCTCCTTCCTCCCTACATGATCATCGCTTTGTGGAGCCCGAGCGCCGGCGCTGACGAACCTGTGCTGTGTCCGCAGGCGGCAGTCGGCCTTCTCGACGGCAATCAACGAGGCGTTCCACCAGGGCAAGCTCGAGACGCTCCTCGGCGCAGCAGCGGTCAAGGAGGCAGGACCTGTTCCCTTTGCGCCCTTCTCGGTGCGTTCCGCTGTCTTCCTCGGGACGCTCGAGCCTGCACGTGCTAACCTCGAAGGAAACCTTCCTCGTCCGCCCGCAGTCGTCCAGCTCGACCTCGCAGCAGAACCTTCTCTCCCTCTTCACCTCATGCCTCGTCGCCATGCGCCCGACCGTCTCGCTCCCGACCGCCGACCTTGTCGCCTTCCTGCGCTCGTTCCTCGAGCGCTCGCTCGCCTGCCAGAACGAGATCCAGCTCGTCGCCGTCCTTCACCTGCTCGCCAACTCGGTCAACAAGCGCGCACAAGGTGCGTCCCTCGAGCTCGTACGTGCACCGAGGAGGAGAGGAGCTGACTCCTCGCTCGAGCGCACCCCGCAGACGTGCCCGACTTCATCGAGCAGGACTTGCCCGCCTTCTTCAACGCTCACGTCGCGCCTTCCTCGTCGCCCGACGTCACACGCCGCACCGCCCTGCGCGTTTGGATCTGGGTGCGTCCCCACTCTGTCTCGTCTCGAGCGCTGCGCGCCTCCCTGACGCTCGAGCCCCTCATCCCTCACAGGTTGCCAGGGGCCTCATCGTGCGGTCCGACGCCCGCGGGTACGCCATGGTCGAGCGCGTGCTCGCCCTCTTCCACGACGAGACGCTCGGCAGGACGGCGGCTGCGAGCTTGGGCGCCATCGCCGAGGACAAGGACGGCGTGCTCGCCAAGGACAACTTTGCGGTCATCCGGGTGCGCTCCTCGCTCTCGCTCTCTGTCCTATCCGTGTAGCCTTGCGCGACACGTACTTACTCGCGCTCGCTCGACATGTGCACGCAGCTCTTGTACAAGCAGCGCTTCTTCACATTCCTCCTCCCCAAGCTCGTCGGCTCGCACAAGGAGGCGAGCGGTCCAGAGCAGACGGTCTACCTCGCAGCGCTCTCTTCCCTCCTACAGCACCTGCCCAAGCAGCTTGCCCTCACCGAGCTCCCCAAGGTGCGTCCCTGTTTTCTCTAGCCGTCCCGCTCGGACCTCCTCAGCGCCTGATCTCGCTCTTCCTCGCAGCTCATCCCTCTCCTCATCACTTCGCTCGACCTCCCCGACGCCTCGCTGCGCGCCAACGTCCTCGATGCGCTCTCGACCCTCGTCGCCGAGGTGCCCGCCGAGCTCGAAAATGCCATCGGCAGCATCGTCGCCAAGGTGCTTCGCGGCCTGAGCGGCGAGACGGCGACGGCGCAGGGTCGTGCGGCAGTGGTACGTCTCTCTTTCTCTCGAGATCTCATCGCTGCTTGATCTGGGCCGTCGTGCTCGTCGTGCTCGTCGTGCTGACCTCGCTTCCCACTGTCCGTCCGCAGCACCTCCGCCTCTCGTCCCTCGCCTTCCTCTCCGTCCTTCCCGCCCACGTCCCCTACCTCTCGCTTCACGGCCAAAAGGCGACCGTGCTCAAGGAGCTCGGGCGCGCGATCGACGACCCGAGGAGGGACGTGCGCCGTGCGGCGGTCGACGCGAGGAGCAGGTGGTTCTTGTACAGCGGCTGAGGGCGAGGCCTGTCTGCAGTTGATAGATGTCTTCCTGACTGTGTGCTGCCGTGCTTCTCGTGTGCGAAAGCGAGCTGCGCCACCGGCTTGCGCGAGGCTCGGAGAGCGGCCCGACCTCGACGGGCACGGAGCCTCCCTCTCGCGGCTCGCGATGGTTCTCGCTTTCATCGAGCATACCTAGGGCGCGCACAGAAGCAAAAAGCGAGGCGCAGGAAGCGCTGTAGCGGGAAGAGCGAGGCAGGCAAAAAGCTCTTCGACCGGGAATTGAACCCGGGTCTCTGCCGCGTTGATCCGATGAGGGATTGACAAGGCAATATACTAGCCACTATACTATCGAAGATTTGCTTGAACGGACCGCGAGCGTTAGCAATTATATTAAACATTGCGCAGCATTTCGGCCGATCTTCGCCTTGTCGCTACCGTCGCTTGGCCTGCAGGAGCGCGACCTCCCTCTCGAGGTTCGTCAAGTGCTCTCCTCGTCGGTTGAAGGAAGCTCAGAGGTCGATGGGCGGCCGAGCGCGGACGAACTGGACGACGACAAGGGTCCGTGCGGCGTCTCTCGCTCGAGCTCTCTCGCTGCTTGCTCTGCTCTCAAGCTCTCGACTCGCTCGTCGTGCTGTCGTGCAGAGAGAAAGTCTATACACGGCTGAGATTTCCCGCTCGAGAGCGGAGCTACTCTAAAGGACAACAGGCACGACGACCCTGAGGGAGAAGGAGAAAAAGCACACCCGCCTCGACCCGAGTCCTGCTCTCGCTCGACGCGCTCCTTCCCTGCGGTCGAGCGCGACAAGGACGACGACGACGACGCTCGCTCACTGCCTCAGGTAGACGGCGATGGCGAGGATGAGGGCGGCGAGCGCCATCAAGAGGCCGATGCCGCCGAGGGCGTCGCGGCCCGTGCGGTGCGTCGCGAGCTCGCTGCTCGACACCTTCCACTCGTGCGGCGTCTGGCGGCCGAGGTCGTCGATGATCTGGGTCGTCGCCATGCGCGCACCGGCGAGCACGATCGGCACGCCCGTGCCCGGGTGCGCCGACGCGCCGACGAAGTAGGCGTTCTTGACGGTCGGGTGGCGCGTCTTGGGGCGGAAGCTGAGGACGTTGAAGAAGTCGTGCGAGAGGCCGAGGATGCTGCCGCGGTGCAGGTTGAACTTCTCGCCCCACGTGATCGGCGTGTTGATCTGCTCGTGCGCGATGAGGTCGCGGAAGTTGGTCATGCCGAGGCGGCCCTCGACCTCGCGGATGACCTTGTTGCGCGTCTCCTCGACGACCTTGTCCCAGTCGGACGACGTCGGGAGCGCCTTCGAGATGTGGCCGACGGGGACGAGGACGATGACCGTGTCCTTGTCGGCGGGAGCGGCGCTGCAGGGCAAGCACGCAGGGTCAGCTCGGCACGCTCGGCTCGTGCGATGCGCGAGAGGAGGACGCACGAGGGGTCGTGACGGCTAGGAACGTTGACGTAGAACGACGGCTCGTGCGGGATCTTGTGGTCGCGGAAGATCGAGTCGAACGACCTGCGGGCGCGATGCGGCAAGGGTCAGCCTCTCGCTCGCTCGCTCGCTTGCTCGCTCGGCGCAGGAGAGAGAGAGAGGGGTGCGACGCACTCCTTGTACTCGTCGGCGAGGAAGATCGTGTGCGAGCCGAGTTCAGGGACCTTGCTGCACGAGGGAAAGAGAGGAGCGTCAGCGAGCCGCTCGAGCGTGAGACGAGGGAGGCACAGGGAGAGGGACGCACCGCTTCATGGCCCAGTAGAACGAGATGGACGAGCACGAGACGGGCTTCTCCTCGAGGCGCTTCGAGTAGGCCGTCTCCTGGTAGAGGTGCGCCATCGACCACACGAGGTCGGCGTTGACGAGGACGATGTCGGCCGACAGAATCTCGCCGCCCTCGAGCTCGACGCCCGTCGCCTTGCCGTCCTGGACGACGACGCGCTTGACGGTCGAGTTGAAGCGGAACTTGGCGCCGTTGCGCTCGGCGATGCGCTGCAGCGCCTTGGGCACGGTGCCGAACCCGCCGAGCGGGTACAGGATGCCCTCGCAGTGCTCGGTGTACTGGAGGAGGTTGTAGGCGCCGAGAGCGTCGAACGGCGACATGCCCTGTGCGCAGCGAAGAGGAGGGAGGGAGGGAAGAGCGCTGTCAGCAACGGGCTCGAGCGCGAGCGCGCTCAGCACAAGGAAGAGAGAGGGAACGCACGAGGTACATGGCGGCAAAGGTGAAGGCGCGGCGCATGCGCTCGGTCTTGAAGTACTTGGTCGCGCGCGTGTACTGGGTCGACGTGACCGACATTAGCAACTCTGCAGAGCGCACGCCTCGGTATTAGCGAACAGGGCGAGACGCACGACAGACACAAAGGGATGAAGCTTGCTGAGGTTGACGATCAAGGACGGGCGGAGGAGCGACAGGTACGAGGTGAAGTTGCGGTGGAGGACGTGGACCATCGAGAGCTCGTAGTGGGCGTGACCCTCCTTGAGGAAGCCGAGGAAGCTGCGTAGGGCGGCGAGTCAGCTGGTGCTTACGAGCGAGGGAGAGGAGCGGCGAGGGAGAGGAGCGGCGAGGGAGGAGAGCGACAGAGCGAGAGCGAGTCTCCCTCGCCGCCGTCGCCGCTGTGCTCGCGCCGCGGATCGAGAGGAAAGGGGACGCACCCCTCGAAGCCCTTCTCGCCTTCCCACTTCTCGACCTCGGTCTTCATCTTGGTGAGGTCGCTGCTCATCTCGACGACCTCCTTGTCGGGGAAGACGATGCGGTAGTTCGGCTCGCACTTGACGAGCTTGATGCCCTCGGCGTCGAGGCTGGTGCCGAGGTCGGAGAAGGTCTCCTCGAACAGGCGCGGGATGAGGTAGAGCGACGGGCCCATGTCGAAGCGGTGCTCGCCGGTCGGATCGGTGAAGAGGGAGCATCGGCCGCCGGCGAAGTCGTTCTTCTCGACGACTGCGAGACGGAGTGGGTGCGCAAGAGTGGAGAGAAGAGGGCAGGGCGAGGCATCAGCACCTCGAGGTCGTGCTGGAGCGAGGAGATCGGAGGAGGTTGGCCAACGCACCTTGGACGTCGAAGCCGGCCTGGGCGAGCCTTGCCGCCGAGCTGGTGCCGCCGACGCCTGCGCCGACGATGATGACAGACGGACGAGGAGACATGGCTGCTCTGTGTGCTGTCTGCTGGTGGAGCGAGAGCGAGAGGACGGGGAGGACGGAGAGGGAGGGCGAGCGAGAGGCAAGACGCGCGGCGCCGACGCCGCTCGCCTCGCCAGCGATCGGCGACCCGGATCGGATGCGGGGTCGCGAGAGCCTGGTGCGCTGATTTCACGAACAAGCAAGAAGCTCGGCATCGTCGCTCGCTCGAGAGGCGCGCGCACGAGCAAAGTAACGGCGAGCGACGAGCCGGCTCGAGCGAAGCGCTCGTTGCGTGCGAGGCGGTCGACGAGGGCCGGTCTCTTTGTCTGCGCACGTCTGCAGCTTCAAAGGCTCGTGCAGAGCGGCTCGGAGACCATGTCGACGTCGCAGTAGAGGCGACGCCGCGATCCAGAGCGAGAGCGGCGGGCTGCCGCACCTTGCGACGAGGCTCGCCGCCTCCTCGCCTCGCTTGTGCTCCATCATCGTCGCGCGCGGACTGTGCGACAGCACCGACAGGGGCCGCACAGCTCATAGAAGCCCTGCGATCTGCACGATGGGCCCACGAAGCGCTTGTGCGAGCGAGCAAAGCCGCTCCGTCCTCATCACGCGCATCTGACCGAGCTCGTCTCGCTCGGTCGCTTTGCTCCTCTCACGCTCGTATCTCTCCTTCTCATCGTGTGCAGGTAGCTCGAGGTTCCAATGATGGCCGCTTTGCTAGAGAGTAGCTTCGCTGAAAGAGCGCAAGCATCCCGAAGCGCTCGAGCTCTCTCCCCTCGCTCATGCTAGGACGCTCGAGCACAGCTGGAACTGCTCGATTGCTCTACGACGACATCAACTTCTAAGGTCAGGAACTGCATGCCCTAGAACTCGCCGACACCGCGGCCAAAGTGCGAGCCCTTGGAGACGTGGAGCCAGGCGGCCGACTTGGCGTCGAGCGTCGTCGAGTTGACCGTGTTGCCCCACCAGACGAACTTGATGCCGTGGTAGGAGAGCGCAAAGAAGATGACGATCGTCGCGAGGGCGGTACCGGTGTCTAGAGCCGCCGAGAGGAGGTAGGTGTAGCGCTTCCACCACGCAAACGCGCGGCGGCGGACGAGGTAGTTGAAGGCGAACGCCGTGATGAACCAGAGCGAGTACTGCGTCGTGTTGGCGGCTGTAGGTGTGCAAGGGTCAGCGTCGAGCGCGAGGTTGAGAGGCAGCCTTGCGCGAGCTGCGCAAGCTCGAGAGCGAGGGAGGGCCCGTGCGCAGGGAGAGGAGGACTCACGAGGGATGTTGCCGGCCGAGTTGAAGCTGCAGGATGAGCGTGCTCGTCAGCATCGACGCTGCGATAAAGACTTTGGGGGCCGTCTGAGGGGAGACAGGAAGGAGATGAAGAAGTAGAGGAGGGGGGGGGATGAGGAAGAGGGAGAGGAGGTGAGGAGGAGGAGGATGGGGAGGGAGGTCGAGCTCACAAGATGGGGAGGTTGACGAAGCGCAGCCACGAGTTGGGCCACCTGCGGTAGGCGACGTATGCGACGACGACGGCGACGGGCCCGATCCAGAAGAAGTGCAGGAGTGAGCTGTAGATCTGGCCGCGCTCGAACATGCGCTGCGGACCGATCGTGCCCCAGATGACCGAGGCGTTGTACACGACGCGAGTACCGTTGCAGCTGTCGACGACGAGAGGGATCCGTCAGCTGCTGCGGCCGTGAGAAGGGGAAGCTGAGGAGGGAGAGCGAGACGCACGTGAAGCGGTCCGGGTTCGTCGGCGAGCACAAGTCCTTGATGTGGCCCATCATCCAGTACAGCGTGCCCGTCTGCGTGAGGCAGGAGAGGACCGAGGCGTAGATCTGCACGGCGAAGACGACCCGCGGCGCGAGTTTCTGCGGGCCGAGAGCGTCAGCCGTTTCCCCCTCAGGGCGTCGACGACGGGCAGTGCAACCCTACCATGAAGCAGAGAGGTGCTCACCATGTACTGCGCGAGCTTGAGATCCATAGCAAAGTCGAGGCCGTGTTTGACGCTGCGCGAAGACAAGGAGGCCGTTTGAGAAGGTCGACGGCCAGGTCGGCATCAGCCTTCCGCCAGCGCTCCTCGAAAGCAGGTGGAGCAGAAAGGTAGAGACGCACCTGTTGTAGCCGTACATCTTGACCTGCGGGCGAGGGAGGGAAGGAGTGAGACGAGGAAGGGTCAGCGCGCGCCGACTCGAGGAGGTTCGAGAGCGTCGCTCACCATCAAGTTACTCGTCGCCGAGCCGACGAAGCAGTAGCCCGCGATCAATTCTGTTATGATGTTGAGGAAGACTGTGCGAGCAGTGCGTAAGCATGAGCGAGGGGCGGGCGAGATCTGTGAGAGGGAGACGCAGAAGGGGACGGACCTCGCTGGTTGGTCGTTCCCTCGAGGATACCTTCAGGCACGATGAGGACGACGCCCATGCCGAAGGTGATGAAGATGAAGCCCCAGACGGGCAGGCCGGTGTCCCAGTAACTGCAGGCGCAGCGTCAAGGTCAGCACGAGGAGGGGATGGGCGACGACGACGAAGAGGACGAGCGGGACGCACCGGATCGTGAAGATGCCTAAGCCGAGGACGACGACGGTGAAGACGCCGTACCACCAGTCCGGCACCTCGCGGTACGAGCGCATCAGACGCTTGTGGACGTCCTCGCCGCCGGCGCGCGAGTCTCGGAGGCGGCTCCAGATCTCCTTGCGGCTGTAGAGGAACGTGTGGACGACGATGGCCGTGACGGCGGCGAAGTTGAGGCCCTGCAGGAAGACCGAGGAGTCAGCAACTTCGACGTCTCGAGCTGCAGGGTCGAGGAGGCGGTCCGAGCGGGCCGGCGAGGAGGGGAAAGAGACGTCGGGACGCACGTAGGAAATCGAGTAGGCCATGCTGATGTACATCGGCGAGTAGGCCTCGTAGGCGGCGAGGTCGAGGCGGCCACCACTCAAGACGCGCGAGATGTTGTACTTGGCGCCCGTGTTGTCGAAGGTCGAGCTCGAGAGGACGGGCAAGTAGCCGCTGAACCAGACATTCTTGTAGCTGCGGGCGACTTAGAGTCAGTGAGGAAGCAGGGGACGAGGAGAGAGCGGACGTACTAGATGATCGGGCCGATGATGAGGTAGAAAAGCAGCACCGCCGCGAAGCAGTTGGCCGAGATGTAGAACGGCGTCGTGAGAGGCTGGCCCGCGTACGAGATCTGAGTCCAGTCGAAGCTGATTGGGAGCAGGCCGAGACCCGAGTTCATCTGCAAGGAGGAGCGTCAGGTCGAGCTACTCGTCGAGGAGGAGGCTCGAGGGAAGGGGACGCACCCCGAAGATGGCGTTGACCTTCTGGCTGTTGGGCCAGATCCACGTGATGAAGGCGAACGAGCTGAGCGCCGTGAAGATGTAGTCCGGGAACCAGAACCAGACGAACGCCGAGACCGTGAAGTAGGCGAAGAAACGGTACCCTGCGAGCGGGCGAGAGGGTCAGTGCGCGCTCGTTCAAAGCGGCTGCGTCGCCCATCGAGGGGGACGACGTCGACGATGACGACGACGACGAGCTCATTGAGAGCGAAGGAAGGGACGCACGAGACATCGTCCAGCCATTTGCGGGCGACCGATCCTCGCGCTCGTGGAAGGCCCGGAGCAGAACCGTCGAGGGGAGCGTCGCCGGCCAGACCATGGCAGCTGCCGCGCAGGGAGAGGTCGTTCGTCAACTACTAGTTCGAGGGTCGAGAAGCAGAAGCCGAAGAGAGAGGCCCGAGCGCGAGAGCAGGACGCACCCGGGTACACGATCCAGCGGCGCGCGAGTCCTGCAAGCCCGAACCCGAGGCACTGCGTGGTGAAGATGTATAGGACGCCGAAGCCCGGGCCGAAGTCGGCTTTGCGGTCCCAGAACTGGTCGGACGTGAGGGTGACGAGCGAGCCGAGGGCGTAGGCCGAGCTGCTTGTGAGGTTGACGGCCTGCGCGCGCGGTCGAGTAGGGTCAGCGCCGGCTCATTCGCACCTCGAGAGACCTGAGAGGATCGGGCGAGCTCACGAGGGCGACGAGAGCGTGCTCCTTGATGGTCCAGGGTCCAGGGTTGAGGCGGAACGAGGCGCGGCCGAACCCGATGCGCCAGTTCGGCACGAGCGCCGCCCAGGCCTTGCCGCAAGGGTGAGCGAGGACGAGCGCCACCACGTAACCGATGGTGAGGGAGGGGTACCGCAACGAGAAGAAGGCGTTGACGCCCGAGAAGACGAGGACGAAGACGGTGAGGAGAGTCCAGCTGCGGAAAGCTGGATGCAGGTCGTCAGCTCTCGGCTCACTTGTCGACAGAGAGAGGAGGGAGAGAGGGACGCACTGGATACGAGCATGTCGGGGTCGTCGGTGTTGGGCACGCACGCTGCGACCTCTGCGAAGGGCGACTGCTCGCCGCCGACGTCGACTGCGAACGCCTCCATCGGCGACAGCTCCTTGGCCTCGAGGACGTCGCTCGACCTCTGCGCCTGCTTGTCGTCGTCGAAGTCGGCCTTCTCGACGTCGTGCTTGTCGTCGAGGGACGACGTCTCGCTCGTCGAGAGCGGGAGACTGTTGAGCGGGGCGACGAGCGCGGCAGGCCCGTCGCCGTCGAGCGACGCGCCCGAAGCATTGGTCGCGGGCGACATGGAGGAGGAGGGTCGGGTGGGCGAGGCGAGGAGGAGAGGCGATAGAAGCAAGAAGGAGGGAGAGAGCTGCCGCCCACTCGGCGAGAGCGAGGCGAAGCTCGCACGCGCGTGCGATGCCGCCAAACGGCGGGACGGCGGGGCAAGAATAGCCTTTGTGGAGCGCGCTGTCGTGATAAGCACACCATCCCACGCAAGCTCTGTCGAGGAGAGCGAGAAGAGCTGCGAGCGGAGGAGGTGGGGTCGAGGAGGCTAAGCCGGCGCGGAGAGGGAGGGCCGGGACGATCGCTGCCGGCGTCGGTAGTCAGCAAGGGCGCGCTCAGCACTGGCTCTGCGGCCGAGAGGCTGGAGGAGCGAGGAGGGAGACGGACCTGGTCCCCTCGTCGTCACCACCACCGCCGCCGCCCGCCAGCTCCTCCCGAGTCGTGGTCATGCTGCGCGTGCGCCCTGCTGGCTGTTCGGGCTCCGGACTGCTCTGGTCGTGGAGAGCAAGTGGACGGAAACCTTGCCCCGAGGCACGACGAGCGCGAGCCCAGCTCGGCCGCACGTCGTCGGAGCTCGTGCTCTCGAGGCAGGTTCGCGCGACTCGCCCTTATTTTCCAGCTCTCGCTCGCACAGAGGATGCTTGAACAATGACTTGAGCATGCTTCTACAACAGACGGAACAACAGAGAGGGAGAGCGCGGTGTGAGAGGGATACACAGTGTCTAGGGTCGGCTGCGCACGGTCGCGACGTCGCGCTGTTGCCGGATCTCGTCCGACGTGAACCAATTGCCGTGCAGGCCGTAAGGTACTGCGAGCGAGAAAGAGAGGGGGAAGAGTCAGCTCGTGAGCGAGGAAGGAGCGAGAGGGGAGAGAGGAAGGGCACGGACCTCGCTGCGGCAGCTTGACCTTGGCGACGACCGTCTCGAGGTCGTACGCGTCGACGACCCAGAGCTCGCTCGTAGCGCCGTCTCGAGGTCGGCCCGTCGCCTCGTCGAGCTGGTGCTCGTCGAAGACGTACGTGAGGAGGTACCCGTCGTCCTCGCTCCTCGGGTTCCTCCTCGGGACAAACGACGACTCCTGCGCGTAGTGGCGCGGCGGCATCTGCAGGATGCGGATCGGCACGTCGTCGCCGTCGTCGTCGCTCGCGCGCGACGTCTGCTGCGCGAGGACCTCGGACACGGTGCGCTCGTCGACGGGCCGCTCCGAGTCGCCCTCGCCCGCCTCGGCGCGTTTGTGCCCTCGGCGCACGAGCGCGTCGACGTTGACCTTGACGAGGCAGTCGATCTTGGCGGCGCCGCCGAGCGCGGCGTCGAAGTTGCCGTGCTTGATCGAGCACCCGTAGACGTACTTGGCCGGGCCGACGACTCGGTCCTGAGGGACGGTAGGGAACTCGAAGGGGATGGTCGCGAGCGGGAAGGCGTACGAGGGCGAGGTAGCCGAGGGCGTCGACAGCGGGAAGCTGTAGTAGTAGAGCTCGCACGCCTCCTTGGCGCCGGCGGGGAGCGCTTGGGCGACAGGAAGGTCGAGGTTGCCGGCGGCGTACACAAGTCGGGGCGAGTTGAGCCGGCAGCACACGAGCTCGACGGCGGCGACCTTGGACGAGTCGAGTGCGTCGTAGACGTCCGAGGCGAACGCCGTGTGGAAGATGATGCAGGGCGGCGCCTCGAACCACCGAACAAGGTCGGGCGCGTGCCGAGGGAGGACGCCGAACCGCGAGCGCTGCGACGGGTCGTAGTTGATGATGGGCTTGCCGACGGCGAGGTTGAGCGGGTTGAGCGACAAGGGGACGTCGAGGAGGACCGAGTGCTTGCGCGACGCCGCCATGTCGTGCATCATCTTGGGCGACGAGATCGGGACGGGCGCGGCGAGGATGCGCGGCGTCGGCTCGGCCTTTTCCGACGAGGCGTGCGTCGAGGGGATGACCGAGTAGTGGAGATACGGCGGGAGGAACGTCATGTGGAAGAGCATGAGCTCGCCGGTCGTCGGGTCGCGTTTCGGCTGCAGGAGAGGGTCGAGCGGGGTCGTCAGCTCGCCGTCGTCGAGGAGACAGGGGAGCAGCAGCGAGACAAGGACGCACGTGTGCCGTCGTCCACTCCTTCATCCAGCCGATCATGCCCTCCCTGAGCCCGGCCTCGCCGTCGTCGCCCTCGAGGCTCCAGAACCCGACCGTGTCGAGCGCCGGCAGCGTGACCCAGGTCAAGGGCCCGCTCTCGCACGACGCAAGAGCTCGACCGTCGTGCCACAGGATCGACGTGTTGGCGACCGAGAGGTGGCGCAAGGGCGAGTGGGTGAAGAAGGAGAGGAAGGCGAGGAAGACGGCGCGGAAGATCGAGAGGAGGATGAGAGGGAGGGTCCAGATCGAGCCGACGAGCGTCGCTATGGAGGGGAGTATGGGCGTCTTGAGGCCGAGGGCGTGCGAGGCGAGGTAGACGTCGGTGAGGACGTAGCGATTGACGAAGGTCGGGACGAGTTGCCGCTGACCGGTCGCCGTTCTCGCCTCCTTGAAGTAGACGCCCGTGAGCATGCCGTCACCGTCGAACTGCGTGTGTACATGAGTCAGCTGCTGCCGTCTCGGAGGGGAGGAAACCGCTGCCAGAGCGAGAGGGACGCACCCAGTGGTACGCCGGCGCTGCGTCGTCGCGCATCGACTCGGCGAGAGCAGGTTCTCCACCGTTGCGGACGTACATGCTGTTGAGAGGGCCTCGTCAGCTACTGGAGCGCCGTCTGGCGACAAAGGAGAGAGAGAGGAGGACGCACCCGCCAGCGAGCTCGAGAGGGAGTTGGCCCTCGCAGGTGCAGGGCTCGAGTTGGCGCTCGTCGCGGACCGGGGCATAGTTGCCCTCGCGGAACGGGTGCGGGCGTGCGCCCATGGTGCGGTCGAGGTGCTCCTGGCCGAGGCCGAGTGGCGCCTGGCGGTGAACGACGAGGTCCCGGTCTGCTGAGCGTGACGCGGTGGTGCGGGAGGGCGAGCGGCTCGTCGGCGAGAGCCGGTGGGCGGCGGGGCCTTGGTATGCGCTGTGCAGCAAGTGCGTGAGGAGCAGCAAGGTGAGAGGTGCACAGAAGGAGAGAGCCCATGGCCGAAGGCATGGAGGCGATGATGCTGGTTCGGCGCACGCCGGCCAAAGTTGGCCTGCGTCGAGATCGGTCGCCAATTCGGCAGCTGCTGCGTCCAGTCGAAACCGCAACCTTAGCGTTGCCTTACCTTTTCGCAACCAGCCCGCTTGTAAGCCAGCGAGGCCGAGTTATGTACCGGCTCTGCCGATTCGAGCGGGTTCGAGTTGGAGCCCCCGCGCGCGCGGGCTCCGCGCTTCGCTCCGAGCTCCGAGGCCGCCGCGCGCGCGACAAGTCGCACATCCTCATCTCGCCCTCCTCACCGGCCACCGCTCGCTCGCTCGATACCCCCTCTGTGCTCTCTGTTCCTCGCGTCTCGGCATGGGTGGCTTCGACTACTGGCTCGTGTGCGTCCCTCTCTCTCTCTCTCTCCCTGCGCTCGCCGCAGCCGCACCGGCTGAGCCCTCGCTGACCCCTCGTCGTCGCCGTTGCTGCAGCCATGCGCGTTGGACGATCCCTCCCTCGGTCGCGCTGTGGCTCGTGTTCCGCAAGCTGCGGACCTGGAGGGACGTGTACAAGACGCTGTTCCTCATCACGGTCCGTCTCGAGCTCCCCCCGCGGCGAGACGGCCAAGGCTGACCTCCTCCCCTCTTTGCTCCGAGCAGATCGCTGTCACGGTGCGCCGCTCTGCGCGCTCGAGACTAGGCGCACGCGCTCGGGAGAGCTGACCCTTGCCCCTCGCAGGCGACGATACCCTGGGATTCGTACCTCATCCGGAACCGCGTGCGTCCTCGTCCTCCTCCTCACCCAACCCTCCCGAGCCGCGACGGCGAGCTGACTCGCTCCCTCGCTCCGCTCGCAACAGATCTGGTCCTACCCGGACTCGTCCGTCGTCGGCCCGACCCTGTTCGCCATCCCCTACGAGGAGGTCTTCTTCTTCTTCGTCCAGACCTACCTCACCTCGACCCTGTACGCCGTCCTCACGCGCCCGATCGTCCACGCGACCCTCCTCCCGCGCACGCCGAGCGAAGGGCGCACCGTCAAGTGGACCGGCACGGCGCTGCTGTGCGGCGTCTTTGCCCTGTCGTGGGCCAAGCTCGAGGAGGGCGGCGAGGGGACCTACCTCGCCCTCATCGTCGGCTGGGTCGCGCCGTTCCTCACCTTGCTCTGGTGCGTCCTCGCTCCTCTCATCGTCCCCTGCTCGAGGTGCCGAGCTGACTTTGGCTCTCGCAGGTGGGTCGCGTCTGAGCACATCTGCGCCATGCCGCGCGCGACGCTCCTCCTCGCCATCTTCGCCCCGACCGTCTTCCTGTGGGAGCTCGACGCGCGCGCTCTGCAGCGTGGCACCTGGGTCATCGAGCAGGGGACCAAGCTCGGGTGGGACTTCCGCGGGCTCGAGATCGAGTGCGTCCTCTCTCCCCTCCTCGCCCTCTCCTCGCTCGCCTCGCTGACTCTCCCTCGCCCGCTCGCAGGGAGGCCGTCTTCTTCCTCTTGACCAACGTCATGATCGTCTTTGGCATGGCCGCCTGGTGCGTGCGCCCTGCTGTAAGCTCGAGAGCGAGCGGCGCTGACCTTCCTTCCTCTCGCCCGCAGCGACCACTGCCTCGCCGTCCACGACCTGCGCTCGTACGACAAGGGCACCTCGTCCGTCTTCCCGCCGCTCACCGAGTTCGGCCCAATCCTCGTCAACTCGCCCGACGCCAAGCAGGGGCAGCGCATCGACGACCTGCGCGCCGCCATCGAGATCCTGTCGGTCCACTCGAAGAGCTTCTCGACGGCGAGCATGGTCTTTGACGGTCGGCTGCGGCTCGACCTCCTCTCCTTGTGCGTCTCTCTCTCTCTCTCTCTCTCTGCATCTTGCTCACAAAGAGGAGCCCGAGCTGACTTGACTGTGCAGGTACGCCTGGTGCCGCGTCTGCGACGACCTCGTCGACAACGCCTCGTCGGTCGCCGCCGCCGAGGCCAACATCGACAAGATCAAGTCGTGCCTCGACCTCCTGTACCCTCGCGCGACGTCGACGCCGACCTCGCACCCCGTCGCCGTCTCGAACGACGCCATCGCCGCCGCCCTCCCCGGCTTGAGCGAGCCCGAGCGCGGCTCGTTCCGCCTCCTCGCCCTTCTCCCCATCACTCGCCCCCCCCTCGACGAGCTCCTCGCCGGCTTCCGCACCGACTTGTCGTTCCTCGCCTTCGCCGGCGAGAAGGAGAGCGCCGGCTCGAGCACGTCGATCCCCGCCGAGCTGCCGATCAAGACGGACGCCGACCTGCTCGAGTACGCCAACAACGTCGCGTCGTCGGTCGCCGACCTGTGCGTGCAGCTCGTGTGGGCGCACTGCGCCTCGTCGGTGCCCGAGCCCGAGCAGCGCGCCATCCTCGCCGCCGCGCGCGAGATGGGCCAGGCGCTCCAGCTCGTCAACATCGCGCGCGACGTGCCGGCCGACCGCGACATCCACCGCATCTACCTCCCCGGCCGGTCGCCCGAGGTCGCCGTCGAGGCCATGACGCCCGACCGGCGAGAGCTCCTGCGCCGCGCGCGCGCCATGGCGGCGCACAGCCGCGAGGCGATCGAGCGCCTGCCGCGCGAGGCGAGGGGCGGGATCCGCGCGGCGTGCGACGTGTACCTGTCGATCGGCGGGGCGGTCGAGCGCGCGCTCGACGAGGGGAGGGTGCACGAGCGCGCGAGGGTTGCAAAGGGGACGAGGGCGTGGAAGGCCTGGACGGCGTTGTGAGGGCGGGCGTCGGTGCATAGGGGAGGACTTGGGACGTAGACTAGACTGCGCAGCTCGTGTAAAGAGAGAAAGGATCCTGCGTGCTTCCCTCGTCGTGCTCGTCTCGCTCGAGCTCTCCGAGCTCTTCGTCTCTGCGCTCGAGCCCCTCGTGCGCTCTCGTGCTGCGACTCTCGACGGATCTGAAAGAGAGAGAACGACGGGTATGCGTTGCGAGATCTGAAAGCGAAGACGAGGAACGACGAGAGGGCTGCGAGAGGGAGCGGAGGGGGTAACTGACTGCGAGGGAGGGGAAGCTGCGGGAGGAGGGAGGGGCAAAGGATGACGAGCTGGGGGCACCCCTCGCCCTACTGGCCAAACTTCTTGGCGACCATCGAGTCGGGCGGCTGCGTCTCGACCTTCCTCTGCGAGCGCGAACGAGCCGAGGGGGAGGAGCCGAGGTCAGCGAGGAGGAGGGAAGGACGAGGCCGAGTGCGAATCGAGCGAGTCGAGGGCGAGGACGCACCTTGCTGACGTCGGTCCAGTCGGTGCTGAGGGCCGTGCCGTTGCTCTCCTGGTAGCTCTTGATCATGGCGCGGCGCTGGTCGTCGGTCGCGTCGGCGTACAGCTTCTGGAAGAGCTGGTTGAGCGCGGCGTCGCCGCCGGCGTTCGGGTCCTTGGAGAACTCCTTCGAGAGCTGCTCGTCCTCGTCGGCCGACTGCTTGACGATGGCGTCCCAGTTGTGCTGCTTGCGAGACGAGGACGGGTAGGCGTGCTGCGTTGTCTTCTCGACCGGCGTGGCTGTGTGAGGAGTCAGAGTCGACCGTCAGCGCTTCCCTGACCGCACACCAGTTCCCCTGTGACGCTCTAGGAGGCACTGAAGCAGGACTGGGCGAGAGTGGACGCACCCATGCTCGCCGCGACCTGCTCGTCCCCCTCGAGCTTGCCCCACTTGGCGGCGTCCTTCTTTCTGAGCTTGAGCTCGATCTTGGGCTGCAGGATGCGGTGTGTGCTTGCGCTCGGGTCGATCAGGTGGGCGAGCGGGTCGAGGTCGAAGACGATGTCGGACCCGGTGGGGAGCGAGACGGTGAGGGAGAGCTGTACGGGCGAGCGAGTCAGCGAGGGACAGCTGTGGCAGGTGGAGCGGGCCAGAATGCTCACACTGCGCTCCTGCAGGTCGACCTTGAGGTCCTCCTCCTTAACGTTGCGGATGAAGACGCTCACGACCACCTCCTGGTCGGTCTGGTACCTGCGGGCGAGCGACAGAGCGTCAGCGAGGGTAGGTACATGTGCAGGGGGAGTTGGACGCACCACTCGTGGCGGATCTTGGACATGGCGAGCGGGTGAGCGAGCTGAGCGAGGACGAGGACGACGAGGAGCGAGCGAGCGGGGAAGCTGGCGGAAGGCGATGAGCGACTCGCGCGTGCAGCCTCCCGTACGCTCTCGGTCGACTCGCACACGCTCGAGACAGGGACACTGATATCGGCTTTGCAAGAGGAGAGAGGGTCCGTGAGGAAAGAGGACGACGAGAGCGAGGGGAGGAACATGTGCACGCGACGAGGCAAGGGAGGGGCATCAAGGGGCGTTATAAGGGAGAAGGACGGCTCTAGACAGCAGCGAGGTCTCCAGGACTGTAGAGAAAGAGGCGAACCCTTCTTGGGCAGGGCCGCATGCAGAGAGAGGGAGCGGAAGGAAGATACAGGGGAAGAGAGGGTCGACGAAGGACGCCGAGGACGACGAGAGGCTGTACGGTGTATCGAGGATCGAGGGTCTAGTGCGGTGCCGAAGAGGTGGTGGAAGGAGGAGAGAGGGGTGTCGCTGGAGGGCCGGCCCGAGCGCCGAGAAGGTGCCGGTCGCCTAGAACGACGACAGGTTGGTACCACGACGACGGCCGCCGCCGAGCAGGTTGACGAGCGCCGCAGAGACGAAGAGGCTGCAGGCGAGGGCGCAGTAGTGTCAGCTCTGCCGCATAGAGGCAGAGGGCGAGGGGGCAGGTCGGACGCACCCGACGGTCAAGCCGATGGCGACCTCGACGAGGCTCTCGGCCGTCTGGAAGCCGCTTGACCACACGGTCGAGTCGCTCGTCGACTGCACGCAGTTCGTGTAGCCGCCGTTGCCGTCGGCCGTGCACGTAAAGGCGTTCGTGTCGCTCGTGTCCTCGGCGAACTTGAGCAGGCCGCCGTTGCTGAGGCCGGACGGCAGCTGGACGAGAACACTGCGGGCGGGCAGAAGAGCTTCACGTCAACTTGCTGCTAAAGTCGGCCAAGGAAAGGCGGGGGGAGAGGGAGAGAGAGGACGGACCCAGGAACCATGACGACGAAGGGCGAGCCGCGCGTGAACTTGCCGTACAGGTTGCCGAGGAAGCCGACGGCGAACGAGCCGATGGCGGACGAGATGTCGGCGCGGTTGGGGAACGCCTTGCCCGAGAAGAAGTTGGACACGAAGCCTGGTAGAGGAGCAAGGCGAGCACGAGGTCAGTGCGCGCTCGATGCATCTCGAGCCGACGAGGGGAACGAGAGCGACGCACCCGCAGAGCCGACGAGGATCATGACCGGCGTCTCCTTACGGAAGAGCGGCTGGCCGTTGCGCACGGCGAGCGTCAGGAGGAACATCGGGATCGTGAGGAAATCTGCGAGGGGGCGGGCGGGGTCGGGTCAGCCTCAGCGCCGCAGAGAGTGAGCCCGACGCAGGAGGATCGGAACTTACACCACCACTGCGGGATCGTGCTCATGTACCACGGCGTGCCCGGACCGCGCAGTGAGCTGCACGTGTACGACTGCGAGCCGCCGAAGCCGGCGATGTCGAGACCCGTGATGCGCTGGTAGATCTCGGCGCCGATCGACAAGCCGAATCCGAGGAAGAGCGAGTACAGGATGGCGTAGACGAGGCGAACGGAACCTGTGAGGAGGAGGAGAAGAGGGAGAGGGCGAGGAGGAAGAGAAAGTCAGTTTCAGCGGCACCGAGACGGCGAACGAGAGGGAGCGATGACGCACCCGAGATGATGGACCGGTTGGCGAGCTCGAGCGAGCCGCACAAGACGATGTAGCCAGGCAGGATGAGGACGATCGAGCCCGAGACGACGGCGGCGAAGCAGAAGTACTTGGTCGAGGCGAGGGCGGCGGCCAAGAAGGCGATGACGCAGGCGATGACAATCCTGTGGGCGAAGACGGAGTATCAGCTTGAGCTCGAGAAGCTGAGGAGGGAAGTAGGAGAGCGAGAGAGACGCACTCGAAGAGGGACGAGTAGAGGTCGTTGCGCGAGACGAGGACCTGGACGAGGACGAGGAGGGCGCCGAGCGGCATCGCCATGAGGCAGTCGATGAACGAGCCGTAGAAGGCCGACGGCTGGATGAAGGCGGCGGCGCACGCGCCGATGATGAGCTGCTGCCAGAGCTTGTACTTGGGCGGGGCGATCATCAACTCGTCGAGCTCCCTCGACGCCTCGGTGACCGAGACGCGGTCGTGCAGGACGTTGAAGTAGACGAGGAAGGCCGACAGGAGCTTGCCGAGGTCGAGCCCGTTGGCCTGCTTCAAGAACTGCGAGTTGAGAAGGCCGAAGAGGGAGGGATGAGTCAGCAGGACGCACGACGACGACGGCGACGACGACGACGACGACGAGGGAAGGAGCAAGGGAGAGAGGAGCGCACCTTGATGTCCGAGGTGTGCGTCGCCGAGTCGCCGAACGAGATGAGCATGACGCCCGGGATGTAGATGACCTGGCAGTTGATCTCGAGGACGCGCGCCGTCGCCTGCATCTGGGCCTCGAGGCGGTGCGACGGGGCGCCGAACATCATGAAGGCGCGCGCGAGCTTCATAATGAACTGCTGGCGCTCGAGGATGGCGGCGACGTGCTGCGTGATGAAGCGCTCCTGCTCCTTGCGCTTGGCCTTGGCCTTGCGCCGACGGCGCTTCTCCTTCTCCCACGCCTTGCGGTCCTGCTCCTCCTCGGTCTCGCGCACGAAGTACTCGCCGATCTCCTTGCGCGGCGAGTGCCCGCTCGGCGAGTGGCCCGACTTGTGGAAGTGCGGCGTCGGGAGGTCCTTGAGGTTGAGGTTGAACGGGTTGCGCTTGCTCTCGCCCGGCGTGAGCGGCGGCGTCGTCACCGTCGAGCGGCCCATGACGGGCGAGCCCTGAGTCGACGAGCCGGCGCTGCCTGCGCGGCTGCGCGAGTCCGGGTGCGACTCGTACCGCGACATGGCGGGCAAGGGCGTGCCGCCGGGCGTAGCGATGCCGGCGAGGTTTTGCTGCGTGCAGGTACGTCTAGTCAGCGAGTGCAGCAGTGAGGAGGAGGAGGAAGGTGAGGGAGAGGGAGAGGGACGCACCGAGCCTGCGACGAGCCCGCTGAAGACCGAGTTGTGCGGCTTGGACGAGTCGTCGGTGCGCACGAACAGGCCGCCCTTCTTATCGCGCTTCTTGACGTCGCCCATCTCGCCGTTGGCCGGCGACGTGTCGGCCGACGCCGTCTTGCTCTTCGAGACGGGCTTGACGCCGAGCGCCGAGCCGACGCCGCCGACCGCACGACCCGCACCGC
>Ga0308169_10001953_pt1 | contig 22475 bp, 40 predicted proteins | sample PhyBR1_2_FD_202139 | JGI IMG/M metagenome (GOLD analysis project Ga0308169, IMG submission 202139) | Phyllosphere microbial communities from UC Gill Tract Community Farm, Albany, California, United States - DLSLSB.R1 | ecosystem: Host-associated > Plants > Phyllosphere > Unclassified | place...
GATAGGCGGTGACGGTCTTCATGTACTGATCCACATCACACAAACCGGCTGAGCGCGTAGCACTGTAACGGGCCCCATTAAGTATCAGTCCAGTGTTCGACCATTGTTCCCGGACGATGGTCATTTGAGGTAAAGTTAGACAGTGTTTTGATTTCGATGCAACGAAGATGAAAAGATGCAGCAGAGAAGTCTGGTGGTGGACTCTGTCTACAGATTGAAAGCTACGACGCGGCCCCTCATTCCCGCTCCCTCTTTGCATACGAAAAAACAGCGGGCGGGCCGCAGGGGTACTCCGGCAAACGGCGTCCTGAGTCCCCTGCCTTCGAGGGGGTATGTGTGATTGGGGTAGTGATGTGCGCCACCTGCACATGCGTGAATGAGGGGGCTTCTGAATTGTGGAGCGGCCGCAATCTAGCAAGCTGGGGTGCGGGTGGAGTGGGGGAGTGAGCCGCAAGGAGGGCCTTCGTAGAAGCGAGCTCCACCCTCTTTTTGATCAGCAGGGCCTTTCCCTTTCCACTCTGAGGACTTTACTGACCGCACAGCCATTCGCGCCCGTTGCCAGTTTTCAGCTTTCGACTTCGTTCTGAACTCGCCTATTGACACATGAGTGAGATTGCGCATTCTGACAGCATGGACACCGCCCCCACGTCAGAGCGGACCCCTACCAGCTGTGGCAACGCTTCAGAGCGCAGTCAGATCAAGGCGGTCGCGAGATATCCTCGCAAGCAGACATTCTACAGGAAGGGTTCCATCACAAAGCTCGGAGGTACCACGGAGTTCCGGCGATGGATCCAAGAACGATGTGGGGAGCCGTGTGGGTCTTCCTGTCTCAACGACAGAACCGATGTGCATGGTGGGAGCAACCATCTGATTGCTGCTACAAACGAGCTTGTCGTGCGGCCTCCATTACGAAAAGCTGCGACCCGGGTTTCCCGTGTGAAACTGACAGAAGCGCTTTTGTGATCGTCGAACAACCATGGCCCGAAGTGTATGAGCCCACAATCCTTCTGGGACTCCTCTGGACCGAGCAATCTCCACGGGTCCGGCTTGCAAGTACTCTTCTGTTCTTCCAAGCATGGAGGCGGTCACAATCAACGGGCAGACGGCGGTTGCTGGATCCCTCTTCGCACAAGACATTGTGGACCTCGTTTGCTCCACACAGGAGACACGCTCGAGGTCGGAAGACCAGTCTCAGATGCTACATAATCTGAACATGTGTTTGCGCATCGCTGGAGGCTTGGGGGTCACCCGAGATCCGCCGGAGGATTTCAAGTACACAGAGCACGGAGTGAGCGTGCTTCTGTACTTGCCACCGAGCTCATAGAGGCCCCTTCGGGCTTCGACGTTGAACGAGAACAAGGTCAAGAGCTGTGATTCCACCAGATATGCATCCACCCCTGTCACCGAGGCCCTCTCCCCTCTTTCGGGAAGATGTACAGACATAGCTGTTAATGAGATGTGCACACATGTACGTTGCTCAACCAATGGCAAGCGGTGGTCCAATCTGAATCCTCCACAGGCCCTCGGTGTCCTCTGCTGGAGCTTGTGCTACTTAGGTCGGATGGTATCGACCGACGCAGAGCAAGTCACGCGAAACACGGCCCCGCCTATGCGTAGTCCTGGAGGAAGAGGTTCTAAGTCACTGGATATCCGAGCAGTGCGCCCTCACTCGCCTGAAGTATATTCCACTAACACCGTTGCACAAATCTCCCAAGTAAGCGCGCATATTGTTCGGAGAGGTTTGTACGGCTGGTGCCTCGATCGTCGCCACCGCCACGAATCGTCGTTGTCGATCAACGCCACGCGGTGCTCCACGTAAGAGGAATCCCATCAATGAGGTCACTGATGCATCCTTTTATCAAGACGTAGCCTCACCCTCGCATCAGACTACATCTACATACAATTGAACAGCACATCCACACTTACATACACACCACACACCATGGACTTTGTCAAGAAATTTGCGGCCGAGCAGCTCCAGAAGCAGCGTGAGTGCAACTCCACCTTCTCTCACATGGTCGCTGCCCCTTCTCGGCTGCGCACCTCTGTCGCCTTCTTCGTGGGTCGACACCGGTCAGCCCCCGGCCCACCTGAGAAGGTAACGCTTGTGGGCCTCGCTGATGCCAGTCGCGGGAGACAACAACGGCAATCAGCAACAACAAACCCAGCAGCAGAACCAGAGTTACGGTAACCAGCAGGAGTCCAACTACGGCGGGTACAACGACCAGCAGCAGGGCTCCGGCTACGGTGGTGGCCAGCAGCAATACGGGGGACAGGAGCAGCAAGGGAGCCAGTTTGGCGTGACCGGCGGACCGCAGTACAACGCGCCGCATGGCCAAGGCGGGGCTAGCTCTTTCCTCGGCGGCAGCGGTGGTCCCCAGAGTGAGTGCGCCGTCGATCGCTGTTGCACTCGTCACGTTGATGCACCCCGTCCCGCTAAAACTCTCCCTGTGTGTCGTCTTCGGCGCTCCTACTTCTTTTGGCCCCATCATCCTTCATTGTCCCCGCTCACGACCCAGTCAACCAGAACGAGGCCCTGCAAGCCGCCAACGCGCACGCTGGGAACGGCAACGCCGAGGCCTCGCTCTTCTCCCAGGCCTTCAACTTCATCGGTAACATGAACAAGGACGACAACGACATCGACGAGGACCGGGTCCAGCAGGAACACAAACAAGCCTACGATCAAGGCAACGCCGGCAACATGTCCGCCAGTTCCATCGGCTCGTGCGTACCGCTCATTCCTTGATCACAATTCCGGCCGCACGAGCTGACTCCAGTGCCGCCGCGTTGCAGGCTATCAAGCAGTTCACCCAGGGGAGCTCGGGTGCCGCCAAACAAGGCTCGGGCGGCGGCGACATGGTCAGCAAGGTGCGTACCGCGTCCGCCCGCCTGCGCATGCATCGTTCGTTCGACGAAGGCTGACCGTAGATTATTGGAATGGCCATCTCCGAGGCTGCCAAGGTGGGTCTTTGGGTCAATGTGCCGCAATTGAGGCTGACCATAGATGTTCGACCAGTCCGGCGGTGCCGCTTCGGGCAACAAGCAGGACGCGGTCAACTCTGCGGGTCAGACCGTCATGAAGCTCCTGCTCAAGAACCAGGTCTCTGGCGTGAGCCCTTTGCCTCTGCAAGTCGACAAGAAGCTCATGTATAGATGATCGGCGGCGGTCAATCCTCCGGCGGCCTCGGACAGCTCATGGGCATGGTGAGGTTACTCGTGTGGCTACGGACCGAAAGCTCACAACCAGGCGAGCAAGTTCCTTTAGACGGCTCCTCCCCCACGAGCCCGAGGGCCGCCGCCCGGTCCCTCGCGTGGAGAGCTACGAAAGAATTGAATACACGGTGAAGGCGACAGAAGATAGGAGAAGGAAGAACTGTCAAACATGCATGGGATGGCCTGTGCAGACACAAAGTCCCGTCGTGACTCCGCTTCATGGACTGGGCGGTGGACGAACTGCTCCCTTCCCGTGCCAACATTTAAGCTTCTAACAGGCGGGTCGACGCATCCGGCCTTAAGCGACCGGTTCCTTGTCCATGCTCGCATCTTTAACTGAACGGACTACTCGTACGTATCGTCGATGGTATGCATGATTGCGATTCTTTCATTACCTCACACGCCCCACGGCATCACAAGTCGTACCGCACCGCTCTCCTCTAAGTCCTCTAGTCCTCCGCATCGTATCCCTCATTCCTGCTCATCAGCTGTGCTCTTTCCGGGTAGCCAGACTCCCGCGACTCACTTTCTTAGGATGACAAAGCCCTCCAGAACGCTCGTGTACGGGAAGAACTCGTTCGTGCCGAGCTCGGCCCGATCGCCCGTCGCGATCCGCACCGGCGTCTGATGCGTCTGGAACCCGCTGATGCCCATCCTCGTCCCCGCCAGTCCAACCGTGTTGACGGCCTGACCCACGCGGACCGTCACCGCCTTCTCCTCGAGCATCTCGTCCAGGGTAATCAGGAATTGTGGGTACATGGCGGTGACCAGCCAGTACAGCATCCAATGTTGCTTGCCCAGCACGACTGCAGTCAGCGATGTGCCCCTGGACGGGCGTTTATGCCATGGTAGATCCCGCCTCGACTCACAGCTCTTGGCATCCGTGAAGGACATCAACACCGACAGCAGACCCGCAACAGCCGTGCGAGACATGATTCCTCGGTCGTGGTAGAAGGGGTTGATCCCGATCGTGCCTTTACCCATGTGCACCAGACCCTGCGACACGCGGACCATGAAGAACGTATCGGGCTCCTTGTAATAGTACACCGCAAGCTGACGCAGCATTTGCGCCAGACGGGCGTTGTTGGTTCCGGCACCGACGAGACCCATCGCGAGGATGGCGTTGCACGCGACTTCGAGATCCGAGTCGTGCGAGTATTTGGAGAGCGTGTCGAGAATCGGGAGCTGGGGGTTGGAAGCGGAGATGAGGCCGAGGGCGAGTGGAACGCATTTGCGGATGACGGGGTCTCCGTATGTCATCTGCGCGTCAGCTTCGCCGGCTGTCCTTGCGGTCATGATGACTTACCAGGTACTGGAATTGCCGGAGAGCCATCTCGGCGCCGACATCCTCGCCCATCGCGATCAAGGCAATACCAATCACAGCCACAGCCTGGTGCTTCAACGGCTGCGCCGGCTCGTCGCTGTCCGCCTCTGCGTCGGCGTTCTCCGTTGCCGGGGCAGCCGCACCGGGCAGGATCGGCGCCTCGATCGGGTCCGCCGTTGTCGACGCACCGTCCGCTGGCGTCGTCGAGCTGGCAGCAGCCGCATCACCGTCCATCGTCACATCGCCGTCAGTGGCGGCACCCTCCGCTGGGGAAGAGGTCTCCTGTCCAGCCGGCGTCTTCTTCTTCTCGGCGTGCTCTCCGCAGATGTGCAGCATCTTCTGCACCTTGAGGACGTTGCCCGTTCCGGCGTAGGCGCACACGTCCACGAGGATCTCCGCTGTCCTAGCCATCTTGTGCTCGATCGCATGCAAGGTCTCGATAGTGGCTTCCGACAGGTCCTGAGTGCCTGTCCGTCAGCGTGCGAGCAACAGCCACAGGCAAGCTGGTTCAACTCACCAAGGAAGATCAGACCCAGAGCGAGTCCCATGAACATCGACCACTCCGACTGCAGCTGGTTCTCCTCCCTCTCCATCAACGTCTGCAAAATTGTGCTCGCAATCTCTCCGTCTCCGCTTCCGACAAAGACGAATCCGAGCGCCAGGGCTGCCATCGATGCCACCTCCATCGTGTTCGTCTCGTCCGCAACGTGCGGAATTAGCTTCGCAAGGATATCCTGCCGGTTCGAGCCCGTGTACGCGATCGCGATACCGTTCATCGCCGCAATCTTGAGCGCAGCCGAGGCATTATCGACCTGGTCCTCGAGCAGCGCGAACGCGACGTCCGGCTCGACCCGCAGACCCGAGTGCAGGATACCCATAGCGAGCAAGGCACCCGCCTTGATGTGCTCCTCGGACGAGTACGAGTACTTGTCGATTTGGTCGATACCCGCCTCCGAGTCCCAGAGCAAAGACATTCCGATCGAGGCCGTAGCGGACATCATACCGTGGTCCTTGTTCTTATAAATCCAGGAGTCTCCCTCCGGCACGTTCACCACAAGCTTCTCGTTACCGAAACCAGCGTTGACAAACGCGTTGACGAAAGTCGATGCGAGGTTATGTCTAGCCGAGTCGGCTTGGTGTGTCGTTCGCGTCTGCTCCAGGTGCGTCTTGTAAATGTCGTCGACTGATCGAGGCTCCTCGACTCCCACAGCCTTTCCATACGCCTTGAAGTGTGCTGATAGCTTGACGTTGCCCAGACATTCAAGGATGTCCTCGGGTTGTTCAGGCGTAGGGCCGTCTCCCTCTTTCTCGGCTCCCTCGGGCGTATGCACCCAGCTGAGCGGTATTTGTGCTCGAGCAAGGAAGAACGACAGCTGCTTCTTCATCACCCTTTGCGTCAGCTTGGCGCAGAAAGGATGGGAGTAGCATACGGGTTGGATGGTGCGTTGTAGTACTTGCGGACAAGGTCTCGGCTGTTCAGCTTCACGGCCAGAGCAAGCGCTTCAGGGTATCGGTCGTGCTTGGCGTAGATCTCCGCGGCCGTCTCGAGGAAAGCGACATCATCAGGAGGTACAAGCAATGGCACGCAGCTGCTGTCAGCCTTGCTGAGGCGTTCCTATGTCCAGGTCATCACTCACTTGACCATATATTGACACACCCGGGGCCACGTCTTGTCGTCCACTTTGTCCACAATCAGCTGGATGCACTCCAGCTCCAGAAGCAGGTCCACCGCATCCGCCTCGGCATTGTGCTTCAAGTTGAACTCGACAAGCTCCAGCGCCAACGCTCGCAGCTGCTCGACGGTGTAATCTCTTCCCTCTGCTTTCGCCTCCGGCTCGTCCGTCGCGTAGTTGGCGACGTACTCCTCTCCGAGCTCGGCGGACAGGTGTCGGACGTACTCGTGTCCCCATGAACCGGGGGCCTCGGACGATTGCGAAATGAGGCGGTAGTACAGCGTATCCCGCTTGCCGGTGTCCGAATAGGTCATGGCGAGAATGGAGAGGATCGAGGCAAGCAGTGACTAGTCAATCAGCCTTCATGCTATGTTGCAAAGCCGTGCCCGACTCACCCGTTGCTCCTTCAGCTCGACGGGCCACGACTCCCGGATCTTGCCCATCTCCTCGTAGTGCGGCCGCAAGAACTTCAGCGGCTTCGGCACCGACGTCATTGAGCTCGTCGACGTTTTGATGAGCGTTCGCAGCGATTCCAGCGCGGGCAGGTATAGGGCTGTATCCGGTTCCTGCGGTGTCAGCCTGCGCGAACCGCCTTGAACAGATCAGGTCTCCGTTGTCCCAGCTCAACCAATGAGCGATCCTCAGCTCGGCGTCTCGCCCGTGCCGGACGGGGACCACGGCGAGGGAGGAAGTGCACGCCACGAGTGAGGCCTCGAACCCACCTTCAGTCGCTCGACGAGCATCTCCAACTCGGCCTTCAACTGCAAGTCCTCCTCGCTCTGCCGTCAGCTTGATCCGCTGTTGCGCAGAGATGCATAAGAGCTCGAGGGTTGACGCACAATGTCCGGCACATCGCTCTCCTCCTTTCCTTTACCTTTGGCATCGCCGTTCGCCTTCTTCTCCTCTTTCTTCTCGGGATCGGTCGAAAGAACAGGGATGGTGGACGCTTGCGGGTCGTTGTCGTTGCCAGCTGCCATGATGGCGGGGGTTTACCTGGATGTCTTTGACGTTCTCTGCGCTGTGCGCTGCGAAGGGCTTGCTGGGTCTACGGTGCTTGGTGTGGGTATATGTGAAGGGTGTTTTGCTATGCGGTCTTGGATAGAAAGTCGTCAGTCAGCGTTGGATCCGTGAGCGAGGTGGATGGGATGCGCCTGCGCGTCGATGTCATACTCAGAGCAGCGCGGAAGCAAATCTTGGCGGGCGTGTGGCACCCGCCGCTACCTTGTTGCCTGCGGCAATAGCGCGCCATGAATCTATTCTCTCCGCTATGCACAGATGCATGCGTCGAGGATACATACAGCATGAATGACATTACGACTGTGCACGATGCTGAACAAAAGGCACGGAGCGGGTCAGTCCGCGTATGATACTCTACTGCGCATTGTCCTCCTCCTTCGTCTCGCTTACATTCGCCACTTCCTCCGGCTGGTCCGCCGTCTCGTCCTCCGTCTTGACCTGCTGCTCGTCCTGTGCAGTCTTGTCAGACTCCGCTTCGTCGGTCTCGGACTTCTCGCCGGATGCCTGCTTGGTCGTCTGATCTTCCGATTTGGCGTCTTTCAGAGGAGTTTTGTCCGTGTCTGCAGTGTCAGCATCATCAGCGCGACCAGATTCACTCACCGGCTGGCTCCGATGGCTCCGTGACGGCGCCATTTGGATCGTCCGCCTCTGTTTTTCCAGCGTCCTTGGGTTGCGTCGCCTGTGTTTCGCTCTCCGCGGCCGTCTCCGCCGGAGGCAAGGGCGAAACAGGGTTCTCGGGCGGGATCACGCCCTCTTCCTCCAACAGCTCGATCTCGTCCTTGGGTACCGGCAGAGGCTCGGTCTCTTCCAGTGTTGTCTTGCCCTGTACTTCCGCTTCCTCCTTGCTCAACTCCTCCTCCGGTTCTTCCAGCAGCACAGCCGTCTGGTTACTCTCCGTCCGCGTCAATTCCGGTCCGATCGGCACCCCCTTTTCTCCGACCGTATCTGACATATCCGAGTTCCACAACATCGTCCCCCTAGGCTGTTTGCCCCTACCCAGTGTGCCGGCGCCTCCTGCCCGGAGTGAGCCTACCGTACGCGGGCTGGACCGGAATGGATCGGCCTGATTGGGAGATACGTTGCTCGTGTCGCCTGAGGCCGTCGTAGGTAATGTAGCGTCGTTGTCGGGCACGACGGTCCCCGTTCGACCAAGACCAGGTTTACCGAGCCCCGAAGACGACGCAGGTGGCCCATGCCGATCGAGCGATCTTGTCCGTTTCTCGCGCGAATCTCCTTTCTCGCCCCGTCCACGCGGATCGACATCCTCCTCATCGTCAAACTCGTCTTCATCCTCGTCATCGTCTTCTGCGTCGTCCTCCTCCTCGTCCGACTCGGACAGGCGCTCCCGGGCCTCCTTCGTGAACGTCCCGACGACCTCGTGCGGGATAACAAGGAGGTTCATGCCCACCAACTCGAACTTTTCGCAGAGCGCCACGAATCGGGCGTAGAGGGAAGTCTCGGACTCGGCCAGCGAGAAAACCTCGCGGTGATGGAAGTATGCGTGGGAGAAGATGCGAGATAACCGGCGGAATAGGCTGGGGAAGTGGGACAACGAGGCGGGCGGGATGGACATTCTGCCGTCAGCTGCTGAAATCAAGACGCACTACGCAGCTCACCTTGACGGGAACTGCTGCGACGAGTTGAGCAGGGCAGTCGTCGAGTCGACACTGCCGTCAACTGTGTTCGTTCTTCATGTCATCCTGGGCTCACGTATGCAAGATATAATCGATGGCGCAGCACTCCTCGGTGTTAGCGTGAGCGGAGCAGAAGTACAACCACTGATCCGCCTTCATCTCGGGACATGATTCCTTCGTACATGTCGGTATCAGGCCAGTCAACAGCGGCGTCAAGTCGATGGGCAGGCGCCTGACATGAGCTCCTGGCGCGTGTAGGGTCATGAAACAAACCTAAGATGCTCGTAGATCCACTATAAGTGAGCCAAAGAAGGAACAAACAGAGTCGAGAAGCTCACGACATTCTTCTCCGGAGCTTTCCCTCCAGATTGCCCGTCACTCTTTGGCACGTCCACTAGCGCCTTGACATCGTGAGGGTCGTGTTTGACCTGGAGGGCGAGGTATTCGGCAAGCTGAAAGGGGCCGTTCAGGTGCGACAGGGGCGGTACTTGGCCAATGGCAGAGGTTGGTACGTCCTGATATCAGTCAATGTGCATACTTTGATCCTCGAGCTCACGGCAATCCTGGTCCCCCGCTTTAGGCGGTAGGTCGCGTGAGTGGAGGACGAAGGGTCGGAGGGCACTGATGGAGTAATGATCATGGTGGGTTGACTCGCCGCGGTCGGGCAGAGCGTTCCAAGGGCTCCAGGTAACTCTCTCTGAGCTGACGAGCTGGGCTGTAATTCGAGTGGATGGGATGTTTGGTGTGTGCTCGTCTCGGCTTCTGAGCTTGTCACTATGCTGAATGCTACGCCCGAGCCTCGTGCAAGCTCGCGACCGGTGATCCAGGTGCCACGCCACGTCACAAAGCTAATCTTATCAAATTGGGCTTCTCACTCGTGGTTGACCCAGCCGCATCTGGGAACCGAATTACCATGTGCTAGCTAATCTCGTCGCTCCTTGCACCTCCCCTTGCTTCTCCCCTTCTTCGCTTTATGCGAATCATTCTACCTCGTCTATCGCCCCGAATACCCAAGAAGCCCACCGCCGCCCCATTACGCATCATGTCCCTCGCGCCCGATACGCCCGACAGGCCCACGACCCGGTCTGGCCAGCTCACGCCCGGCATGGTCTCCGAGCAGCTGTCCAAGATGGACTTCCCCGCCCCGACCAACCTCCAACTGAACATCCCGCCGAGCAAGGGCCCCAAACCCCTGTCGCCCGTGCCGGACTCGGCCTCCGTCTTCTCGGACGGCGAGACGGGTGACATCTCTGGACCCGAGCCAGAGGCTATCACTGAGCTCCGCCGCAAGACGCGCTCGGAGAGCATGTCCGCCGAGCTCAGCGACGCGCTGAGCAAGATGAAGCTGCCGCAGCCAGAGAGGATCTTCGGACCGGATGAGGGCGAGAGCGAGGCCGCAAGGGAGGTCAACAAGGGCAAGGCGGGTGTGAGCGCGGACGAGTGGGAGAAGCTTGGCTTGAAGGATGAGGTGCCGGAGGCGGTCAAGGAGCCGGCGAAGATGACCCACTCGAGGAACGTCAGCCGCGCGTGAGCTGCCGTTCAAAGCTGTATCTGAACGGCGAGCTGATGGTAGCGATGCGGGTTCAGTAAAGCCGCCGCCCGTGCCGCCGAAGGATACCCAGCCCACGCCGGCTGGCACGGGCGTCGCGAAGGAGCAGAAGATCACGCCGTTCGATGTCCAGGGCGGTGTCGACGCTGAGGGCAAGTCGACCGGCATGTGAGTGCGAGTAGGAGGTCCCGGAGAGCGCCCAGTTGAGACGTAGCGACTACGACAAGATCTCGCAGCGATTCGGAGGAACGTTGATCTCGCAAGAGCTGCTGGAGCGTTTCGAACGTGTGACCGGACACCGACCACACCCGCTTCTCCGAAGGGGAACTTTCTTCTCTCACCGGTGAGCTGCAAACCACTTTTCCGCCCATGACACGGCTCACGTCAGTGACTTCGGTCTCATCCTGGACCGATATGAGAAGGGCCAGCCCTTCTACCTGTACACGGGCCGAGGACCAAGTTCGGACTCGATGCACATGGGTCACTTGATCCCCTTTATGTTCACTGCGTAAGCTGCTCTCGAGATGTACGGTGCCGTCGAAGCTCACCGGCAGCTGGTTGCAACGCGTCTTCGACGTGCCACTCGTCATCCAGCTTACTGGTGAGTGGATCAACGATACACGGTGACGCGGCTTATGCCTAGACGACGAGAAGTACTTGCTGGAGCGAGATGTGAAGAAGCAGGCGGAGCTGTCGAAGAAGCACAAGCTCAAGAAGCCCCTGGACCTGTTGAACCACTACCACAAGATGGGCCAGGACAACGTTAAGGACATTATCGCTTGTGGTGTCAACCCGGAGAAGACGTTCATCTTCTCGGACCTCAGCTATCAAGGGTGCGCGGAGTGATTCGGCTGGCATGGCGCGGGCTGACATTGCAGAGGCGCCTTCTACCGAAATGTCGTCCTTGTCGCCAAGACGCTCACCGTGAACCAGATCAAGAACGTCTTCGGGTTCTCAGATTCGTGAGCACAATACAAATGAAGGATGCGACGATTCGCTGATCCCCAGCGACAACGCCGGAATGTTCCACTTCGCCGCCATCCAAGCCACTCCATCCTTCTCCAACTCCTTCCCCCAGATCTTCGGTACCAGAGACGACGTCCCGTGCCTGATTCCATGCGCCATCGATCAGGATCCCTACGTGAGCTCGGATGCGCAACGCTACGCGGTTGGCTGACAATAGTTCCTGCTCACGCGTGATTCAGCCGACCGACTGGGCTACAAGAAGCCCGCTCTCCTTCACTCCAAGTTCCTGCCCGCGCTGCAGGGCGCCAACACCAAGATGTCCGCCTCGAACGAAAACTCGGCTATCTTCATGACCGATGACCCGAAGAAGATCGCCAAGAAGATAAAGTCGCATGCGTTCAGCGGCGGAGGAGCCACGCAAGAGGAGCACCAGAAGAACGGCGGTAACCCCGACGTCGACGTCGCGTACCAATACCTCAGCTTCTTCGAGGACAGCGATGAGCGCATGGAGACTTTGGCGAGGGTGGGCATCCGAGTGGTGTAATCTGTGTTAGCGGTCGAGCTGATTGGCAGGAGTACCGCGCTGGAACGCTCAGCACGTCCCAGATGAAGGAGGCTTGTATTGAGAAGCTCCAGGGCATCGTCGCCGACTTCCAGGCCGTGAGTGCTGCGTTTTTGTGTAAAACGGCAGTAGAGCTGAGACCAGAAACGAGCGGCTGTCACGCCGGAGATCTTGGCTAGCTTCCAGGATAAGGACAGGAAGATCGACCCGCGCCCGACGCCCCGGCAGGTCGATGCCTAATGGCTGGTAGACGGAACCCTTTAGACTGGCAAGTTTTGGGCAATGGCAACAACGAGCGGGTACGAGTCGGACGAGCATCAGGTAGATACAGATAGGTAGACATACAACATCCATGTAGGCGAGAGCGATTAACTTTGAGAGTGGCTGCGACGCAGCCGGGACGTGGATCCTTCTCCGCTTCTCGCGTCGTCGGGCAGTGCCGATGCGAAGGCATTGACCCGTATCGCCTCTCGTCGTCGCCGGGGCGGCGTCCGATCACGGTCGAGTGGCTGATAAGGGCGAGGGCGAGCTTGGAAATGTGTTCGATTCACTGTGGAAATAGCTCGCAACGTCTTTTCCATTCTGCCCCGCCGATTTCCAACAGGGCGCCTTTCTTGAGTGCCGTTGTTCCGCGATCCTGGGCCGTATAAGACGCGCGTTGATAGTTCACAGTCCCCTCGTCAAGATACCGCAGCTACCCAAATCCCAGCACTCTGCTCGCTTCACCACTGCAAATCAGATCACCACATCTCACATCTCGCTCTCTCTCTCCAAGCGATCGCGATCGTCACCGAATCGATCCTCTCGTCACGTCCACGCGCCGCGCCGTGGGTCGAGTCGCTAACCGAGACTGAGTCGAGTAGAAAGCGGGATCAAATTTATTACCCCCTTTGAGGCCGCGCCTAGTCCGATTCACCCCGCAGAACGAGGAACGGCAGCAGAAAATTCAGAGCGCACCGCAGCCGACCCCCCACCCAGCCCAGCGCCCAGCCCAGCCAGCCCGCCAGCCAACCAACCCGAACACCCTCTCCATCTCCTCTTTCTTCTCTCCTACTCCATGTTCAGATCCATCCTCGGCTCTTCCTTGAAATCCTCCTCTTCCTCCATCGCAAAAAGACAACTACCAGTCAGAATGGTCTCCTCCGTCCCCGTCCCCAAGGACTTTGTGAGTTGTCATCTCAAAGCCGTCACGCCATCGCGTTTTCGATCTCGACTGGGCAGTTGAGCTGATCGCTAGAACAACGTCCTCTACCAGTCCCTCGCCGACGCCGACCCCGAGGTCGCCAAGATCATCGAGGATGAGACGTGGCGACAGTTCTCCGGTCTCGAGCTCATTGCTTCCGAGGTGAGTTGCGCGACAGGGTATCGTACCGGTCGGGTGCTGATCTACCAGAACTTGACCTCGCTCGCCGTCATGGAGGCCAACGGCTCCATGTTGACCAACAAGTACTCTGAGGGTCTCCCGGGTGCGCGATACTACGGTGGTAACGAGGTGAGCGCGTGCGAAGACACTTTGTCAAGCCAAGCTGACGTATAGCACATCGACATCCTCGAGAACCTCGCTCGAGACCGAGCGCTCAAGGCCTTCAACCTCGACCCCAAGGTCTGGGGCGTCAACGTCCAGCCGTACTCTGGTTCGACCGCCAAGTGAGCTGAGCCCTTGACAGACCGCTTCGCACCGGCTGACGCGCAGCTTCGCCGCCTTCACGGCCCTCATCAACCCCCAGGACCGAATCATGGGTCTCGGTCTCCCGGACGGTGGTCACTTGACGCACGGTTACTACACCGCCAAGAAGAAGATCACTGCTTCGTCGATCTACTTCCAGTCGTTCCCGTACCGAGTCGACCCCTCTACCGGTATCATCGACTACGAGCAGCTCGAGACCAACGCCAACCTGTACAAGCCGCGACTCCTCGTCTGCGGTGGTTCCGCCTACCCGCGAGACTGGGACTACGGACGACTGCGAAAGATCGCCGACAAGCAGGGCGCTTACCTCCTCAGCGACATGGCCCACATCTCCGGTCTCGTCGCTGCCGGTGAGCAGAGCTCGCCCTTCGAGTTCTGTGACGTCGTCACCACCACGACGCACAAGACGCTCCGAGGTCCCCGAGCCGGTCTGATCTTCTTCCGAAAGGACAAGGAGGCCGACTTGGAGGCGCGAGTCAACGCCGCCGTCTTCCCCGCTTGCCAGGGTGGACCCCACAACAACGTGCGTGCGCAAAGTTCATTCGAGTGCGTTGGGCTGACATTCAGACCATCGCCGGTATTGCCGTTGCGCTCAAGCAGGCCGCCGACCCCGCCTTCAAGGCCTACGCCAAGCAGGTCCGAGCCAACGCCGCCGCCATGGCCAAGGTCCTCTTCTCCCACGGCTACCGACTCCAGACCGACGGTACCGAGAACCACCTGATCCTCTGGGACCTCCGACCCATCGGCCTCACTGGCTCCAAGGTCGAGAAGATCTGTGACGCCGTCCACATTACCCTCAACAAGAACGCCGTCGCCGGCGACAGTGAGTGGAGCGATCATTTGTGTATAAAACGTGCTAACAAGCAGCCTCCGCCCTTGTGCCCGGTGGTGTCCGAGTCGGTGCTTCCGCCCTCACGTCCCGATCGATGGTTGAGGCCGACGTCGAGAAGGTCGCCGAGTTCCTGCACCGAGTCGTCCAGATCTCCCTCGTCGCCCAGAAGGAGGCTGGCTCCAAGCTCCTTAAGGACTTCGCCACCGCCTTCGAGTCCGGCTCCGGCGAGGCCCCCAAGCTCGTTGCCGAGCTCAAGAAGGACGTCATGGAGTTCGCCACGACCTTCCCCCTCCCCGGTGTCCCCGATACCTCGGCCATCAAGCGACCGGAGGGCGTCAACATCTGAATACCGGCGAAGCGGGCCACTGACGGCCCGGATGGCGGTGAGGCTGCGGTAGAGAAGCGAAGCAGGACGGAGTAGGCAAGAGTAGGAGAAGGAGCAGGGCATAGATCCCAATCTCAAAAACCCATACATATATCACTTCACGCGCCCCTTTTGGGAATCTCATCTCGGACATCTTAACATGGCCGTGCTTGTACTATGCCTTTGTGATGTCACTCATCTGAATCGACACATGGTCTGATAGTAGTGCTTGATCCCAGCGAATTGGAGTTGTTCCACAAGGTGACGTGTGTTTGGTTCCATACGCGCCCTACTTTGACCTTCCGCCTCCACCTTCGAGTTTCGTCTTTTGCTCCTTCATCTCGTCTCCGCGCTCGCATACACCTTATACCCCTCGACAAACATAGGCCGAACCGCAGACAAGGTCAAGGGTCAGGGGGAGATAGACTCAACGACGAGAGCCCGATCGTCGACCGCTACTCCGCCCGCTGACAAGGCTGTACGAAGCGAGCTCGAAACGCGCGTCTCACCATCATTCGCTCTCGACTGGCCACCTTCCTCGGCCACGTTTGGCGCATCGAACTTGTCGTACCTCCTGTCTATCCGGCGCAGAGGGGCGCGTGGGGATGTAGAAGAGGCATGAAGGTGCTTTGCGTTGCGGAAAAGCCGAGCATATCAAAGAGTATCACGCAGATTCTGTCGGGCGGGAGATTCGAAGCGGTACGTCTTCCTCGTTCCTTCCTGCAGGTGACGAACTCTCGCCTGAAGGCCGCCACCGCCATTCCCCTTTGTCCACGACCTGGAACCCTCATGTTAGCTGTGTGAAGTGGGGAAATGGGGCGTGCTGGAATGACGCCGTCACTGGAGGAGTCCATGAAAGCTGAAGTTCATGCTCGCGGGGGAGAAGAGGGCTGCCGGTCCTTTTAGAGCAGCATACGAGGCTTATGAACTAACCAGCAGCGCAATAGCAGAAACAAGTATATCAAAAACTACGATTTCGCGTACCAGCTTCCTCCTCCTCTAGGAGGTAGAGGCGACGCAGACTTCACCGTCACTGCGGTTCTAGGTCATCTCACCTCTTCGGTACGATGGCTTTTGCTCGTGGAAAACATCGCTGACCGGCAGGACTTCGACGATGATCATCGCCGTTGGCAGTCCTGCGATCCTTTCGCACTATTCGATGCTCGCATCGTCACGCAGGTCTCGTCAGTACGTTGGATCTCGGTCACAAGCCAGTCCGTCTGCTCATGTGCAGGACCTGAAAGCGGTAGAGCGGAATCTTCAGCAAGAAGCGAGAAATGCGGACTTGCTCCTTATATGGACGGACTGCGATCGCGAGGGCGAGCACATCGGGTCAGAAGTGGCCGAGGTGTGTCGGCGGGCCAATCCTCGCATTCGAGTGAAGAGGGCCAGGTTTAGCGCTATTATAGCTGGGTGAGCGGCGGTGGCCAGCTACATCTCTATCGCGCGCATACCTGACACCAGACAAATTCATAATGCCTGTCGGAACGCGAACGATCTGGATATGCGCCAAGCGATGGCCGTCGAGGCTCGTATCGCGCTAGATCTGCGAATCGGTGCGGCGTTTACTCGGTTCGCGACAATGAATCTCCAGGCGCGGATACCGGAGCTTTCAGAGCAGACGATCAGCTACGGTCAGCTGACATGATTCCATCTGGTATGCCGCTGAAGGGTAGGCCCATGCCAGTTTCCAACACTTGGATTTGTGGTCGACCAATACAACAAGGTCCAAAGCTTCGTGTCCGAGCCATTCTGGTACATCAACGTCGCGATCGAGCGTGAGAACGAGGTCGACCCGAGCAAGACGGACGTCGTGGAATTCAAATGGCGAAGAAACCACCTCTTCGACTTGGAAGTGGTGACTGCGCTGTATGATGACTGCGTGGATGAGCCGATGGCGACCGTGCTCAGTGTGGACACCAAGCCGACGACAAAATGGTCAGTCAATTGGTGCTTGTTTCCAGAGAGAGCTGATAGACAGGAAACCTCTACCTCTAACGACAGTCGAGCTGCAGCAATCTGGTTCGCGGTTGCTTCATATGACTCCAAAACGGATCCTCGATGTGAGCTGTCGGGTGTGACGCAGAGCCCGTGGCTGACGCCAGATTGCGGAGAAGCTTTATCAGAAAGGATTTCTTTCATACCCGCGTACCGAGACGGACCAATACGACAAGGCCTTTGACTTCATGTCGCTCTTCCAGAAGCAGACCATTGACCGGGACTGGGGCGGCTTCGCGGCGAGGTGAGCTGCTGTACCCCGCTGTTCCGAGTAGCTGAACGGAAGACTGGTCGATGGCGAGTTTCAGAGACCGCGAAACGGGCGCAAAAATGATAAAGCCCATCCGCCAATCCATCCCACTGCTGCCGCTGTCAACCTCGAAGCGGACGAGCGGAGGGTGTATGAGCTGGTCACGAGGCGTTTTTTGGCCTCGTGCCACAGCAATGCCGAGGGCAAGCAGACGACCGTCGAGATCGAGATAGCTGAGGAGAAGTTCTTCACGACTGGTATGGTTACCCGTGTCCACTGGAATTGGGCTGAGCATCAGGGCTCGTCATCATGCGCCGGAATTACCTCGAAGTGTATCCGTACGATAAATGGTCAGACTCGTTCCTTCCCGACTTTCAAGAAGGAGAGCAGTTCATCCCGTCCATATGCGAGCTCAAAGACGGCAAGACGACCGCGCCGAACCTGCTGACGGAGGCGGACCTTGTTGGGCTCATGGACAAGAACGGTATAGGTGAGCATGCGCCTCGCGGACGCTGGCCGGTGCTCATGGCAGGAACGGACGCGACGATCGCAGAGCATATAGCCAAGATCATCGAACGGCAGTATGTCACTGAACGACCGGAGGGACGGACAAAGTACCTCGTCCCCTCCCCGTTAGGCATTGGGCTAGTAGAGGGGTTCAATGCGATCGGCTTCGACAGGTCACTAAGCAAGCCGCATCTTCGCGCCGAGGTATGTTGACCACTAGATGCCTTATGGCATATGTCGTCGCTGACGACCAGACAGAGGCGCGCATGCAGCTCATATGCGATGGTGCCAGGCAGAAGGCCGAAGTCCTCGATACGACTATCGAGGAGTACAAGGAGGTGTATATCAAGGCCCGTCGCGAGTTCACCACAGTTGTCGATGTGAGCCTGCTTGCTATGCTGCTTCGGGATGTTGATGAGAAGTCTGTCAACAACTACATGCACGGGCAGGGCGCGGAGCAAGAGGCCCTACGTGCTGCAGCGAGGGGTGGAAGAGGTGGAAGAGGGGCGAGAGGGGCGAGAGGGGCGGGAGGGGCGGGAGGGGGCAGGGCCGGCCGTGGTGGAGGCGGAGGAGCCGCACCCAGACGGCGGAACAACGACGATGATGCCGACGAGGAGGACAGCGATGGGGATGGCGGACCGGCTGGTGGAGGGGGGGCTGTGCGTGCTAGTGCACGACCCACAAGGGGCAGGAGCACAACGACGAGAGGGAGAGGCAGGGGCACCGCTGCCGGTGTGGGACCGTCCAAAAGACGTCCGGCTAACGACCAAGGTGAGTTCTTCCGACAAGGATCGGTCACCTTTGTCTCAACGACAGATGACCAAGCCTCGGACACTCCAGAGTGCGGATGCGGTAATCCTGCCGTGCCTCGCACGGTCACGAAACCTGATTCGGCGCACACGGGAAGAGGATTCTGGACATGTGCCAAACCCCACGAGCTGGTCCAAGTCGATCGAATCCGCCCAAACGTGCCGCCGCGTCCAGTCGTGCTGCTGCGCCCAGCCGGGCCGCTGCCGACGATGATCACGACGCCCCCCCGCCGCGCAAGAGGCCTCGGAGAGAGGTGAGGAAGGAGCGCGCCGCATCGCCGGGAAGAATTGTGGCTGGCGTTCCCGCTGACGATCAGCTAGAGGACGAGGAGGGCACAGTGCGGTGCGATTGCGGGCTGGAAGCCAGCTTTGCGAGCGTCGGAAAAGCGGGTCCAAACAAGGGTCGCAGCTTTTGGTACGCCGTTTGAGATGTGATGAGAAGTGCTGGCTAACCGGCAGGGGTTGCCCGAACAACCCACGCTCGCGCTGCAAATTTTTCGAATGGGCGGACGAGGCAGACGCGCCTGAGCCTGATCCGTACGCGTCTTCGAATGGCCGAGGGCGGGGCGGGGCAAAGAGCAGCAGGGGTAAGGGCAAAGCGAGAGGGGCGGGCGGAGGTGGGGCTGGAGCTGAGGGAGGAGGACAGTCTTGTTACAAATGTGGCGAGGAGGGTCATTGGGCGAACAATTGTCCCGGCGCCGGCCGCGGGTTGGGCGGCGGGGGCGGAGGGGGAGGGGGCAGCGGGTCAGATCAACCGTGCTTCAAGTGCGGACAGTCGGGGCACTGGGCCAACTCGTGTCCGAGTGGAGGTGACGGGTCGGGAGGGGGAAGGGGCGGTGGGCCGGTCAACAGCGGCATCGCAGGTCAGTTCCGTGCACGGATGAGGCCGAGGGCGCAGCTCAACGGCTCACTGGCAGAATGCTTCAAATGTGGAGGCCTGGGCCATTTCGCCAACTGGTGCACGAATGAGGGTGTCGCGCGGGGCCGGCCGGCACAGAAGGGTACCCCCGGAGACGGGAAGAACTGCTTCAACTGCAACCAGAAGGGACATTGGTCTAGCGAGTGTACGGTGACGGGACCCAAGGGACCGGGCACTTCACGGGCGGGCGGCCGCGGTGGGCGGGCAGGCGCGGGTGGAGCAGGAGGCGGGTCAAGCGACGGTGAGTCACTTTGTTTTGCGCTCGACTTGGAACGTGTTTCGTGCTCACGCGCAGACTGTTTCAAGTGTGGTCAGCCAGGGCATTGGGCTTCGAATTGTACGAATACGTAATGTCAGTAACGAGCAAGCGCCCGGGAGCGCAGACCTTGGGAGGGATCATGTCATACCTGTACTGCGGCATTGGTGTGGGGAACAGCCCATGCAGGGAAAATAGTTCCCGCCTTTCGGCCTCGGCGCTGCCGCGCCGCCATGTGGGCAAGCTGGCTTGCTCAGAATATGTCAAGATTGCATTTCACAGGCCGCCTTCTGCAGCCAAGACCCAAATCTACCCTACGACCTGCCGGTGATGCGTCGGAGAAGGCTGACCTTGTTCTTCTTCGCCTCGAGCTTCCTCTTCATCTCCTCCTCGAGCTCACTCTCGTCCAGCCCGCCCCACCCGTACCACACAACGGTCCCGAAGCCCACCAGGGCAGTGATGATGCAACCCGCGAGGGCGCCGATGGCCTTGGGCGTCCAGCCCATGACGATCGGGAAGGGACCCCACGGCTGGCCCTTGAAGTCGGTAGTTGAGTTGAGGCCGACGACGTTGCCGGCTGTAGGAGTGTTCCAGTACTTGCACTGGTCGTAGATCGCCTGGGGCACGGCGGATGCGTTCTGCTGGAAGACCTCGGGGCCCTCGATGAAGACGGCGGCGAGACCGGAGGAGAGATGCCAGTCGATGTGGCAGTGGAAGAACCACGCGCCCGGGTTGTCGGCTCGCCATCGCAGCACGACGTTGCCCGTCGGCGGGATGGTGATTGTGTCTCGACGGGACGGGTTTTCGTTGCCCTCGGTGAGGGGCGGGTTGATCTCGGTGTCGTTGGACGTCACGTCGAAGCTCTTGGAAACGACCTGGAACTCGTGTCTGGCGTGAGCGAAAGCAGTGGGGAATAGCATGCAGCAACTCACCCGTGCAGGTGGAACGGGTGGAATCCAGCGTCCCAGTTGTACACCGTGAGCTGGATGTTCTGGCCGAGCTTGTAGGCGAACGCGTTGGTCTGCGCGCCGTACACCTGCGTCAGGAGCGAGTTCTCGCCCATGGACAGCGCGGTGAAGATGGACGGGACGATGGGTGACTGGTACGTGACGTTGTTGAACGAAGCTCGGTTCATGCCGTTGTCGTAGGTGTCGAAGAAGACGTCGAGACGGTACTCGACGTCCGCCGGCGCTTGCTCCTGCTTGAGGATCGGGACGAACTTGGAGTCGTTCAGGACGGGGAACTCGTCGAACTCGATGGCCTCGGCATCGGGGTTCGAATCGGCGTACACGATCTGCAGCGTGTTGTTCAGCACGAGGGTATCGGGGACCGCATCGTACATGTCCGGGGACTGAAGGACCGAGAGGGCATAGTTCTTGTCGGTGGCGTTCTTGGCCTCGACGAGGACAGAGTATCGCTGCGCGACGGAGACGGTCAGCAAGCCGAGCTCGGTCTCGCTCAGGTTAAGGGGCTCAATCTCGACACCGTCCGCCTCGATCAGATACACGTCGTGCTGGTCGAAGTTGACGAAGAACACTGAGGGTCAGCGCAAGAGGGTGGGAATCGAGTCGCATCGACGTACTGGCCAACGCGGACATGTTGATTACCCGGACTCGGTACTTCTTGCCGGCCTCGAAGTTGAGCTTGGCGTTGTTGTTGGTCCCGCTTCCGTCGTTGATCGCTTGCGCCGACGGCAGATAAGTGTCGTTGTGGACCACATAAATGAGCGCCGACTCTGCAGTGTCAGCCCTCGATCCATACAGCCTTCTCGACTGTGCTCACCAGGGACAGGCTCGGCTCCAGTTGGGTTCTTCCAAGTCAAAAAGTCATTGTACAACATATCGTCGTGCTGTCGGTGGTACCAGTCGGACACGACGAGGACGTACTCGTCGTCCCAGGTGGTGTTGTCGCTTCGGCCCGTACCGTTCAGCGGGATGATGACCGACGCTACTGTCAGTACGGTCGCAACGCAAAGTGTCAACAGTCTACTTACGAGTTCTGAGACCGTCGACGTATTGACCCTTGTGGTGTCCGTGGATCCAGTACGTACCGTGCTGCCATCAGCCTTGGACAACCTCGCGCAGTTGACTTGACGTACCTGGATCGATGTGTCGATATCATATGTCAACGTCTCGCCGGGCGGGATGGGGCATTGAGTGACGCCGACGGCTCCATCGTACCAGTTCGTGTTGTTGAAGAACATTCCGTGACTGTGCAGCGCAGTTCCGAGATCCGGGACGCCGAGACCGTTGGTTGCATGAATTCGGATGGTGTCGCCCGTGTGCGAGTTGACGGGTGGTGGTCTGGCATCAGCGGGAGTCCGCTATGCCGGGCCTACAAACTCACGGCCATGTTCCGTTGACACCGATGACTCGGCGTTCGTACAGCTACGAGTCAGCCGTGCATCCGTCAAGGCAACGATCGTCCGGCACACACTCACACCGTCAGGGTTGGCCGTCGCATATGTGATGTTCCACCAGTGCTCCACAATCCTAGCCTGCGCCGAAGCCGCCAGACCCAGCACGAACGCGCCAGAGGTCAACGAGAACATGTTGAGCCTCTTCCGATGTGTCCTTTCTTTTGTTGTCGATCTTCCCGCGCCGGTGACGAGTGAGCAGGCCGGGGCGATGTAGCTGGATACAAGGATCGATTCGCGGGTGGACGATGAAATGCCGCAGAAGCCGATGTATATCAAGGACGGGTCGACCGAAAAGGCCTCGTTCCGTGTGATGTCTATATAACTTGGCACGCCCGTTCCAAGAACGTCGCTGAGCCGAAAAATCTAAAAGAAGCAACAAGGCAGCCTAGATGTTGAAGCCCGACAGACCCGATGATGGTCGACCGTTTTCGACCGGTCGAAACCTCTCGTCGCTGAGCGCCGCACAAAAATCGGTCGACAGCCCGGCTACCGTGTC
>Ga0308169_10001955_pt1 | contig 22439 bp, 24 predicted proteins | sample PhyBR1_2_FD_202139 | JGI IMG/M metagenome (GOLD analysis project Ga0308169, IMG submission 202139) | Phyllosphere microbial communities from UC Gill Tract Community Farm, Albany, California, United States - DLSLSB.R1 | ecosystem: Host-associated > Plants > Phyllosphere > Unclassified | place...
GCATCTGAAAAGGATGAGCTGGCGTCCGCCCAGCGCATGATCGTTCAGGTGCAGGCGTCGCTGGAGCGTGCCCGGGTGGCCGCCGCTCAGGAGGATACCGCAGAACGTGGCCGCTACTTCTTTGACTACCAGCGCGCCACGGCAGATCTGCGCACAATCAGCGCCGGCATCGATCGTTACATTGAGCCGTCCCGGGCACAGCCTCGCGATCTGTCGGGCGTGTCGGGCAATTACCGTCGGGAGCGTCCCTAATGGCAATGACTCAGGCGCAGGTGATGGCCTTTAAGGCAGCTTCGGGCGATCTGGACCCCGCAGCGATATACCTCTTATGCCTTGGTCTGCTGTTCGCCACGCTGTTTACCTGGGTCGCCTGGGCCGCCATTGACCTTTACTCGGGCTGGGCCAACCAGCGCGTGAGGGAATCAGCAGTAAAAAGCCTTTTTATAAGGGGCCTCGTTTTAGTCGTAATCAGTATCTGGATGTTCGGAAGTTAATTTTTTCAATCACTTAAACAGGAAATATCATGTCAAAAATTGCGTCTTTCGTTTCCATCACGCGTTCCGGCGTGCGTAAAAGCTGGGCCCGAGCTACCACGTTGGTCACTCTGAGTGCCCTGTCGGTCGGTAACGCTATGGCGGATCTGCCAGCTGTGGAAGCACCAACCTCGGGCGGAGGCGGCGGCGGGCTGATGTCTACTATCAAGGGTTATTTACAGGACGGCATCGTTCTCATCGGCCTCGTCATCGCAGCGGTGTGCTTCCTGAAGGTTGCGGAAGCCGGCATCACAACGTTCAGCGAAGTCCGCGACGGCCGCGCCACGTGGGGTAAATTCGGCGGGATCGTGATCGTGGGCATTGTGTTGCTGGTTCTGGTTATCTGGCTGCTGGGCAAATCCGCCGAGATTGTTACCTGATAAGGAGCGGTGTGAATGGCGACCATCCGAGATATGCCGGATCGCCTCAATTCAGAGCCAGTCGTATTCCGGGGGTTTACCACCCCCGAGTTAGGCCTGGCTGCCTGCATCGGAGTCGTTCTGGGCTTAATCATTTCACTGCCCTTTGCACTTTTTCTCAGCTGGCTGGTTATCCCCACGGGGAGCCTGCTCTTTCCCCTGGTGTTCATCAGCTTTGGCGGAAAGTGGCTTGCCCGCAAAAAGCGCGGCAAGCCTGAGAACTATATCTGGCAGATGTTCGCGCTCAGAAAGCGCCACATGGGGATCGGTGATCCGAAACTGATCGTCGATTCCCGGCGCTGGTCTGTGCGCCGGAGTATACCAATCAGGAGTACCAAATGAGTCGTTTTCGCCACGCGGTTAAGGGCCGCGATCAGCATATTTTTTCCCTGAGGGCGGCCTGCTTCGTGTTGCTGATACTGCTGATGACCGCCCTGGGTGGCTGGATGCGCGCCCCGGAGAAGCTGACCATTCATATTCCGCCCGATCTGCGTAAGGGCAGCACGCGTCCCGTGTGGGAAGTGCCACCGCCGACCGTTTACAGCTTTGCGTATTATATTTTTCAGCAGCTTAACGCCTGGCCGAAAAACGGCAAAGTGGACTATCCCGCCCGTATTGAGTCGCTTTCACCGTACCTCACGCCACAGTGTAAGGCGTTTCTTAAAGAGGATTCAAACCAGCGGGATGCCAAAGGCGAGCTGACTGACCGCGTGCGCGTTGTTTATGAAATCCCCGGCAGGGGTTACACCACTAAAAGCGTCAAGGTTATCGATCGGGACAACTGGGTCGTCAGCCTCGATCTGATTGCGGATGAATACTACCTAACCGAGCCGGTCAAACGCGCAACAGTGCGCTATCCGCTGAGGGTCGTTCGCTGGGACGGCGATTCCGAAACCAACCCTTTCGGGCTGGCACTGGACTGCTATGAGGGTATCCCGCAACGGCTTTCAAAGGCAGAAAATAAGGGAACAATGTGATGATTTGCTCAAAGATGACCTTCAGCTCCCGCGCCTGCCTGGTGGCGCTGTCGCTCACGCTGCTGCCCGCCGCGATACTCAGCTCAGCATCTGCCCGGGCCGATGAGCTGATGAAGTGGGAGCGCGTTCCCCTGCAGATCCCCCTGAAAACCGGCACCGAGCGCGTTATTTTTGCCGACAAAAACGTGCGCGTAGGCTTTCCGCCCGCACTGAATGGCAAGCTGCGCGTGCAGAGCACCGGCGGCGCGGTTTACCTGAAGGCCGAAAGCGACTTTCCGTCAACCCGCCTGCAGCTGCAGGACATGGAATCGGGCGAGGTCATTCTGCTGGACGTTCATGCCGCCGACACGGGTCCGACCGAACCGGTCAAAATCATTTACAGCGGCGACGTCAGCACGGCCAGCAGCGCCGCTGATGCCAGCTCCCCGGCGTCCGGCGCCGAAGGGGATAAACCGCAGACTAAACGTAAAAAAGTCAGCTACAAGGCGCCTATCCCGGTCCTGCTGACGCGTTACGCCGCGCAGAACCTGTACGCCCCCGTGCGCACGGTTGAAGGTGTGCCGGGTATTCATCCGGTTAATCCGCATCTGCCATCGCGCATCACCACACTCTATCCCTCGGCACCCGTGACCGTGTCACCGGTGGCCGGCTGGGGCGTGGCCGGACGTACGGTAGTAGCGCTGCGGGTTCGCAACGACTCCCCGCAAAAGATCGTGCTCGATCCGCGCGAGCTGCAGGGCCAGTTCGTCACCGCCACCTTCCAGCACCGCTGGCTGGGTGCCGCCGGCACGCCGGAGGACACCACCACGTTGTACCTGGTCACCGCTGGCCGCGCCGATGAGGCATTCGTGCGTGAGCCCTCCACCGCCCGCAAGGCCGCCCATTCCGTCCAGAAGGTGATCCGCTATGAAGATTAAGTCCAACGGCCTGGTCAAGGTTCTGGTGCCGGCGGTATTGATTGCCGGTGTCTTTGTGGTCGTTAAAGGCCACAACAGCAAACCGTCCGAACCGGCGCAGCCTTCGACTCAGAGCTCGCCAGCGCTTGCGAACCTGACGCCACAGGAGCTCAAGGCCATCGGGGTTGAGGGTGACACGCCGCAGGACACTCTGCGTACCATCGTAGGATCGCTCAACGCCGTGCGCCAGCAGCAGGCCACGCTGAACAAACAGAATGCCGACCTGCTTGAAGAAAACCGCAAGCTGCGCGATCGCAACCAGAACGTGTCCGGGCAGGTTAACGAGGCGGTGCAGGGCGTACAGAAAGGGTTCAGCGAGCGCGAAAAACAGCTGCGCCAGCAACAGAATACGCTGACGTCAAAAATTAACGACCTCACTTCCCAGTTGCAGAGTACCGGCAAAGGGCTGGCCGACAAGGCCACCGGCCAGGACGGAGACATACCGCTGGGCCTCGGGCTGGACGGTATGGGAAGCGGGAGCGGCAGCCCGGCAGCAGCGGGTAACGACGGCCTGATGTGGGTAACGCCGCAGGACGGCAAAAGCGCCGCGTCCGGGCAGGGTAGCAACGGATCCAGCGCTGGCGCCGGAACCGGCAGCACAACGGCCTTCCCGACCTCCTTCATGAGCGACAATGCAATCACAAAGCAGAAGGCCAGCTACGAGCAGCAGGTGAAGGGGTCAACCAGCGAAAAGGGCGGGGAAGACGAGGCCGAGCCGGTCTATACCCTGCCGGAAAACTCCACGCTTATCGGAAGCCGCGCCATGACCGCCCTGCTGGGTCGCGTGCCGGTTAACGGCACCGTGACCGATCCGTATCCCTTCAAGGTGCTTATCGGTAAGGACAACCTGACCGCCAACGGTATTGAGCTCCCGGATGTGGAGGGCGCGATCGTGTCCGGCACGGCCTCGGGCGACTGGACCCTGTCCTGCGTCAGGGGCCAGGTCAGCAGCATCACCTTCGTGTTTACCGACGGTACGGTGCGCACCCTGCCGAAACCGGACCGCAGCGGGCGCGCCGGCAACAGCAACGGTCAGAACGCCCGCAACGGCGACAAGGACACCGGCACCAGCGGTGGCATCGGATGGATTTCCGATGAAAACGGCATTCCGTGCATTTCAGGCGCGCGTAAATCCAACGCGTCCACGTACCTGCCAACGCTGGGCCTGCTGGGCGCCGCAGGTGCCGCCGGCGATGCGGTGGGCCAGAACCAGCAGACCAGCCAGACCAACGCCTACGGCGGCGTGACCTCCACGCTGACCGGCGACGCCGGACAGGCCGTGCTCGGCAAGGCGATTTCCGGCAGCTCCGACGAGATCACCGATTGGGTGAAGCAGCGCTACGGGCAGACCTTTGACGCCATTTACGTTCAGCCGGGCGCGCACCTCGCCGTGCACATCACCCGTGAGCTGGCAATTGACTATGAAGACAAGGGCCGCAAGGTGCGTTACGACTTCACCCTGCCCGGTGAAGACGGCAGCACCGGCGGGCTCGACTGAGGAGAAATAACATGCAGATTTCAGTAACACTCGGCGTTTTTGTTCTGGTCGCGGCCGCCACTCTCACGGGCTGCTCGACGTCAAAGGATGAGATGCTGCCGGCGGGCAACAGCAACATGCTGGAGCTGTGGAAGGGTACGGACGGCGAAAGCGGTCCTTCACGCGGCGTGGAGGGGCGCGCCGCGCTACGTCGCGCCCTGACTGACGGGGAACAGCAGGCGGCCGCCAGCGACGATTGCAGCTACAGTCGTACCCAGGAATCGGAGATCAGCCAGCAGTTTCCGCGCCTGCCGAATCCAGACATGGTGATGTACGTTTTCCCGCACCTGGCGCAGGGCAACACGCCCGTGCCGGGCTACAGCACCGTTTTCCCTTTCTATGACCAGACGCAGTACGCGATGCCAGGCGAACGCACGGAGGCGCTCTGATGTTCGGACTCTTTAAAAAAAGCCAGCACACGCGACAAGATTCACCTGAAAAAAGTATCCCGGAGCCGCTGACGCGTCCGGGAAATATGACGCAAAATGATGAAAAGCGTGTTTACGCGCATAACCCGTCCGTCGTGGACTACCTGCCGTGGGCGGAGTTCCTGGACGAAGAACAGTGCCTGCTGCTTGACGATGGCGTCTCGGTTGGTGCGGTGTACGACATTACCCCGGTTGCCACCGAGGGACGTCCCGACTCACGCCTTGAGCAAATCCGTGATGTGATTGAGGACGCCCTGCAGGACAGCTTTGATGACATTGAGGCCAACCCCTGGATTGTGCAGTTTTTCTGCCAGGACGAAAACGACATTGACGCCTATCTGGACAAGCTGCGCGGGTACGTCAAGCCGCACGCGCAGCACACCGAATTTACCGAAGCGTGGTTACAGGAAACCGAAAGTCACCTGCGCGGCATCGCGAGGCCGCAGGGGCTTTTTGAAGATAAGCTGATCACCGGGCAGCCTTGGCGCGGCCAGCAACGGCGGACCCGCATGGTCGTATACCGCTGGGTGGATAAAAACAGCCGCGACCTGATGCCTCCCGTCAGCATGCTGAACCAGGCGTGCGAAAGGCTGTGCGGCGCCCTCTCCAGCGTCAACATCGGCTGCACACGCCAGAACGGCCTGCAGGTCCACGCCTGGCTGCTGCGCCTGTTTAACCCAGCACCGGAGGGCATGGACAGGGAAAGCTTTTACCGTGCAGCGGCCTATGAGGATAGCCGCAACACTCCGGACGGCACGATCCCTGTTGAAAACGATTTCTCCGAGACGCTGCTGTTCACGCCGCCGCGTTCTGACGTAGAGAACGGCGTGTGGTGGTTTGACGATCTGGCGCATTCAGCGCTGTCGGTTGAGCGGCTGCGTAAGCCACCGACGCCGGGTACGCTGACAGGGGAGAAAAGCCGGGGCGAGAAAAAGGTCAATGCTCTGATGGACATGTTTCCCGAAGGCACGATGCTATGTATGACAATCATTGCGGAGCCACAGGACACGCTGGAAGAGAAATTTAACCGGCTGGCAAAGAACGCCATCGGGGAAAACACAGAGTCGGGGCGCGTGCGCCAGGACGTGGCCGCCGTAAAGGAGCTGCTGGGTAGCCGGCACAAGCTGTACCGCTCCGCCATCACTTTCCTGCTGCGCGCAAAGGATATGACGGAAATGAACCGCAAGCGCATCGAGCTTTCCACCGTGCTGCTCAACGAGGGGCTGCAGCCCGTCCGCTCCGAGCACGATGTAGGCCCACTGAATGCCTGGCTGCGCGCTCTGCCGATGTGCTTTAACCCCCAGAATGACAAAAAACACTGGTACACCCGCCTGACGTGGGTTCAGCACCTTGCCGGCCTTCTGCCCGTTACCGGTCGTGAAACCGGCACCGGCAACCCGGGCTTCAGCTTTTTCAACCGGGGCGGCGACGTGCTGGACTTCGATCCGCTCAACAAACACGACCGTTCCCAGAACGCGCATATGCTGCTGTTCGGGCCAACCGGGGCGGGCAAATCGGCCACCCTGTGCTCGATGCTCTGCCAGCTGATGGCCGTACAGCGCCCACGTCTGTTTATCGCCGAGGCCGGCAACAGCTTCGGCCTGACGGCAGACTACTTTGAAAGCCTTGGCCTCACGGTGAATAAGGTCAGCGTCAAGCCTGGTAGCGGCGTATCGCTGCCGCCGTTCGCCGACGCACACAAGCTGTTTGAGGTGGACGCGCCGGCACCGGCGGTAAATGAAAGCGACCTGCCAGAGATCGACGAGGACAACGGAGACGAAGAGGGAGACGGCAACGAGAAGCGCGACATCCTGGGCGAAATGGAAATTTCAGCCCGCATGATGATCACCGGCGGCGACCCGAAGGAAGACGCTGCGCTCAGACGTGCCGACCGGGCCATGATCCGCGAAGCGCTGCTGATGGCCGCAAGGCAGAGCCTGAATGAAAATCGCCAGATGCTGCCGGGCGATCTGCAGAACGCACTGAACCGCATATCCGTTGATGAGGCCAGTGAAGGAGGCCAGATCCGCAATGAGTCGCGTCGGGCAAAGGCGGCTGAAATGGCGGAGTCGTTGGGCATATTCACTCAGCCCGGCAGCTTTGAGGCCGAGCTATTCAATCAGGAGGGCGCGTTGTGGCCGGAGGCGGACGTTACGCTTATCGACCTCGGTCACCTTGCACGCGAGGGTTACGAGGCGCAGATGGCGCTGACTATGGTATCCCTGACCAATACTGTTAACAACATTGCCGAACGCGACCAGTATCGTGAGCGCGACATCGTGTTTACCGTGGATGAGGCGCACATTGTGACCGTTAACCCGCTTCTCGCGCCGTACATGACCAAAGTGGTCAAGATGTGGCGTAAGCTCGGCGCATGGCTCTGGCTTGCCACCCAGAACCTGGAGGATTATCCGGCGGCTGCAGGCAAAATGCTGAACATGGCCGAATGGTGGATCTGCCTGACCATGCCGAAGAAAGAAGTTGAGGACATCGCCCGCTTCCGCACGCTTTCGGAGGAGGAAAAGACCGTGCTGCTGTCTGCCAGCAAACTTTCCGGGTGCTATACCGAGGGCGTGGTGCTGTCGAAAAAAATGCAGGCACTGTTCCGGGCCGTGCCGCCCAGCCTGTTTCTGGCGTTGGGAATGACAGAAAAGGAAGAGAAAGCGGAGCGCAAGGCACTGATGCGTAAACATAACTGTTCAGAGCTCGATGCTGCTATTCTCGTAGCAAGAAAACTGGATCGTCTGCGTGGACTGATGACGGCTGAGTCGGCTGGGATGCCGGAATACAACGATAAAAGAGAGAAGCTGACCGCATGATTAAGCTTAAATACGCGAGCCCTGTAACACATACCCCTGCGGCTGACGAGACGCCCACGCCTACCCTTTTCGGCCTGTACCCCCAAGGTGAGCCTGTCGCCACGCAGAGTACCCAGGAGCGACTTGAGGCGATGAAAGGTGCGCTGAAGGAGCGCCTGCAGCCCCCGGTCGCCATTACCTGTAACCCGCACCGAATCGGGAAAAACAGTTGTGTTGCCATTCATCTGGAAGATGGCCGGGGAAAGCGCGCAGACATTCTTCTGACTCAGGAAGGCCGTGCCAGCCTGCCATTGGACAATGAATTTGACACGCCCCGCTGGTACGTCAACGTGCCCGACGCGGCGGATATGGTTTATATGACGCTCTGGGTTAACAGTGTCTTTGAGAATTAATTTCTGTTGTCATCTGATAAACTGCCGGCCTGCATGGGCGGTAGTTTTTAAAATTGGCCCGTAGTTTTACATATGCTTTTTAGGGCGTAAAAAAACCGCCTGACGGCGGCTTTGCAATGATTACAAAGAGGTGGTGTTGTCATTTAGCTTCCACTCTCATTATTAATTTTAGCTCTTATCAAGCTTGCATGATGAGTGATGGGTTTAAATGGGCTCACCAGAATAAAAGTACATGCAAATGAAAGTATGAATTGTGATTCACAAGGATAAGTTAATATGATTCTTTTACAGATCAATCAAACAGATTATTTAACACCGATAAAAGACATACCATACTACACTGATTTTATCTCAAAATATTGCCATATAACAATTAGTTGCAATGTTTCTCAGGGGATTCTCATCCCATTGCATGGGAATGAAAAAGATGAATTAGATGCTGATCTAACAGAATTCATAAATGCAATGCCAGAAGAATCTAGAATAAGAAGAAAGGTTTATAAAGAATTTGCTAAAGGTTCTCATATAGATGTGGGTGATGTGATTCAGGAAAATGAAAACAGAACATTTGCATCTGATTATTTCATAGGGGAAGCGAATAAAAATAATATATCCCCACGGGAGTTGGTATTAAGGACTTTAAATTGCAATGTGTTTTTGCAATATTATTTCCTCTTGGAGGAAACTTTAAAAAATTTACTCTTAGAATCGAATAAATCTTATGACCCTAAAAAAATAACAGGATCACAAGCAATAACGCTTTGTTTAAGCAAAAGATTGAATAAATTTAAAAATAAGGATAAATTCATCAGGTTAATATCTGAAAGAAGTAAGTTTTTCAAAACATGGAAAACATTATCATTCACATGGGATTTGTTGACACTTATACGGAATAGATGTGTTCACTGTAATAATGAATACGATACCATATCAGTCGCTAAATTGAACGATAGCATAGATTTAATACTTAAAGAGTTAAGTAAATCAGAAGGAAATGAATTGACTTCATTATCTTTCATGAACTCCATGGAGAAAATAGTTGATCAAATAGAAGTTAATGGATATATACTATTCAACAATACTTTAGAAAATATGATAAGAAATACATCTATATTTGTAATTGAATCATTATACTTATGTGAAATAGAATCAGTAGCATAAAACACTTACTGTTAAAGAAGCCGCTACGAGATGCTATTCTCGCAGTGGTCCTTTCCACTGCAGCCACCGGTCACCATTACCTTAACCCGCACCGGATCGGAGAAAGCAGCTGAGCCGCCATTCATCTGGAAGGCAGCTGGGGCAAGCACACGGACATTCTTGTGACCCAGGAAGGCCACGCCAGCCTGCAGTTGGACAACGAATTTGACTCGCCCCGCTGGTACGTCAACGTGCTCGACGCGGCGAACATGGTGTATATGGCGCTCTGGGTTAGCAGTGTTTTTCAGGAGTAATGCCCGTCTCAGACGTATCAATTAGCCGGCCAATCTGGCCGGTTTTTTTGCAACTAAAAAACATCTAATCAAACCTTTCCATCCACGTTAATTAACATCCGCTTTCAATTAACACCTGAACTCGCCTTGCTTCCAAATGCTTAAATACATTAGTTTCACTAACCAAGAATGACCGAATTTTGTTATTACAATAAATCACAAAGAGGGTTGCTTAGTGAAAAACACAAGTAGTATTGCTCAGGAACTGGAGAGTTTTTTAAACAACGGTGAAAATGATAGTGCCAGCTCGCGAGCCGAACTGGCTGAGTTTTGCGTTGAAACTATTTACAAATTTGTTAAATTTAATCGCTCTGAAGGCGAGGGTCTTGATGGCCGGGACGGACCTGAACGTCAGGGGCTCGGAGAGGTGTTGGACGCAGCAAAAAATCATAAGTTCGACATTGGCATGGCTCAGATGAGTAAGAAAATTTAACAGTAAATCTGCATTGCCCAGCTTTTATCTGTTTTTCCAAATGCCTCCTGAAAGCGCAGGAGGCAATTTCCCATTATGGTTAAACCTGTCATTACAAATGTTCTGTCGCATACTTTTTTGTTCAGGCGCCGAATCCTGGCGTGATCTGAAAATTTTCAAAATCCGAAATAGAGTTTACTGCTGAATCCCTGAGCACGCGCTGTCACGCTGGCACCCTGATACCCGTGACGGAGATTTGCAATGCGCATCAGGCTACTCCTGTGTTTTTCCCTGCTGATACCGATTCAGGTAATGGCAGGCACCGTCGTTTTCACCGACGCTCAGCACCCTCCCCTGAACCTTACCGCCGATACTGAAGTCGTCTGGCTGGATGGGCCAGATCGTCTGCAGCAGGCTATTTTCGGTGATCTGTCGTCAGATCCTCAGCAGGCCGCCCTGCAGGCTCAGCAGGTCATTCAGTCACCCGACTGGCCCCGGAAGCAGGCGCAAATTGCCGGCGCCTATCGTAAGGTGGTCCACGCTTGGGAAATTGGCCTGCACAAGTACCCAGCCGTCGTATTTGATGATCGGGACGTTGTATATGGCACGGCTGACGTGGCGCAGGCCAGCCTGCACCGCACGCAGGGGGCAGGCTGATGCCAGGGTCATTCAAAAAGCATCTTTCTGCCGCCGGCACGGCCTCGGTTCTTGCCGTGGCCGCAGCTCCCGCCACGTTTGCCGCCATTAATACCGCCGGGATTATCGCCAGCGCGGTTACGCAGGACTGTATCAGCTGGCGCGTGAGTGGCGTCTGTTACTGGCTGATGTGTACGCCCTTTGGCTGCTCGGTCAAAACCTCGGTTAAGGTGACACACTATATCCCCGAGGTGGTGGTTTCAACCTACACCGGCCCGGGCGGCAATCCCTGGCATGAAATGGCTTTTATGAGCGGAGCTGCGGGAGCCGTTGACGGTGGACTGACCAGCGGCGCTGCCGCCGGCGGAGGGAATGCCGCCGACATCAAGGACGCAGGACGTCGTCAGTCAAACATCAAATTTAAATACGCAGACGCCATCGGGCATCCGGCGACCTCCCTGATTGGCGGCAGCATCGCCGGCTACTCCTGCGACACCGCTGCCCGGGCATTTAACCCCTACTTCCTCAGCACCCTCGATTCGCTTATGTGGCGCACGGGCCTACCTGAATCGCTTTATCCGGAGGCGCTTATTCCCGGACAGCGCGAGCTGGGCAGCCAGGCCGCCGCCAACATGTGGGGCAACCTCTATCCACGATCGGGCTTCGTCAGCCAGACGGACGATGACAAGGCTTCCGCCGTCGTCGCCCAGCGCGTGGCCGACATCATCACGCGATCCGGGCAGATCCACGTTTATCAGCAGTTGAAGGGCACCCGTAAGCCGGGCTACTGGCCGCCGGGAGAGGTGAAAGAAAACACTGGCACGGCCAACCATAAATGGCAGCGTCTGTCGCCCACAATCTCGGCTACCTGTGCCGTATTCCCCGACGGCGCCTATCCCACGGCTCAGGACGGCAACGAAGCCTATGCCCTGTGGCAGCCCTACAGCTGCTGCAAACGTCGCGGCCAGACCTTTCTATATGCAACCAATTTTTAAGAGGCAACCATGAACACAACCACACTGAGGCCAGCGTTTATTGCGGTCCTGGTCAGCATATCGATCGGCATGGCACAGGCTGATGACGATAACCGGTCCGGCGCATTTGGCATTTCATTGCCGTCGGTCAACGACAGTGCGTTCGGCTACGGCAAAAACGTCAGCGGCGCGGTATCTGACAAGCTCTATTACACCCTCGGCGGAGGTTCCGTAATTTCCCAGCCAGCCACGCGCAGCAGCATGCGCAAACTGGGAATGGATTTAGGCTGGAGCAGTGACCTGATGTGCGGCAATTTCGATCTTAAAACTACAGTGGGTAACCAGCTGAACGGCGTGACCAGCGGCTACAAAAACCTGATGAGTGATGTTATTCAGGGGGCTACGGGCGCGGTCGCCAGTCTGCCGGCCATGGTGATACAGCGCGCCAATCCGGGCCTGTACGACATGCTGACCAACGGCGTGCTACAGGGAAGCGTAGCATTTGATAAGGCCCAGCTTAACTGTCAGAACATGTCCAAACGCATGATGAACTTTGCTGGCAACAACAAGTGGAACCAGAGCGCAGTCATGGATGAGTACAAATCGCTTGTCAACAGTGGCGATGCCGACGCGGTACGCGTTAATAACGCCTCTGAAAAGCTGCAGGGCAAGTCCGGACAGAACTGGATAGGTGGACAGAAGCGCGGCGGGCAAAATCAGCCTGCCATTCGTCCTACGCACGATCTGGCCGCCGCCGGCTACAACATGATGAACAGCCAGCCCGTGCTAAGCAACACGCCAGTCAGCAATAGCAGCTGCAACGGCGGTGCGTGTGCAAAATATGGCAGCGCAGAAGAGGCGGCAAAAGCCGTGGTACAGGTGGTTGGCGACAGCTCACTACGTACCTGCGCTGATGCATCACAGTGCACCAGTGGCGATGATGAACAACAGCCGGGAGCCACTCAGGCCGGCACCGGCTTTGCCCCCATTCTAGAGGAAACAACAAAAGAGAACACGGAGCAGCTGGTTAAACTGGTTAACGGCAGCGAGCCGCCAAACGCCACCAACCTTGCGAAGCTTAAAACTGGCAGCCTGCCAATCACAGCCGGCGTTATCAGGGCGCTGCAGCGTGATCCTGACAATGCCGCACTCACAGCACGGCTTGCGGGCGAGCTTGCAATGGCTGATACGGTAGAAACGGCGTTGATTATGCGCCGTATGATCGTCACCGGCATGTCAGAGCCGAACGCCGCCTCCCAGACAGCCGCCATTGAAGAAGGCGACCGCCGGGTTACTGCCATCGACAGGGAGATTACCGCGCTGCGTAACGAAATGGAGCTCAAACGCGAGCTTTCCCGCAACTCCGTACTGACCATTATCGAGCGCGAAAATGGCCGCGTAAGTAGCAACCCGCAGACCCAAAGCGATGACAACACTGACAGCCGCATGAACCGTCTGGCGGTGCCTGAGACTGAAAGCAAATGAACGAGGCCCGCACCATGAAACCTGTAAAGGAGGCGCGCCGCGCCTCGTTTTTCCGTCGTCATCCTTTTCTGCAGCGCACGCTGATTGTTGCTGGTACGTTGCTAATTTTGTTGCTCGCCGCGCTCGTTATTGCGGATAACGCGATCAAAAATCCTGACCAGACGGCCGCCTTCAGCAAGTGGATGGAGCAGGCAAAATACGGCTGGCTGATGTGGCGGCTGGCGGTATACGGCGGCCTGACGTGGGGGTTTGTGAAGATCCTGCGCGCGCCGGGCTTCAGGTCGCAGTACAGGCAGCCGCTTATGCGGATTGCCACTGTCAGCGTGGTTTTTGCCGTTGTGTGTGAACTGGTGCTGCTCAGCGGCACGGGAGCATCATAATGCTGACTAACAGCTACCTGGAGTATTTCCTGACCCTGCTCGGCTGGGTCGTTAATAACGGTTTGTGGAATATCCTGCTTAGTACCGGCCTTTTTGCCGCCCCGGTGGCCTTTCGCCTTATCGGCATCTGGCTGAAGGTCCGGGAGGAAGGTGAAGATGAGGGAAATAAGGGCGCGCTGTCCATTCCCCGGATGGAGCACGCCATTTACACCTCCTTTCTGGTCATAATTGCCTGCTGTATGCCGCTAATGAACGTGGACATGAGCACCATCAAATATGACGCCACGCGCGCGCAGACGTGCGGGACCTGGACACCGAAGGCACCGGATGACACGGGCTATTCGCCCGTAATTTCCAGCCTTAATGACCAGACCGCCGCCGCACCTGTGTGGTGGTATCTGATGCACAAGCTGGCAAAGGGCATCACCCAGGCGTCCGTCGCCACCATCCCCTGTCGTCCTGATATGCGCCAGATCCGCTTCGAGGTACAGCACACGCGCATCAATAATAAGGGACTCGCCGAGGAGCTGCAGGACTTCACCAACGACTGCTATTCCCTGGCGCTGTACATGTGGAAGCGCGAGGACCAGGGGCAGACGAAGGATAAAGCCACCCTGCGCGACATTGAGTGGATTGGCAGTAAGACGTTCTTGGGCAGCTATTACGGCAGCCTGCAGTCAAAAACACCACGCGCCGCGTTTCCATGGAGCGAAAGCCGGGATAGCGGGCGACCGGACACCGGCCGGGGTGGCTATCCGACCTGTAGCGAATGGTGGAGTAAGGCTGAAACTGGCCTGCAGGCTCGCGTCGTGGACCAGGCTGACCCTGGCTTATGGACTCGCCTCTCCGCAGCCATGACCATGATCGGAGGCAATGCGACCGACTACCGGGAGGCCGTAGTACGCCGTCTGGTAAGCCCTGAGAGCCTGACGGTTTCACAGGGCGGCCACGTTTATGCCGGCTACGGCGGCAATGCGGATTTCACCTTGGATAACTCAGTATCTCGCGTCGCAGCGATCGGAGGAACGGCCCTTGGAAGCCTCGCGGCGTTTCCGGCATTTGACGCCATGCGACAGGCATTACCAATGGTTCAGGCTGTGATGCTGATGGCCGTAGTGGTCATTCTGCCGCTTATCCTGGCGTTCTCTGCGTATGAGATTAAGACGGTTATCACACTGACGTTTGTTGTATTCGCCCTGAACTTCCTGACGTTCTGGTGGGAGCTGGCGCGCTGGCTGGACAGCTGGCTGCTGACGGCGCTCTATAGCTCGGACACACACAGCAGTTTCAACATGGCCGGCTTTCAGAACAGTTCGGATGACTTGATCATGAACTTCGTAATGGCATCGATGTTTCTGGTTCTGCCGGCGTTCTGGATGGGTGCGCTTTCATGGGCAGGTATCAGAGTGGGTGGAGCACTTGATGGTGCGCTTAAAAACGGAAGTTCTGATGTGCAAAAAGCTGGCGGTAGTGCTGTTGATACTGCTAAAAGAGCCGTGAAATTGTAATGTCAGTGGGGATTAGATGCATGAGACTTCTAATCTTCATCGTCATCATTATCTACACGATAAGAAGGTCCGGGGCCATGCTCCGGGCCTGTATAGATTCCAGTGCCCTCGCTACCATTACGCCACTCAGTGCCATAGGAGGGGTTATGCTCACTGCTGTAATCGTCTTCATCATTGATAGTTATGTTGCAAAGCATATAAATGAACATAGCTGCCACAACAATTATGCTACCTATTACTACCCCACAAAGCAGAGCTGTAACCAGCAAACAGAAAATTGCTAGCGGAACTGGTAATCGTCCCAAAATGTTTGGTAGCCCGTTTTTCTGGGCCCAGCTTATGCAGGCATCATTTGATAGCATCATTGTTTTTGTTAATTTCTTAAACAGCCCCGCTGCCTGAGCTCCGCGCTCATATGCTGTGTGCTTCATCATCTACTCCTTTCACTTCGGGATCACTGTTACTAAGATGGCGCTGCGTAATCCTAATCACTTGGCGCTCTGAGATGCCGCATATTGAAGCTGTCTCCCTGATACTCATCCCGTTTTGCAGACGCAACTTTATGACATTCTGGTGCATCTGCAGATTCGGCTGACGACCTTTAAATTTTCCGTTCTCTACCGCCTTAACTATCCCTTCGCTCTGCCGGCGACGTCTATCCTGATAGTCTTTGCGTGCAATGGCTGCAAGCATATCCAGCATCATGGCATTTATAGCCCGCAGCATGGCAGCTGTGAATTCGTCACCACGATGGTTTTCGAGCGCAACATAACTTGTAGGCAGATCCAGGCTGATGATCGACAGGCTTTTGCTGCTTATAAGCTCTTTAAGTATTTTCCAGCCATCATCATCAAGGCGGGGTAAGCGATCAACCTGTTCAATCAGTAACGCATCACCCGGAGCCGCCTTCTCAAGTAATCGCATCAACTCAGGTCGCCTCAGCGACGCGCCAGATACATTCTCCACGTACCAGCTGGCGATCCGATGTCCACGTTCGGAAACAAACTGCTGAAGACGATTTTTAGCGCGTTCAGCGTCCTGCTCTCGCGTAGAAGCACGCAGATAAGCAAAAATGTACATTTTTTACCCATGAGTGACTTTTAGGTTATGACTAAGGATAGCATGACTTTTATATTATGACTTAAAGATAAAAACGCGAGATTTTAGGGTGTGACATTTGGGTATACCGCATTTACCACCTTAACGGACTGAGCGTAAAACGCAGGTGGCATCGTAAAGGGTTGGCTTTCAATTTTGCGCCAAGATGTGCCCGAACCTGACGTGGCCGATGGATTTCATCATGGACGCACGAGATTGAATTTGCAGCAGACTAGAGAAAAGTAAAATGAGAAGGTAAACAAACCAACATTACTAACGGCTCGTTGTATCAAAGACAGGAACATGTCACAGCCATCTATGAGCATAATGCTCCATTATAGTTACAACACTCAGTAAGACTTCATAAAACTGCATCAGAGCAGACCTGAAACCCCGAGCCCCTCTCAGGCAGAACCCGAGCCGTCCTGAAACTCCGAGTGCCCATTAACAAGCCGCCCCCGCCCCGGCCCGAAGGGCCGGAACAGGAGTGGCTGTAATGGATGGTGTAACTAATCCTCTAAGCTTTACTGTTCATAGTGAACAGTAAACCTAAGACCCCGGAAATCACGCCCTGTACGTCGCTCTGCGCCGTCCAGCCCGCTCACCGGGGCTTCGGGGTTAGATAAACGTTATCGTCGCTTTGAGGCCGTCTGGCTTAGCAGGAAGGGGTTGGGTAGCGCCATATATTAGGCCGTAACCGGCTGCGCCGGGCGTACGGCGCCGTCTGACCACTGTACTCTGCCCGGACATCATCTGGCGCCTCCATGCCGCCTGCCGGCATTCAGAGCCTGGCTGCGCACTGCTCATCAGCCTCGTTTACTTTATGTCTGTATAAACTAACTGAACTGAATGTCCGCTTCGTGCCAGAAGCGGACGTTCAAAAAAGCTGGCTTACCATTTTTTATTGGGCATAGCGTCAGTCTTCTGGCCCGTAAAGAGTTAAATCTGCCTTTAGGGGCGGGCGATGCAGCCAATGTCAGCCACAGCATCTCGTGGAGAATTACATTCGAGCCCAAAAAAATGATCGCGCCAGCAAAAGAGTAAAAACTGATGCCACTCAGAGCCAGAGCAGCAAGGTATGTAAAAAATGCATGTCAACGCAGTTATGGAGGTGTGAACAAGCTCATCATACGCATCCATAAAAAATTTCAGGAAAAGGAATAAAAACTGCATTAGTGCATTTGACGTAACTGATGCACGTAATGAACTATTGAGCCTGCCCGGTGAAGCACAGCATGAGAATCCTCGATTTTTCTCATGCTGATAAGCATTAAGCCCTGAAGGAACGTATGAATGCACCATCCGGGAGAGTAATGCACAGAATAAAAGACAGGGATTTTTTTGTCGGGCGAACTTCGTTTTATCGGGGTTCCCCTTTACCGGTAAAAATCTCTGCAATACCAGGTTTTTTCACTTCAACTAACGAGGTTTAAGATGAGTATTAATCCCTACGGTGCCGATCTTTTTACAGCGTTTTATAACTCAAACGATGCAGACATTGCTTCTCAATTAGTTAACGAGCGTCTGTCTGATTCATTTCAGGATCATTCGCCTGTATTTGGCGCAAAACCTGATAAAACAGGGTTTGAGAACAGCGTGCGCTTTATTAATAAAGCTTTCCGGCAGGTTTATCATGTTGACCGGATGATTGAACAGGGTGATACCGTTGTCGCAATCTGGCATGCAGAGGTAGAGCATACGGGACAGTTTCTTCATTTGCCGGCGACAGGCCGTCATTTTTCTCTTAACGGCATTACTGCCTATTCTCTTGAGAATGGAAAAATCAATGGTCACTGGGAGCAGTTTGATCAGCTTTCAATGCTCCAGGCGCTCGACATCATCCCTAAACTGGTAAGTTGATTAGCTGAGACTGCAGACATTCAGGGGTAATCTCAGACATGAGTGAAGAGTCATGTCACCCAAAACGCATCGCTGTGTGATAATTTATGATTCAGGTGCTGGCGCCAAAAACTTTAGGTCAGATACATATGTTGAAATGTAACCTGCCATCATGCGGTGTGGCGAGATTTCTCATTTTACTTGATGGTCCCTGGGCAACGTTAATTGTCAGAGAATTGCTGCGTGGTCCTCAGCGTTTTAGCGAATTACGTACATCACTAACTGGTATCAGCGCGCATACACTCACCCACCGTTTGCGACGCTTTGAAAAGAGCGGATTGGTCATGCGTACCGCTTATGCTGAAACACCACCCAAGGTGATTTATGAACTGACGGAATTGGGTAAATCACTGGAACCGATTCTGCTGACCATGAATAACTGGGGACAGAACATTCCAGACGACGTACTCAGGTCCGCAATAGTTAATGATAACGAGATGTGAGCCAGGACTTTAAAACTGACATACCGAAATAACCAGGTTAATCACAGACACCTGCAACTGGCTGCTGAATAAAAATCAGTAACGGCCTGCTTTTGCGGGATAGAATTTATGAGGCAATGTCTGAGATTAATGGTGAATCAGAAATAAATTTATGGAGGTACAGGCGCCTGAAAAGTGAAAAAATTACGTGATGTTTTAATCGCAAGAATTATTTATTTAAATACGTCCTGATTATAAGCAATCGTTTTGATGTGACGTCATTCCCACGTGCACTTTTTTAAATGTGTCCGATAAGTCACGCCACAACTCACTTTATGAAAGAGAGATCAGAAATGAAAATTGCGCTAATAGCACCAACAGGAAAAATCGGATTTGAGATTGCCAGGGAAGCACTGCGTCAGGGACATACTGTTACAGGTATTGTCAGAACAGGTCGCCCTGTTCCCGAAGAGCTGCAAGATGTCAAATTTGAAGTCGCTGATATTTATGATACGGCTTCGTTTGGAAAAGTCATTCACGGGGCTGATGTTCTGGCCAGTGCTTTTGGCGTCCATGGCGAGCACATTGGTGAACTGGTGGGAGCCGCCCAATCCATAATCAGTGCAGCCCGTGCTGCAGATATCAAGCGTGTCATCGTTGTGGGTGGCGCTGCAAGTCTTGAAGTCGCACCGGGTGAAAAGCTGCTCAATGCCCCTTACTTTCCATCAGATTACTATCCTTATGGCCTGGCTCATGATGAGGCTTATAAAATTTATCAGACCGCAGATGACTTAGAATGGACGTTTTTCTCCCCTGCCGCGGAGATTAGTCCATCGGAGAAAACAGGCGACTACCAGACTGGTGGTGGTAGCCTATTGAAAGGCGCTGATGGTCTAAGTCGGATCTCATATGCAGACTATGCTGAAGCGTTCGTGAATGAAATTTCACAAAGAAACCACATCAGAAGTATCATGACTGTCGCGCATCGCTGACATAATTAAGGGAGCCGGGGATTTACGTCCTCCCGGCTCCCTCACACATTACGCCTGTATTCATCAATAATCACAGTTACACTTCCCCACCGGCAATTTCTGATTAAACATTCGGTGATATTTGTCCATCCCACCAGCCTGGTCTGACAATACGCGATCATTCAGCAAACTATTATTATGTGCTCGCCCTTCGGCGTGAATAACTTTTTTACGAAGGTCATCTGTTCGTAAAGAATCAGTTATTGGCGAAGATACAGTCTATCAGAGGCTTACTGTTTTACAGATCAAGGTCTGAAAGGCCCGGATGATCGTCCGGACGGCGTCCCAGTGGCCAGAAAAATTTGCGCTCACTTTCTTTAATTGGCATGTCATTGATTGATGCGAAGCGTCTTTTCATAAGTCCGTCAGCTTCAAACTCCCAGTTTTCATTGCCGTAAGAGCGGAACCAGTTACCCGAATCGTCGTGCCATTCGTAGGCATAACGAACTGCTATGCGATTGCCGCCAAATGCCCAGAGTTCTTTGATTAGGCGGTACTCATGCTCTTTTTTCCATTTGCGCTCAAGAAAGCCCTGGGCTTCGTCACGATTTTTTGCAAATTCAGCCCGGTTACGCCATTTAGTATCCAGAGTGTAGGCCAGTGCCACTCTTGCAGCATCCCGTGTGTTCCAGCCATCTTCGGCGAGGCGTACCTTCTCTGTCGCTGTTGCCAGAGTAAACGGCGGTAATGGTGGACGTGCCTGTGATCCCGTCATTTAAAGACTCCTGTAATCATTGTTTAAAATTCAGAGTGGTTTTATACCGGACTTACGGAGAGACCTGCTTAAGCAGCATCTGCGCAATTTCTCTCGCGTTATCTGCAGCATCAGGATCCCCCATGACATAAGATGTCGTAATTGCTCCCTCAATGAGAATCAGCAACTTTCTGGACAAATCTTCCGGATGTTGAATATTCAGCTGTTTTGAAAGTTCGCCGACATAATCCAGCAACTTTTGTTTATGCATCTTTGCTAACTGGCGAACGGGGTCCTCGGGATCACCCGTTTCTCCGGCTGTATTGATAAACGCACAACCACGGAAACCCTCAGATTTAAACCAGCTGTTGAGCACCGTAAATATATTCAGGATACGATCCTGTGGCGTATTGCCTTTATCTGTCTCTGTTCTGAACCAATACATCCATCGCTCGTCGCGCACACTCAGTGCGGCAGTTGCAATGTCCTCCTTACCTGAAAATTGTCGATAAATACTTTTCCTTGCCACTCCTGAGGTCTTAACAATAAGGTCCATGCCAGTGGCATGAATACCGTTCTTATAGATAAGCTCTTCAGCAGTTTTAAGGATCTTTTCACGGGTATTGCCTGACGTCATGTTCATGACGAGAAGGTAGAATGATTGTTCTACCCCTGTCAATAAGTTTTGCATCATTGAAGTTTCTAATGACAATAATTCTTAGGAAATGCTCTTAATAACAGTGAGTTAATTCAGTATCAGGCACAAGCCTGATTTACTTTGATGAGAAACCGATGAAGGCAGCTGCACAAAGGTAAAAAGTCAGACGAGCTCGTCTACGCGCACAGTGGCTGTAACATAAGCCGGGGTAGCTGGCTTGCGTAATGGATGGATTAACTCCGTATAAAAAGGATGAGAAGTACTGCTGAAATGATGATGCCGGCCTGTTGGAGGGGTTTTGATGACATTTTGCGTATATCAGTTATAAGAACAATGCATCCCTAAAGCGCGGCGAAATAATGGCTGATGGAGTGTCCAATGCATAAATATGAAGGTCCGCTGATCGCTCATAGCGGACTCTTTAGGCTCGCTATCGGTTTGTAGTAGTACCGTTGAAAACCTCTTAATAAAATGATTTCAAATGAGCGTATTGGAACAGTCTTTGATTGTTTCAGGAGCGAAACCTTTTCCAGCTGTTCTTAAAATCATAGGCGACAACCCTTCTGGAGACAACTGATGTCAAAATACCTTCTTCCTGTAGCCGGTGCTGTGTGCCTGGCATTGCTCAGCCAGTCCGCACTCGCTGCGGATTTTACCCTGTCCAGTAAAGAGCTTGGTTCAGGCCGCTTCGCGAATACTCAGCTACTCAGCGAGTCTTACGGATTCGGCTGTGCCGGAGAGAATAAATCGCCGTCCTTCACGTGGTCAGGTGCACCGGCCGGAACAAAAAGCTTCGCGCTGCAGATCTACGATCGTGATGCACCCACAGGCCTGGGCTGGGTCCACTGGCAAGTAGTGAATATTCCTGCAGATGCAAAATCGATCCCGTCGGACATCGCAAAAGACAATACAGGCCTCCCGGCAGGAACAATCCAGACGCGCACCGACTTTGGTGTGCCCGGATACGGTGGCCCATGCCCGCCAAAGGGCCAGACGCATCGTTATGTGGTCACGCTCACTGCGCTCAAAGTAGATAAAGTGCCCAATATTACCGCTGATTCCACACCGGCCATGGTCGGCTTTATGACTAGGGCAAACTCGCTAGGTGAAGCAAAAATTCGCATCACGCAGGGGCGTTAAAGCCAGTTACGGGTCAGGCTTGCACTAACTGCTCAGTGTTTTTTAACGTTCGAACCTGACCCGGACAAAACCCAAACCGGCTACGAAACCGCGCCGAAAATTTTGAAGGGCTAATATAGCCTACCTCATAGGCTATCTGTATGACTGATAAATCAGTAACCTGCAGTAGCGTCAGGGCCCGGCACATGCGCACATCTGCAATAATTCGCGAAAACGAGCTACTTTCCGCCGAAAGCCTGCGCCTCAGCGTGGCTTCAGACATCCCCAGTTGCCTGGATACATCGTTGATATTCCATGCATATGACATATCCGAAGACACGAGCCTTCGGATTTTATTTCCGATTCCGCTCCGTTGAAAATCTCCGAAGTAGATGCCGTATTCATCCAGCCAGCTGAGCATCTCCCGCATGCGGGCTATAGCAATAGATTCAGGAATGTCTGCTGAATCCGTAAATATCTCTCTGGTATGATAAAAAGCGCGGCGGAAGCTTTCACTGGCCCCCCCTAATTTATGCACCTCGGTGACAGGAGCGGCATTGCAGTTTGTA
>Ga0308169_10001956_pt1 | contig 22434 bp, 28 predicted proteins | sample PhyBR1_2_FD_202139 | JGI IMG/M metagenome (GOLD analysis project Ga0308169, IMG submission 202139) | Phyllosphere microbial communities from UC Gill Tract Community Farm, Albany, California, United States - DLSLSB.R1 | ecosystem: Host-associated > Plants > Phyllosphere > Unclassified | place...
CGCCCCGAGTAGTGCACAATCTCAGTCCGAGTACATTGTCCATCCCAGAGGCGTTCACCGCGCAGACATGACGGCTCAATCCTCAGGGCAACGAGGGACCGTGCCGTCCCGCAACACACAATGGAGGAACATGAGGCCATCCCGATTTATACTCGCCTAGTTGATCGTCGCCGGTCACATTTGCTCGTCGGATAGGACGTGTCCAGCCGTGAGCCGTCATTACTCGGCTCTGACCCATCTCAGCCATCTGAGCGGTGATAGTGCCGTGTTCGACCAGATCTTTCGTTCTCACCATTGCTTGCATCGTCCTTGTGGTCCGGCGAAGACAACAAACACGCGGAGACGGCTGTAGGTCGCTCGACGATCATGCCGCCGCACACCATCTCACCAACGCCTGATTCACAAGGGCTCGGCATCTCGTATTCGACTTTGTCGCCGCCTGTCCAGGATTCAACGGCATACGGCTTCACAGGGATGGGTGTGGGACCACGACCGCGACCAGTGTCGCAAGTCCAGCCGCACGATTTTCCTGTCCCGCACAGCCCAAAGCGTGTCCAGCAGCCCTCTCAGCATCAGGCCGGTCCGCAAGGATACAGCTATCAACACCCTCAATTCCAGCACCACTCGCCGCCTCATTATCATCCTCCTTCGCAGCAATACCCACCCAAGCAGCCAGCTCAAGGAACCCAGCCACCATCGCAGCCCGTCTTCGTCCTGCGCCCCACACATACCCGTAAACCCAGCGCCAAGGGGTTCACCTCGTTTTCGTCACTAGCTCCAGCACCGCAGGATGAGCCGTCCGCTTCGTCGTATGCTCGGCCGGGCGCCCCTCTGTATCAGGCCCGCCCGCCCGAGCAGTCGACTCGCCGTTTGCCCGTCGCACCCACTCAGAACGCCTCGGTCTCAACGCTCGGTTCTTCTTCGTCAGCAGCGGGCCTGGTAGCTAGAGCGCAGCCAGCTCGGGCCCCTTCGACCGCTTCGACCACGAGCAAGGGTCCGAAACGATCAAGGAGCACGGAGCTGTTCCGCAAGTTCTCAAAAAGTGAGACGATTTCGGGAGGGCGGTATGTCCCTCTCTCAGGCGTGGATGATATCAGTGCGCAAGCCGATGCACCGGCGGGGGAGCGCAGCCGCCCTGCCGTCGATCCCATGTACGCGGAAGACAGTTCTCAGGAGAAACAACCGAGCTCGCCCACCGTCGAGACTGCTTCGCCGGTCGAGATAACTCCGAAAGCATCGAGCCGACCCCTTCCCCGACAGCCATCCACCGCATCGAGCCATCACCGCTCCGAGCCTTCGACCTCTATTGTCGGCCATGTCTCCATCCCGCAAGACCATGTGACGGCCTCGCGTGCTCCATCCCGCTCCTCCACCGCCTCATCCTCCGCGGCGGAAGCTTCACGATCGCAAGCCCAACACTCTCCGGTCGAAGGTTCTGCGGACTCGCATCTCTTTATGCCCAGGACTTTTCCCCAACCGCCGGACCACCCGCCTCGAAGCTTGACGCAGATGTCGGACCCGACATCAAGCCTCAACCGCCGCTCGCTACCCGTCCCGTACTTCATGTCCCGCTCCCAAAGCCAACCGCTCAACCTGCAGTCGGTGCCAGAGTCGGATCGCGAAGGTCGCGAGTCGCTCTTGATCTCCCACACTGAACACGACAAGCGGGCCTCGCAGGTATCTACCGGTATCCACTCGAAAAACGCCGCTCTGTTCTCGGCAGAGGCGGGTGGTATGATGCTTGCGTTTTCGCCGTCTGGCGACGCGACATGGCGCGAGGGGGAGCTGATATGCGGTGCCCGAACCGGCTTGATACCGACACCGCAGGCGGTACCCGTTGCACACATGCCCAGCGCGTCGACGAGCATGCAGGCCCAAGCTAGCGATTCCCGACCACAGGAAGACCCGGACGAAGATCTCAAGTCCAGACCATGGTCCGAGTCGACGTATGCCGCCCATGGTCTGATGGGGCACCCGCAGCCCCAATTCCTCCGCAAGCACGGAAGAAGTCACTCGGATGGGGCGGCCGTACTTGCCCGACAAGGGACGCTCTTCTATCCTACATCGTCAAACAAGCGCGCGTCGCAAGAGCTGGGCGTTATGCTGGGCGGTAGGAAACGGAGATTGTCCGCGAATCAGGTCATGTCTCCGCCAGTGCTGGACGGGTGGTCAGCAGCCGGGGGATCTGTCGAGAAGGTCCGACTGGAAGCGAGCAAGAAGCGCAAGGCAAGGGTGGAGGTGGACGTTGTGCTCGAGCGGGACTGCGTGGTCGAGGGCGGGGAGGTGCGAGGAAGGATGGAAGTGCGCGTGACTGGAGGGAAGCGGTCCGAGGGGCTGAGAATCGGTGGGGGCAAGATCCGCGTTGTGGGCTTCGAAGGTGAGATAGACGGTGGTACAAGTACGAGCATCCGCTGACCGGCAGAGCTCAGCTCGACGTCGAGAAACATCTTCTATCACCAAGCGCACAACCTTCCGCTTTTCGCTCATCCTGCCCATCGCAATGTGCCCAGATCATCTCTCTTCGCTTCGCACGCAGACGAGGAAGGTTTCCACCTCGCCGCAGAGGGGTCCCATGCGATACCCTTCCGGATGACGCTCCCGCCGAACGGCGGCGCAAAGGGTTCGTACACGTCGACCAACGGCAAAGGGCCCAGTGTGCGATACGTTGTCGTCGGCTCAGTCAAGATACACGTCCCGTCCACTGGCAAGCGATCTATCGCCCACTTTTACCGCCAGATCGTGGTTCTGCCGTACCTCAACCCGGCAGTCGTGCTTGCGCCAAGTCCCGAGCCGATCGAGGTGAGGGTTGAGAAGGGACTCGGCTGGAGTCTGGGAGGCGAAAGGGGCCGAGTAGAGGTCCGCGTGGCTCTTGGCCGAAGGTCTTGGGTCAGCGGGCAGCGGATATGGTGCGAGGTCGCAATCCGGAACGAGTCGACCAAAAAGGTGGGTATTGCCCTCCAGACCCGAGACACCTGAGCGGTGGTTGATGTCAGATTAAATCGCTGCACCTGGCACTTCTGCAGACGGTGCAAACATTCACGCCCCAACCGATGTTGGACACCTCGGACCGCCGCTTCAGGCGCACGTCCGTCAGGAACACTGATGACATGGGCACGCCCGACGCGGATGCATGTCAGACCAGCACAACCCGCCGGAAGGTGAATGAAGAGGTCATGGAGGCTGACTTTGCGGACCAGGGCGCTGGTCGAGTCACCGGCAAGGGCTGGTGGACGGGCGTGGAGCCCGGGGAAGAAGGCCACTGGGATCTGAGCATCTTGGCTCCGGTAAGTTCGCGGATGCCAGACTCTCATTCAGATGCTTACGCCAGCCTGGCATGCTCAGCGTGAGGCGAACGCGACTTATTGAGGTGCTGTACAACTTGCGAGTCACCGTCAACGGGTCCATATACGTCGACGTACCCGTCACTCTCATCAACTTCTTGTCTATCGACCCGCCGCCGATGCCCAGCGACGGTCCCCGGCTACTGGCCAGACAGTCTGCATCCGTGCCCGCCACCATACCCGCTTCGGCGGCGCCTGAGGCGGCCGCGACACACGGTCCAGCTCAACGGATGAAGTCCTCCGAGACTTTATCGACCGTCAACCCCGCCAAGGCGAGCTCAACAACGCTCCACCTCGACGCCTTGCTACAAGCTGGTCGTGCGCGGGCCGAAATTGAGGCAAGTGGGGTCGAGTCCGCAAGGATTCGTCCAATGTCCATGATGAGCGAGTACACGGTCACTGTACCGAGCGCTGAAGCCACACCGGCGCGACCTCGACCGGAACGATTCCGGTCATTCACGTCTGGCCACTCGGGCGAGAGCGGCCAGTCGGCAGATATGTCCGCGGGTAGCAGCGAGGGGCACGACGAGCAGGACAAGGCGTTGCAAGCTGCGCGACGGGCGCGAGGACGACAGATGAGTCTGGCGGTGCTGGATCGAGCGACGGCGAGGGAGCTCGAAGCGGATGAGGCTGAGATGCTGGCAGCTCCGCACATCGACCAGGACGGAGGGATCCTGAGCCCGATGGAAGAGGAGTACAAGCCGTTTAGTACGCCGGCCGAGGTATCCATGCCAATCGTTGGAGGCGATTCGACCCCGGGGACTTTCGGCCTGGAGTCGGGCGATTCGAGCTCTGTGTCGATCATGTCACCGATCCCAACGGGTGGCGGGCAGCAGGAAGGATCCAACGACCTCGAACCCCTCGATGCCGGAGCGGACGAGAACGCCGATGCTGCGGAAGAGGATGCCATTGATGAAGACGAAGACGAGAACGAGCACGCAGGCAACGAGACGATCCTGGACGAGCTGGTCTCCCATCACAGTCACGTACACGGCGGAGATGTGGACGACACACTTCTGTCGGGCGAGTATGGTGGATACGACTACGCAGAGGAGGAAGAGGGCGATGGTGACGAAGACACTTACCTTCGCCCGGATGTGCCCTCGTTCGATCGACGCAAGTCGCTGCCGCGTCAACTGCCGCAGCTCAACATCGACCCTCGGCTCAGCTTCGGCGGTATTGTCGATCCGGAGCGTGACGCCGCGCCTTACAACAACCGTTCGGTCGGCGGCTCATTCGCCATCAGCACAATGAGCGAGAACGAGTCGGAGGTGGGCCAGGTGTACGAGGCTGTGAAGCGAAATGTCTCGATCAAGACGCCGTCGAGGTTGTTGCCCCTCGGTCACGCGGAGTCAGGCGAAGACGACGAGGAGCACGAACATGCGTACGATCGCGAGCCCGATCAGGGCGAGTTTGGGGCGACTCCGAAGCGCCGGGAGTCCAACCCTGGGCTCAATCCCCAAAAGCAAGTTGCCCAGGCATTCCTCAGCGTCAACAGCGCCAAGTCGAGGCGGGGCAGCATCGCTTCGCCGACGAAGGACAGGGACGGCTCGCTAAGCTCAAGGGGATCGCCCGGACGGCGTGGGTCGGCAATGTCGACTGGTCTAGGGATGAGGCGGGAATCGAGCAACCCACCGATCTCGTCTCCGCTCCGTCCAACAGAGGAACCTCTGCCCGCACCGGGCAGTGGCGCTCGAGTCATCCAGAAGAAATCAAGCTTTTCGTTCGCTACGCCAGGCAGTCCCCTCAAGGTCAAGGTCGGCTCATTGCCACGATCGCCTCATAGCCCGGGAATCAGTCCACGCACGGTTCCCGGCCAAGTGCTCTCCAGCAGCCCCTCGGCCGAGCCTATGGTGAGAATGCACAGCGGCAATTCGGCACTTCGGCATGCGGTTCGACCTCCCACCGCTAGTCCAACACCCAGCTCGGACTCGGAGCAGGACCCACCCGGGCTCGCGGCTTCCGTGGCATCTGACTCGGCGTCATCCGATGGCCATCTCGAGTCACCTCCCGTTGCGTCTTTCCCGGAGAGCATCAGTGGACGTCTTGCCGATGTGGCCCATCCAAGCGCTTTCGAGTATGCGGGGCAGAAGCACGCTGCGGTCCCGCCCGAAGTGATTAGCTCGCAGAATTGGCGACAGGCGGATCACATGCTGCACGCTCAGGTCAACTTCCTCCACATTGATCCTCATGCGCGAGAGGAGCCTGTCACAGACGAGCCCGCTTTGAGCCGAGTGATTAGTCGCGCGACATCAGATGACCACTCGAAGAACACGCACGAGACGAGCCATTCGATCTTGCCTGGAGTGCGGAACAAAATCGCTCAGCTGGAATCGCGAGACGAGGCCCTGCGAAAGTTCTCCATCGCCAGTATCGCCTCTCACTATGCTTCAGCACCCGTATCTCATCCCCTGCGGGTGTCTATCGACGCTCCGCGCTCGCCGACCTACAGCTCACGCGATACATTGCCCCCTAGCCCGGCCAAATCGCCCAGCGGACGCAAATCATACTCGACCGCGTTGGCACCACGCGCGGCTCGTTGTGATCCAGAGGACACAAGGGGGTACGCGACATCTTCACGCCAGCTGGGAGGAACAACGTATATCCGTCCGAGGCAGTACCGCGAAAGCATGACAACGTTCGCAGGCCACCTGGATCCGTTCGGACTGGGCGAGAAGGGCTTACAGCGGAATCTGAGCAACAGCTCGACCAGCACGAGTGCGACGGCTATCGAGGCCGCATTTTCGACTGGCACAGGGAGGAGGATGGGTCCGAGAGTGCAGGGCAGCGCATCGGGGCTCAGCCCGAGGCCGAGGGACCTGCCGAGGGTGCCAAGCCCGGCGAGAGTGGCGGAGGAAACGGATGATTCGGAGGGGTTGTTGTGATCCAGACTTGCTGTGAATAATGCTAGACGACCTGTAATACTCTTATTGTATGCACTGTGCTCCCACGGCGGGAGAGGCAAGGGGAGAGCAGATTACACGAACGTTCTTGATGCACGTGCCGTGGATGTTACCGGATGTACCGGGATCGCTGAACTGATATTGGTCGTCGGTCGTCGCCGAGCCGCGCAAGACAGGATGCCAACTTTGCAGCCGGCCACCTTTTATAAGCACACACTGTAATACATACCGCAGTCACTGTGCACTTGAACCCCTGGTCAGCTCCCCGACATTCGTTCAGCAGATACCCGGCACTATCTTATACATATCCATCATCGCACTTGAAGACCGTATGCGGCACTGAGACAAGCTCAACGTCCGCTCGACCCGCTATGACCAGCCCCGAACCTTCGACCCCTCCTCCGCCAAGCGACTCGTCTGTGCCCCCGTCATGGAGGAGACCCCTGGGACAAGGCTCCCTCCCCCGTCCCGGCCTGCCGAACATCTCAGGCCTCCGCGCCGCTCTGCTAGGGTACATTGCCGAGGTGGAGCGAGCTGTGCGCGAGAGCGTAGTGGGCGAAGATGAAGATGGAGTGGACGAGGCCGCTTCACCTTCGTCGGTCTCAGGCGTATCTGGATCCGGGGACGACGACACCTTTGCGGGATCGTCTTCGGCAGTAGCAGGTCCTGGACCCAGCACAGGACTACGGAGGCGGTTGATCTACGGCGAACAGGCTCCGGACGGGGCGGCGGGGGCAAACCATTCGCTGCTGAACCACCTGTCATCCTTACGCGAGGATGTGACGCGGTACCTCCCCCAACTGTCGGTTCCGGCGCCACCTAATCTCGGAGCGAGAGGAGAATGGCTCCGCACTTTGCCACATCGACTGCGCATGGTAGACCTGTCTGTTGGGCCGCTTCCTCCAGACGCTCGAATGCCAGCTTCGCCCGTTTTGGATGACGGATCCGTCACGCACGCCCGGAGAAAGGTCATCTCGCTCGCGAAGGCTTTGCTCCCCTCCGAGGAATGGGCCGGATGGGAGAGGCTAGGGTGGGAGGAACAGGGCCAGGAGGCGACGTCCCGAAGACACTCTTTCGACCTGGGCGACGGGCAGGCTGTGCCGGAAGCAGAGGAAGAGGAGGAGCCAGAGTACCTTTTCCCAAACCGAACGCCCGCGTCTGCTCAGGCCTTCGCCAGTCGGCGAAAGGCGGTGCGGTCCAAGTCGCTCGGCGCGGCCAATTTCAAGGAGTGGATGGCGGAGATGCCCAAGTTGCAACGGACGAGGACGGAGCCGTATAAGGGACAGCCTTTCACGAGCGATACCGCGCTGGACGTCGGTCTAGACGACGAGGACGACAACGACGAGCTGGATGCAGCGGAGCTTCTGGCACATCCGGACTCGTTTGCCGAGCTGCAGCTCGGAAGGGTCACGTCTGGGACGGCGCTGGGGCCAAGTCTGGCGGAAGCGCTCAAGGCAGCTGATGATGGGAAGAGGTTGATCGAGTACGAGGATCTGCCGTTCTCGTGGAGAAACAATGAGCATATCTTGACTGGCTAGTGAGTGCGAGGCCGCTGGCCCAGGTTCCGCACTGACCATCAGCCGTTTCATACCGCTGCATGCTAGCACTGGGCCCATACCGCTGATCCAGTCTGCTTTTACCTGGCACAACGAGACGGGTAAGTAGCGCAATAAGGGGACATAACCTCAGCTGACCGAAGTCAACATCCACTCCCACTTCATTCCAACCGTGCTGATCCTCGCCTTCATTCCCGTGAGTAGCGCAGCTTTCCCTCAATCGTGCACCAGCTTAACTCAGGTCATCATATACTCTTCCCCAATGACCGACCCGCACCCTCTCGACACGGCAACTCTAGTGGTGTATCTGTTCGCGGCGGTATCATGCCTGGTCTCATCAGCCGGTTGGCACGTTCTGTCCGGCTGCGCATCGTACAAGTGGTTCGAATGGGGCGCCTGCGTTGATTGTAGGTTGTGCCGTCTGTGTACTGCAGGTCGCCGAAGCTGACGTCCAGACATCGGCATCTCATGTATGCTGGCTTCGTGCCATTTGGTTCTCCTGTGCTGATCTTACAGGGCTCATCGCCGCTTCGTTTTTCACGGTCCTGTACAACGCGTTCTACTGCCAACCCAAGACGGTTTTGCTCTACTCGACCGTCAACCTGGTGTGCGGCATCCTCGGCTCATACCTACCTTTCCAGAAATGGTTCAACGAGCGGAGGTACAAGGTCGGCAACGTTGATCCATTGGACTGAGCCTCGCGCTGACGAGCAGAATTGGCGGATCAACTTTTTCCTCTTCTTGTGCTTTGCGATGTTCGCCCCGATGCTTCAGCTGTTCTATCAGCACGGATGGGACAGAGGACTCGCGTTTGTCGGTCAGTCGAAGCCCCGACTCTGCTCCGAGGACGCGTGCTTATCCCAGCGCCATTCTCCTCGTCTGGCTTGGCGTACATTATCGGCCTTGTCTTCTACGCATTCCACTGGCCCGAATGCCAGTGGCCGGGCAAGTTCGACCGCTGGGGTATGAGCCATAATGTGGGTGACCAAAAGGACACAGATGTACCGGACGACGAGGCTGACTTTATAGCTGTGGCATGCCGGTATCGTCATTGCTATCATCCTGCATTACCGGGCCATCTTTGCGGCTCACAATGTCAGGTACGAGTATTCCTGCGCTATGCCGGACGCGGGCATGCCAGTCGGTGAGGTAGTGGAGAAGAGCTGGTGGAACCTGATGAGATCTCTGGGCTTATCCTCGGCATGACGATTGCTCTTTCGCCGAGACGGACATTTGCGGAAGCTTGGGGAAAGCAAAAGGGTGGGGGCGGGAGCACAAGTCTCCCGAGCATTATCATCATGCATGGCATAGCAGACCTCAGCATGCGCCTTGTCGAAGTTCCGCCGGATGAGCTATGTATGGAGCGCAATGGCGGCTAGCGGATCTGACGCGGCTTCGCGAGCGCCTGCAAGGTCTCACTCATCTGGTCGGTTGGTTGGGAGAGGTCGGCAGTCCAGCCCGTGTCGTAGGTTCTGGTCTCCTCCCCGAGTCCCGCAACCTTTCCCCACGCCAAAAAGTCCAAGGTTGATTTTGTCCCTGACGGCTGAGGGGATACCTGCCGGCTGAGGGACTACAGGTATCCTCTCCCCGTACCCTTGGGAAACACCTTGACGGTATTCGCCTCCAAGCGGTACTGCAGCGGTTGTGCGCGACTGACGCTTGGCCAGCCGAGCGGGGCAGTGACCAGTGGGAAGCTGGAGATCTACTTGTCAGCTATCAAAGCCAAGGCGCTCCCCCCGGACTCACCTCGCCGTGGACATCCCCGCTCCGACCACTATTAAGCCCCTCAACACGCCACCACCCCTGCGCTATGCGTACAAGACCATCCAGCAGCTCGTGCTCTGGTGGGTGTGTATCGCCCAGCCGGCCAACATGAAGGGTGCTGACGAGGACGGCGCAACGCTGACATGAGTTTGTCGTCCGGGTGTTTTGCAAAACTCACGGATCGAGTCTGTGCGTTCACTGCGCGGACGAAGCGGGTCACTTCGGCCGGTTCGAAGCCGATTGACAAGAGCTCGGACAGACCATCAAGTATGACCACGACGTCTTCGACCAGAGTAGGGATCAAGGCATCGTAAGTCGGCCGCAGAGTCGGCGAGTCATCCTCATCGTACAAGCTTGGCCCTGAAGCCTGTCTTGAAACGGGCAGCGATGTCGGCATGATATGGCTGAAACTGGTCGCTGTTGACGGGAGAATGATGCTCTGCTCGTCAGCCAAAGCCCTAACTCTGATCATCGAACATGACTCACCATCTTCCGCAGCACCGCCTCCAGGCTCGACTTTCCTTCTTGGCGCAAGTCCACCCATATGACCTTTTGTCTTCGGGCGATGGCCGAAGCGATCAGGTGGTGGACGGTGAAATGGGCCGGGGAAAGGGGTGTGTCGGTGACGAGGAGGTGGGAGCGGGGAGGCGGAAGCGAGCTAGCATGTTGCTTGTGTTTAGGCTGCTCGGGAAAGGGTAGATGGGCGGATAGGAATGTCATCTTTGTGCTGATGGAGGCCGGGTGAAGGACGACTTTATGCTCGTTGCTCGGTTTCATCAGATCTTGACCGGGACTGGACTTCCGACGGAAAGAGTGGTGGTCTGTGCGTTAATTGCGTCACCCGGAAATGTGTGCGGATCGGACCTGGGATCTGGCATAATCCCGGCGAATGCGCAATAGCACATCACCCAGCACCCGCACCCGCACCCATCCACTCTCCCCATTCAGTCACCGGCCAGGATCACTCTCACCCGCTCCACCTTGCCATGTCTCTCTCACCCATCGTCCGCAAGTCCATCACTCGATCAGCGCTTGCTTCCATCTCCCGACCAGCTCTCACCCTCGCGTACGTTCCCAACATCTCCCTTTGCCCCGATCCCCGCATCCCACCGCACTGGCAGCTCACCCCAGCGCCCGATCAGTTCACACGTCGCCCCGCACCCACCTATACCAGACCCCCAAGATGTCCAACATCATCCAGCAGACCGCCCAGGCCGCTCACTCGGCCTTTGCATCCCTCGCATCCTACGCCCAGGCCAAGCCCGGCGATGCCGTCCCGGACGTCGAGGTCCGAATCAACGACCTCGAGGACAAGATCAACTTCTCCAAGCTCGACGGGAAGAACATCCTCGTCACTGTCCCCGGAGCCTTCTCGCCCACCTGCAGCAGCCAGGTCCCGGGCTACATTGAGCGAATCAACGATTTCAAGGCCAAGGGCGTCAAGGACATCTACATTGTCGCTGTCAACGACATCTTCGTCGTGAACGCCTGGAAGGCCAAGATCGCCGGAGAAGAGGGCAAGGAAGTCAGCGTCAAGTTCGGTGCGTAGCTGGTCCACTGCAGAGAGGTCCGCGGTGCTGACGGCAGTCGCGGACGACTCGGCTTCCCTTGCCTCTAAGCTTGGCCTCGTTCTCGACGCCCAGGCCATCTTCGGTGGACCTCGACTTCAGCGAGGTGCCGTCGTCATTGACTCCGGCAAGGTCGTCTCCGTCGCTGTCGAGCCGTCCCCGGGAGAGGGTGCGTTGCATCTGTATGGACCTGTCCTGGCCGTGCTAACGCCAGTCACCGTCTCGCACGCCGACGAGGTCATCAAGACCCTCTAAGCGGTCAATGCGAAGCCTCAAAGTCGCGCTGCAGCGCATACATGAAAAGTATGAACATGGGAGGAGACAGATAGAAACGAAAGCCAAGTGACCGAATGAATATGTAAGAAGTGAACGAGCCAGTGGGCGCACGCACTCTGCACTCTTGAGGGCAGCTTCTGTTACGACACCAATCGCTCTCCCAGAGCACAGCACCACCAAGTATCAAGTATTTCACACACAGTGTACGACCCCCGGTGGACACAGTGAGTGCACACTCGAGACATGACAAGAACAAGCGGACATACATCGTCTACACTGTCATGACATGGTAAAGATTTATACTGAAATATGCTGTATGAGAGGCAAGCGAAACATGCAATGGTGTCGTCGTACACGGTCAAGAAATCTCCTCACACCCGCACCTCTCGTCGTACATTGTCCGTCTAGTGACATCAACTCGACAATCCCTTAGCACACCCTAGCATGCCATGGTCGGGCTCATCCTCCCCATACCCATGCCGTCCATCCGGACCGCCATGATCCTCGGGCTCCCCCTGTCCAGCCTCAACCCATCCTCCGCCGCGTCCATCTCGTCCCGCGCGGTCGGGGTGCTAGCGCTCGTATAATAGCTGCTCACCGATCCGGGCGAATCGTATCCGCTGTATCCGCTGCCGTTCGGGTATGACCGCGGTCGAGGCGTGCTCGTCCCGTTGCTCTGAGGCCGGGACTGCTCGTGCGCTTGGGCGAAATACGCATCAAGCGACGAAGCTGAATGCGTTCGTCGTGGAGCGTCGGGTACAGAAGGTGCTACGCCGCCCCAGCAGAATCTGGCGTCAGCACAAGCTCACTCCAAAGGAGCCACCTGACTTACTGCTCGATGAAAGACGAATAGCTCGCCAAGCTCATGTCGCTCTTCTCGGATGAGCTGCCGGTGGGCGACCACTTGGGAAGCGTCATGTCAGGAGGCGACCTGGGCGACTCCGACGCCGTGTCCGTCAGACTGCCCGTAGGTGTATCCAGCGAAGGCGGCGAGTCTCGCGGGGAGGACAGCACCGCGGGGGTGGTTCGACTGCGACCCAGGGCGGGTCGTTTGGGCGAGGACATGGCCGCCGTAGGCGTAGGCACCTCTTCGGTCGGCGAGGGTGACGGAGCCTGCACGTGCAGGTTAGGCACAGCCAAAGGCGAAGGGACGAGGCCAGTGATGGTCGTCGGGGACACAGGATACTCGACCGGCAACGGAGGTGAGAACAGCATGTCTGTAGACTGCATGGTCGCGTCGGGGAGCGGGCGCGGCGAGAATCGGGGCGAGTAAAACTCTGTCGCGGCGTGTCCGTGATTCACCCTCGATCCGTAGTTCAGAAGACCCGTCTGCACCTCTGGCAGTTCGGTCTTCTGGCTGTTCGGCGACGAGCGTCGAGTCGTCTTCAGCGCATTGCCAAAGTCGTACCTCGCCGCGAGGGCGGGACCAGCGGACGGCAGGTCGGACGTGCGTGCATCAAGTGCTGACAGCGTTCGAGCCGGAGAACCAGAAGGGGAGCTGGGACCTTTCGCAAGTGACGATCCGCGTCGGTTCGGCGAGAACGCAAATGTGGTCCTGTTGGGCGAAAGCTGAGGAGGCGAGCTGGTCGCGTCGTCGGCTGACAGTCGGGACAGCTTCGCCCGCAAGTCCGCCAGCCGGTCGTCGGCATTACCGCCCGTAACGCTCCACTGACTCGTTCGGCCCCCCACCGCCTGACCCATTCCAGGCTGAATCGAGACGCTGTTCCTCTTCGGCACGGTGGTGACTGCGGCCGGTCGAACCTTCTCGAACAAGACTTGGTAGTTCTGCCCGCCGTTTGAATCCCAAATCTCCCGTCCATCGGTCGTATACCGCGTCGCGAGGAACATCGTCTTCTCCTCGATGCGTGGCATGAGGTCGTGCAGCTTGATCGTGAACGAGAACCGGTCGTACTTGCCGCCCTTGACGCTGTCTTTGAAAGTGGCCGTCACTTCGGATGTCGTCTGCCAGAAATCAAAGGTAAAGCGCACGGCGACCCATTTGTGGTACGAGTAATTCTTGCACAGAATCATGCCTCGCAGGTTCTTCCTGTCGTCGTCGAGGAATAGGGATTCGAGGTAGAGGTCGGTGTCGGGCATGTGCGACGTCGGGAAGTTGGGCAACTTGATCTGCAGCACCTTTTTCTCGTCTCGCTCCTCGTCGGTCGACGGGAAGGGGTACTCTTCGCCCTCGGAAGTCGTGTAATGCTCCGATGGCGATCCGCTACGGCTGACCACCTGCGGCTTCTGGTCGTGCAGAAACAGCTTGACCTGCTCGAGCTGCGGGTTGAAGTGGACATACTTTGGGCAGCTCGGCGTCGTAGGGCACGACTTTGACTCGAAGCGCGCTGATGCGGGGGAGTCGGGGCTGATGTCTGTCCGTGGCCCTCCGAGTGGAGTGCCGTTCGGGGCAAGTGGTCCACCGTATTTCAACGCCGGCTTCAGGATCTCGCCAGACTTCTTCCTAATCAATCTGGCGGAGTACGGCGATGGGACGATGCACGACTGAGACTCGATGGGGTTGGCGATCGGGACAATCCCGGTGAAGTCGAGCTTGAGACCGTTCTCCTTGCGCCGAGGCGACGGATGCGTGATGGTTGGGGCGGACGCGCGCGTGGCGCCGACTGTGAGGAGGTCAGTCTCTGAACGAGCTCGTAGCGGTGTACGGCGAGGGATGAAGTCGGGCCCAGGGGCAGGCGAGGTGGGCAAAGCAGGGGATGCAGGTCGTTCGGGGGACGTTTGTCTCGAGTTTGCAGCGGATGACCCAGCGGAAGACCCCGAGCCATCGTTCATTTCGGTGAACCCGAACAGGCGTGGTCGGCGCCCTCTGCGCTGCGTGAGTTGCAGCGAGTCGGCGGCCATGGCTATCGTTCGTCGTGGAGGAGAGCGAACTTCAGGCAGCACCTGAAGGGGTAGCGGTACTGATTTGGATCCGCCCGGGGGGGAAGGGATCAACACCGTCGGGACGGTCTTTGCCGAAGTCATCGCTACCCCTGCGGCATCTAACGACGGCAATGTGCCATCTCGCTCTGGCGTGGGGGGATGAACGAATATCGAGCTTGATGTGTCGTTTCTGCAGTCAGCATCGAGTACGGGCAGACTGGCGCGAGGACTCACTTATGCCGCATCGACCAGTGCAGTCCATTGGCGCTCCCGCCAGGCTTGTCTCCGCTGACCAGCGCCTCTACCGCATCTTCATCTGTGACCGGGCGACGTGAATGTATAGCAGCAGCCGCGGCGGAATAAGGCATTCTATCCCAGATAGTCTGCCCAGAGTCGAGCTCCAGCACGCGAGACCCGGCAACGAGAGCAAGCAATGAAGCGGGGGAACGTAAGCGGAAGGTGGCCGCGTGGGGGAGGGCGTGTGGAGTATCCAGCAAAATCGGTATGGGGATTTGCGGGGACGCGCCGAGTTTGGGGATGGGCAAAGTTCTGATGAAATCGGTATCGATCTCGTCGTCAGAGACAGGTGCTATTTCGTCGTCGTCGTCGATGTCGTCGAGCTGGACAGCGATGAGTCGAGTCTTGCGTATCAGGCTCGAGGTCTCGTCGAGGTCGGGCGAAGGGGGCGGGGTGGGGTAAGCCGTCGGCGTTGGTGCGACTGGTGCGGTTGGCAGGACAGTCGATGCTGGGATGGAGGGAACTGCGGGCTTAGCGTTCATGCGGAAGGCGCGAGGCATCGCGTGCACAAGGGGGCGGGCAGTCGGTCAAGATCGCGATGACGGGGTGGGGGTGAAAAGGACGACCGGGGGAGTGTCAAAGGAGGGCGGTGATCGTGATAACGGGAGCGTGTTGATCGACGATCACTGTCATGGGGGTTAGAGGGAGGTGGGGCTGATGGGGTAGATGATGGAGGGAAGAGTCTTGTTGATCAAGCAGTAGCTCAAAACTCACCTTGTTTGCTATTGATTTTGTCTCTGATGACAGTTACGGGGACGTCGTTCGACAATGAGGGGCACGCAAAGGCACTCGTGCGAACTTGAGGCGCCTTTGACGTATCGTTGAATGCGAGCCGATCTTCTGGGCAAGAAAAGCCCGTCGGTTGGGTCGAGTCTGGACCAAGCTCTAATTGACAAGGGGCCGCCGGATGGACCAGCGCGTCGTGGGATCGGATGCTTTGTATGGGGATTCGGATCGGGACCAGGGGTATTTGGCGACGTGAGACTGTTTTACAGCGAGCGAGACGTGGTGTCGACCCCAGCGACAGTGGTTGAAAGACAAGGTGAATGTACCGAGTGGAGGTGAAAAACTATGCTACAGGTCTTCCGTGAAGCGGTGGACTAGAAGTCGTTGCGACGGGCCCCAACAAGTTGCGCGAGTGCGTGCCCAAAGTCTATTTCGTCTCTCGTAGGTCGGGCGTGAGAAATGGGCGAGGGGAGGGGGGGTGGGTTGGGTGGGGGAGCGGTGGTGATCCGTGAGGAGGATCGCGCGGGGCGAGGGGGGGCGAGGTGTGGGAAAATGGGTGTGGGCAAGATCACGAAGAACCGGCAGCAGCGGCATGATGGACATTGTCAGGGCACATCGCGAGAGCAAATGAGCCGGTGGCGTCGTAAATGCTGTCAGCCTGGCCCCCCACAGCTCCGATCCCCTCCCTCCGCTTGCTCCCAGCGGCAGCCCCCGGTCACAAAGCGTCCCGTCGATCAGGAAACAGCCTAAACCAAGGTTTGCGTGCGTCATCTTGCTGGCAATATGCCGCATCGTCTGCCCCTGCGCGCCCTGTGTTTCCGCACTGATCGCACGACGCCGTGTTCCTGGACCTCGACAGTGGGAAAAAGAAGACATGAAGACGAGAGAAAAATTGCGCCCGAAACAGCGACACCTCCGTTGGACAACACCGCACCACCATGTGAACTCTGGCGATGCCGATAGATCTGCTTGTGCTCCGCAGTCCTCCGCGGTGCTTCATTGCTGCCTGTCTCTTTACGTGTTTCACGCTCAAAAAATGCAAGCCAACGGCAGTCGACGGCTGATCGGGGCACACGCGGCCATTCAAGAAGCTCACGAGCTTGCAGTACGCGGTCGCTAATTCTGCCCGTGCTCCAAGCGAGCTCAAGCCATGCCGCCGGGTTGGGATCCCGCAAATGTATCACTACCCCTGAGGCCTTTTCTCACGGTATTCCGAATGGTTTTGGTTCCATCGTACGTTGTCCCATGTATTGGAAGAAACATGTCAGACATGAAGTTTGCCCCCGTGTCGGCATTTCGCGGGGCTGCACCTGCCCCGTCTGATCAACGGGGAGGAGCTCAGACTCTGTGGCGTTTTGCCCTTGCTTCCAAGCGACATTCTGCCGATCTTCCCACGCCAAACCGGCTGGCCCTGCGACCGTGCGTCGCGCTTCTCAGACGACCAAGAGGTCCAGATCTGATTGGGCGTGGTGGGGTCCCTTGTTGTGCTTATCACCGGTGTACTCGGTTGGGGCGGGATTCGTTCCCGCTCCGTCCGTCCGCCCTTAGACCCGTGGACGGCCGTCGCCAGGAGTTAGAGTCTCTCATGTACAGCTCAGCATACCGACATCACCCAGCCCCGCGCCCTTCCTGAGCGTCGCACTTGGTCGATGCGGCACTTGTCACATAGAAGTGTTGCATGTACAGGTCAGCACCGAACATTATCGTACACCAGACATGTGGTCCGCGAACCGAACGCTATCAATCGGGCCTTCCGAGTCTTAGGCCTTCCCGATCTCGCCTGTTCGGGCACAGTCTCCCGATGCCTTACTCGACCGGAAGCGTGAAAACAGGCAGCCACCTGTTCGTTGTCGCAATGTCTCGTAGCACTTCGTACATCTGACCTCTGCGTGGTTCTTCATCCTAACCGTCAGCAGGGTCCCCCGTACCTGACCGGCAGAAGAGTAGAGACAGAGGACCCACCAACGCCACTGCAGGTACGCCAAAGAAGGGTTGGAAGCTACGAAGAAGTCCATCGGCTTCCAGATGGTCTTGGGCTGGATGTCAGTGTTGGTCACTGCCATTTCGAATGCCATGCGTGTGCACACCTTGTGTCCTTGTGCAGAACAAGGGTGGTGATTTTCATCCTTGCCTGTGATCAGCTGACTGCGCCTAATCTTCGAAGCTCGAACATACGCAAGGAGTTGAAAGATTGGCCGTCCACTGACAGCTTCGTCTCGTACGGCGGGGCCGGGGACTCGATGGGGACCGATGTGGCCTCTGCGGTTGTGCAATGGGGCATAATGTAATGTACGTGATCAGCAGAATGTGCTTTTGAAGCGTGAGTGTATATGCCGGAGCAGTGAAGCTGTCGAATGCAGTGTCCGCTGCCAGTTCATCCAGCCCACAGATATACCACTGCGAAAGGTCTTTGTCGCCACTCGGCCACGAAAGGTGGCGAAGCAGATTCGGATCCTCCGGAGAAGACGGCGAATCGCCGGGGACCGTCCGATATGACGTTTAGTTCTGCTTACGTGCGTGCTGCATTGGGTGAGGGCTCGGGACAGCACTGCCTTGGGCGAGGAATGTAATGTCAATTGAGAGAGAGAGACCTCTTGAGGCTTGGCAAGGTGTCGTTCCAGGAACGCTGCACAGCTTGATGAGTGCGAACCGTCTGCAAGGTGACGACTGCCCCTGGCTCCCAAAGCTGCGTCCGCCCAAGGATTGGACATGACAACTCCTCTCCGACATAGGTCAACGCGGCCGGACTGATCATTGAACGTTTGCACTTGGTATGCATCGGCATAGCATCACGGGACAGAATACAACTACGGATCCACGTTACAGCCATCCCCACCCATAGCGGCTCGAGGGGAGCTGCTATCGCTTGACGCCGTACCTCAACTGAAAGGGGTACCTCTCTTTTCGCTCCCGCATCAACGCCCCGCAGTCCTGGCATTCTATCTGGCCGTACTTTGACATCCTGGCGATCAGCGACTCACCTTGCTAAAGCGTGCACTGCACGTACCACCAGTGTACAAACCCGGTCATGTAAGGCGAGCAAGCGCAGGCGATGTCCGTCTTCCTCCAAATGACCTGGGGCTGCTGTCAGAGTCTGCCCTGTCCAGAGATCGTTACGACATGCCTTGTGGGAGGACACGAGGCATTTGATCGGTTTCTCGGCGGGCGATAAGTGCGTCCGGAGCTTGTGACCTGCATGTCAACGCTCCTGATGCTCTGCCTGCTCTAGTTTAGACTCACCGTGAGGCCCGAGGTATGTATACACCTCACCGGCCGGCGACGCAGAACGTTTGAGTAAGATGTAAGTCCCGGCTTGGAGATACAATGCCTGGTCGTCCATCTCGGCGGGAAGGTCAAACGAATCTGAGGTCAGCGCTCGTCGTTCTGGCCGACGGACCCTCTCACCTGACGCTGTGCAGGAAGCGGCACTTGTGGTGGTGATCTGCCTGCTGAGATCGTGATCCGACTGATGCAGTATCGAAAGAGGTACCACGACGAAGTTATACTCGTTTTTGTCCCTATTTCTCCTCGTCCACTGCTTGAGCTTGCCGGGCTCGGAAGAGCGGGGCAGGTCACTCGTCTTCGAATCGCGGTGTAAGAGCATAGTATTGATTGTCGATGGGTCCTGTCTGGTGTGAGGCGACTGTCCTATGTCTGCGTTCGCAGGTGCATGCTCCATATTGCAGAAGGTCGAGGTCTTATAGCGCAGCACAGCACCGTGTAATCAGTGACGCGAATCACGCTTTGACGATCGCTTCGGTCCGCTCCGGTACCTTTCGGGGAGCCTCCGGGTGGGCATCGCCATTCCGCCAAGGCACAAGATCATCCTCGGAACCTTGACGTCAGAGCGGAGATAAGCATGATGGCTGTAACATGGATACTCATGCAAGCCGCGCGCGGGTTCGTGCCCACGACGGGACCACCGAAGCGGCAGACGATGCACGAGCGTATTTCAGTTGATTATAGACACAATCGGCTAACTAGCTACAGACAGATACAACCGCACACGGTACAGAATTACGAAAGCCGCTCACGACATGCGCTGCTGCTGAAGACGCGCTTGCTCCCGCGCAGCCCGAGCCTTGCACTTCTCTTCGCATCTGCGGCCACGGACGGTGACATGACACCTTGTGCACACGATGGTGGAGTCGCAGGCAGTCCTGCGCGTCAGCGCGAGTCCCAGTCCTGCTCCTCAGGCGGCTTGTCGGAAGGGTCGCTTACCAAAACAGTCCCCAGGGGAAGAATACGATCCCACCGATGATCCCAACTGTTCCGTACCGTCGCTTCTCCTGGTTGTCAGCCAAAGAATGAATGCGTTGGAGAGAATATACCTTGTGACCCAACTCGTTGCAGACAGTAGACTCTGCATATGCGACACCCCGCCCATGTTGCTTCAAGGCCACGCTTCTCCCTGCGTCTGCTGGGATAGAGTGAGCCTGATCACTTGCAACCGTGTCGTAAGGCCCCGAGGCCTTCTCGATGGAGGCGTACGCGGGCGGTGCAGATTCGGAAAGAGATTGGCGGGAGGCCTCGCCGATGCTGGGCGAGACTCGTGGGACGGTCCTGTCGACATAGTCCGGTCGGCCATCAAACGGAGGTCGTTTGGACCCGACGCCGGCTTGCGGACCCGAGTGGGCGTGTCGAGCTTGCTCAAGTCGCTCGACTTGCCGCTGTTGCTTGCTCCTGCAGCACATATCTCTGAATGTGTGAATATTGCGGAGTGAATAGTTGTGGGTGTCGTCGAGGGTGGATGAAGGCCTACATCTTGGAAAGAGGCTTTCTTATGTAGCTCCCTGCATCCTATGACGCTCCAGCTGCTCGATCCACAATCGATAAGACGGAGGCCATCTCAGACCGCGAGAGTCATGTAGAGGAGCAGGTTGAAAGCGAGAGCGGGGGCGACTCAGCGGGCAGCGGGTGAATAGACCGCTCGCGGGCACGGAGATGGGTTGCACACTCCGTGCCGTAATGCACATTTCCGGGCTGTCGACGACGGGGTGCCATTTGGGTTCACTCTTGCCCAGCGAAGACGGTCTCTCCAACACAAGATACACCGTCATAATCATCAGCAGCCGTCAGAGTATGACAGCGAGATACATCGTACAGCAAGCTCCACGCCGCATCCTTAGATCGCCTTCCTGCCCTTCCGCCGGATCTTCTTCGAGTTGCGCTTCGCCGCGAGCTCCACCCATTTGTCCAGCTTATCCACACTCAGGCCGAAAGTCCCGAGCGCATCACTGGATCGTTCAGGAAAGACCAGGCAGAGTTCTCGGGGGCTCACCTATCATAGTCGAGCTGGAGCAGCAGCCCGAGTCCGTCCCACGCCTCCCCTACCTTGCCCTCTTCACCCCGCATGAATGTCCCCATCCCCGGCCTCGTCGCCGCGGGAAGAGACAGCCACACGGCCAGACGCTGCTCTTCGAACCGGTCATGTAGGCGAAACACCGACCGAAGCGGACAGGGATACGTATCGACCTGTTCGTCGTCCTCTTCTTCGTCCTCTTCTTCGTCCACACTTCCCGACTCGTCTCCTCTCTCGTCACCTTCGTCGTCACGTCCTGATTTTGTCGATCTGACGGGCGATACTGGCACGGAGCCCCCTTCTTCTTCGCCAAACCGGTCACTTCGTTCCACCTTGTCCGACAACACTCCTCCTCTCTTGTCCTCTATCAGCGCCCTCGACACCTCCAGCACCTCTATCAATGCCTCGTCCGCAATCCGTTCCCACTTCGCACCCTTGTCATCCTTCTCCACATCAGAGCTCATCTCGCCGTCTTCCTCGTCCGGCAAAGCTCTCCTAGCCCTCACTTTGATCGCTTTGATATCCCGGTTGGCCATACTCATTGCGACATCGCACCGCAGTACCCTCGCCTCGATTCCAATGCGCAGAGGTCGCCTCTTATCTTGTTCCTTCTGCGCTTTCGTCTTGCTCTTCATTGGTCCGACGAGAGCCTCCACACTTTCGATCCGGTCCGCGAACACCTGCAGGAGCGCCATGATCTCGTCGGCCTCGGCATCGGTTGCTGCCACTACGGGACGGGGTGAGGCCCGCGAGACCGCCTTGGATGATGCGGTAGGCCGGAGCGTGGCTTGTAAAGATGCAATGATCGTGCGGGCGCGTGCGAAGATGGGCACAAGTTGACCGTGCGGCAGCTCGGCTGACTGAGGGGAGATCGAAGCAAGGAGGGCCTTCCGCGTTACCGCCATCTGCTCCTCGTTGATGGAGAACCCGTCTGGGTCGGCGGATAGTATGCGATACAATCCAACAACGCCCTTCAACGAGGTTGACAGAGATTGCCGCAAGCGCTCCGCATCTTCCGTCCCATCATCTCCCCATCCAACCCGCGCAGCATGGAAGACCGCATGGCCGTACCCTCTCAGCGCGCCAGCCAGAAGCTCGCTGGCGTCGGCCTCCTTTTGCGCCTCTAGGTGAGAGCGGAGCTGCACCAAATACGTCTGAAAGGCCGACAATGCTCTGACCGTCTGCGGTGGAGTTGGCGACTCCTCAGCGGGAAGGCTGAAAAGCGGCGCGAGCGTGGACACGGATGGCTTGGATACTACCGGGGCCGGCGCGGAGCGGAACAGCGAGAACAGGGAGAAGGATCTGGCGAGAGCTGGGCATGGCATCAACACCTGATCGGCTGCTCAGCTCAGCGACGGACCTTTCCAATGAAAGAGATCGCCGTATTCGGGCAGAACAGCGGCCCAGTCGGTGGTTGTAAAGGTGTCCGTTGTGGACATGATGTCGGTGATCCAGACAGTATGGATGCGTACAAGTAGCTGAGAAAAGTGCGATGAGCAGAGTACACACGCCTGGCGAGGATGAGCAATGTGCATGTCTGTGCTTCTCGCCGCCTGTGCGCGGGACCGTTGTTTCAACCTGAAACGCATTGACCCCTTGGGGAATGATGCCGTCATGGTGGCAGTGATCACACGCTACAGGTGCACATCCAACGACCGGATGTAGAAGGAGCATACGTGCATGGAGCGGGATGAACGCTTGACTACTCTAGTCGCGAACTCAGTTTCCGCGGGCAAGCAACAGGGACAGGTAAGGGTATGTGTGGACGGTGGTTCAGGAAGTGGTCGGGAAAGAATGGGAGGTGGGAGGTGGAGGAGCGGT
>Ga0308169_10001957_pt1 | contig 22431 bp, 21 predicted proteins | sample PhyBR1_2_FD_202139 | JGI IMG/M metagenome (GOLD analysis project Ga0308169, IMG submission 202139) | Phyllosphere microbial communities from UC Gill Tract Community Farm, Albany, California, United States - DLSLSB.R1 | ecosystem: Host-associated > Plants > Phyllosphere > Unclassified | place...
GATCATCCCTTAGCCGCGTACGCAGAGTGTTGGTTACCCTGCGCCCGTATGTGATCTGCCGACACAAAGCGATGCCATGCACAGTAAAGAACTGACAAAGCCAGACGGACGACACCTGACCCTCTACAGCAACCGGCCGATTCCGGACGGCCTGGTGGCGCCCAGCCCGTTCCCCGATCCGATGAACGCCAACCCGCACCTGCGCTGGCATCCCTTGCGCGGCGAGTGGGTGACCTATGCCGGGTTCCGCCAGAACCGCACCTTCCTGCCGCCGCCCGAGTACAACCCACTGGCGGTCACCAGGGACCCGGCCAATCCAACCGAGCTGCCGGCGGGCGACTACGAGATCGCCGTGTTCGACAACCGCTTTCCGTCGCTGGCGCTCGAATCGCACGACCCGCCGCACCTCACCGTGCCGACCGCGCCCGCCAACGGCCACTGCGAAGTGGTGGTCTTCACCCAGGATCCGACCACGGCCCTGGTGCACCTGCCGCTGTCGCGCATCGAACTCTTGCTGCAGGTCTGGGGCGACCGTACGCGCCGCATCGGCGCCAATCCCAACATCGAATACGTGCTGCCCTTCGAGAACCGTGGGGCCGAGGTCGGCGTGACGCTGCACCATCCGCACGGCCAGATTTATTCCTATCCGTTCGTGCCGCAGGTACCGGCACGCATGCTGGCGCAAGAGCGCGAATACTATCTCGAACATGGCGCCAGCCTGCTGTGCGACATGGCGAAAAACGAAGCGGCCGACGGGCGCCGTGTGCTGTTCCAGGACGAGCATGCGATCGCCTTCGTGCCGGCCTGCGCGCGTTATCCGTATGAAGTCTGGGTGATGCCGACCGGTCCCTGCCAGGATTTCGCATCGCTGTCCGACGTGCAGCGCGCCAGCCTCGCGCGCTGCCTGAAAACCGTGCTGCTCAAGTACGAGACGATGTGGAACCGGCCTTTCCCTTACCTGATGGCCTGGTACCAGGCGCCGACCGATGGCATGGCGCATCCTGAAACCCAGCTGCACGCCCAGTTCTATCCGCCGTACCGCTCGCGCGACCGCCTGAAATACCTGGCCGGCACCGAGCTTGGCGCGGGCATGTTCGCAATGGACGTGCTGCCCGAGAACACGGCGGCCGAGCTGCAGGCGGTGTCCGTCACGCTGGAGGAGGACGCATGAGCGGTATCGAGCGCGCCGCCGAAGTGGCGGCCAAGCTGGCCTCCCTGCGCGATTGCCTCGAGCGCACCGGCGCCGCGGCGATCTGCCTGCGCGGCATCGACTGGTTCGCCTGGGTCACGGCCGGTGGCTCGAGCGCGGTGCTGCACACGTCCGAGCTCGGCGTGGCCGAAGTCCTCGTCACGCGCGACGACGCCGTGATCCTGACCGACGAGATCGAGGCGGCGCGCCTGCGCGACGAAGAAGTCCCGCCCGGCTTTACCTTCCACGTCACGCCCTGGGCCCAGGTCGAACTGCGCGAACGCTATGTGCTGGGCCTGGCGGGCGACCGTCCCGTGCTGTCGGACCGCCCGCACGGCAGCGAGCAACCGCTGCCGACGGCCTTGCGCCACCGGCGCCTGGTCTTGCAGGCCTCCGAGCAGGCGCGCTACCGCGTGCTGGGACGCGAAGCGGCCGAAGCGATGACGCAGGTACTGCGCGCCGCGCGCCCCGAATGGACCGAATACGACCTGGCCGCGGCCGGCGCCGCCGCGCTGTGGCAACGTGGCATCCATCCGGCCCTGGTGCTGGCCGCCGGCGAACGGCGCCTGCCGGCCTACCGCCATCCGACGCCCTCGCAAGAACCGATCGGGTCGCGCGCCATGCTGGTGTTCTGCGCGCGCCGCCACGGCCTGTATGCGAATCTGACGCGCTTCGTCAGCTTCGGGCCTGCGCCCCAGGATCAAAAAGCGCTGATGGAAGTCGAGGCTACCGGCCTGGCGACCGTCACGCCGGGCAAATCGCTGTCGGCCGTGTACCACGCCTTTGCCGCGGCCTATAACCACGCCGACCGCCAGGATGCGATCAACGAACATCACCAGGGCGGCATCACCGGCTACCTGGCGCGCGAGATCGTCGCCACCGCCAGTACGGCGACCGAACTGGAAGAGGGCATGGCCTTCGCATTCAACCCCAGCTTTGACGGCCTGAAAATCGAGGATACCTTCCTCCTCGGGCCGCAGGGACTGGACAACCTCACCCTGGATCCGCAGTGGCCCACCGTGACGGTGCATGGCCGCGAGCGGCCCCTTTGGCTGGAGACAAACTGATGGTGACGACCGATTCCTTCTTCGGCGGCCCGCCCGAAGTCCACGCCTCCGCACCCGGACGCGTGAACTTGCTGGGCGAGCATACCGATTACAACGACGGCTTCATGCTGCCGGTGGCCACGCCCCAGCGCACGACGGTGGCTTTAAGCCGCAGCAATGACGGCCACTTCCATTTCTATTCGAGCACACTGGACGCGAACGTCACCTTCGCTCCCGATGGCAGCGCGCCGGCCGGTTTCGGCAGCTATATCGAAGGCTGCATCCGCCTGGTCGAAGCCGAAGGGGTCAGCGTGCCGCCGCTGCGGGTCTGGGTCTCGACCGACGTGCCGGTCGGTTCCGGCCTGTCATCGAGCGCCGCGCTGGAAGTGGCGACGCTGCGTGCATTGCGCCAGCTGCTCGCCTTCGAACTCGACGACGTCAAGCTGGCGCGCATCGCCCAGCGCGCCGAGATCGAATATGCGCGCGTGAACTGCGGGATCATGGACCAGATGGCGTCCAGCCTGGCCGACGAATCGCACATGCTGTTCATCGATGCGCGCACCCTGGAGCACCGGCTGGCGCCGCTGCCGCAAGGCGCCGAGATCATCGTCATCGACTCGGGCATCGCGCGCAAGCTGGCCGGCAGCAAGTACAACGAACGGCGCGCCGAATGCGAGGAAGCCTCGCGCAAGCTCGGCGTGACGGCTCTGCGCGACGTCGCCGATCCGGCAGCGGTGGAAAGCCTGCCGGAGCCATTCAAACGCCGTGCGCGCCACGTGGTGCAGGAAAACCTGCGCGTGCTGGAAGCGGCCGAGGGCGTGTCGATGGAGCGCTTCGGCGAACTGATGAACGCGTCGCACTTCAGCCTGCGCGACGATTACGAGGTATCGATCCCCGAACTCGACGAGCTGTGCGCCCTGTTGCGCGCGCAGGAAGGCGTGGTCGGCGCACGCCTGACCGGCGCCGGTTTCGGCGGCGCCTGCGTGGCGCTGTGCAGGGCGGGTCTGGCACAAGGGGCGGCCGAGGCGGCCCTCACCGAATACAACAGGAAGGGACGACAGGGCCGCATCCTGATCCCGCGTCCGAGCCCGACCTCGAATGAAGGAAAGGAAAACAATGAGTCAATTTGAATATCCCCGTCCGCAACTGGTACGCGACAACTGGATCAGCCTGAACGGCAAGTGGCGCTTCTGTTTCGACGACGAGATGCGCTTCAAACGGCCAGGCGAGATCACCGGCTGGACCCACGAAATCGAGGTGCCGTTCGCACCCGAAACGAAGATGTCGGGCATCGGCGATACCGGGTTCCACCGCTTCTGCTGGTACGAGCGCGAGTTCACCGTGACGCCGACCGCGGGCCGCACGATCCTGCACTTCGGCGCGGTCGACTACCTGGCCCGGGTCTGGGTCAACGGCCAGCTGGTGGCCGAGCACGAAGGCGGCCACACGCCGTTCTCGGCCGACATCACCGCGGCGATGAAGGGCGACGGCAAGCAGACCGTCACCGTGTTCGTCGAGGATGACCCGGCGGATCTCGCCAAGCCGCGCGGCAAGCAGGACTGGCTGCTGGAACCGCACTCGATCTGGTATCCGCGCACGACCGGCATCTGGCAAACCGTCTGGGTCGAGCAGGTCGAGGAGACCTTCATCGCGAAGCTGAAGTGGACGCCGATCTTCGAAACCTTCGAGATCGGCTGCGAGGTGTTCGCCGGCGGCGAAATCCGCGACGACATGTTTATAGAGGTCAAAATCTGGCATGGCGAACACTTGCTGGCGGACGACCACTACAAGCTGCTGGGTGGCGAAGCGAACCGCAAGATCGCCCTGTCCGACCCCGGCATCGACGACTCGCGCAATGAATTGCTGTGGAGCCCGGAGCGCCCGACACTGCTCGACGCCGAGGTGACGCTGCGTTGCGGCGAGAAGGTCGTCGACCGCATCAAGTCGTACACCGCGCTGCGCTCGTTCGCGATCAACCGCGACCGCCTGATGTTGAATGGAAGGCCCTACACGCTGCGCCTGGTGCTCGACCAGGGCTACTGGCCCGAATCCTTCCTCACCGGTCCGTCCGACGAGCACCTGAAGCGCGACGTCGAACTGGCCAAGCTGATGGGCTTCAACGGCGTACGCAAGCACCAGAAGATCGAGGATCCGCGCTACCTGTACTGGGCCGACAAACTGGGCCTGCTGGTCTGGGAAGAGATGCCGTCGGCCTATCGTTTCAGCGCCAAGGCGATCACGCGCATGGTGCGCGAGTGGACCGAGGCGATCGAACGCGACTACAGCCACCCCTGCATCATCGTCTGGGTGGCCTTCAACGAATCCTGGGGCGTGCCGAACCTGACGCTCACGCAGGCGCACCGCAATGCCGTCGAGGCGCTGTACCACCTGACGCGCACGCTGGACGCGACGCGGCCGGTGATCGGCAACGATGGCTGGGAAGCCTCTGCCACCGACATCCTCGGCATCCACGACTACGACTGCGACCCGGAAAAGCTCGGCGCCCGGTATGCCGTCACCGACCCGGTGCGTACGCTGTTCGACCAGCGGCGTCCAGGCGGACGCATCCTGACCCTGGACGGCTTCCCGCACCGCGGCCAGCCGATCGTGCTCACCGAATTCGGCGGCATTGCCTACGACACCAAGGGCACGCCGGAAGAGGGCACCTGGGGCTATTCGCGTTCGACCACGGCGGACGGTTTCCACAACCTCTACCGCGGCTTGCTGAAAGCCGTGAATGAAACCTTCATGTTCAGCGGTTTTTGCTACACGCAGTTCGCCGACACCTTCCAGGAGGCCAACGGCCTGCTGAACGCGGACCGTACCCCGAAACTGCCATTCGAGGTAATCTCGGCGGCGACGCGCAATGCGCAGCTCAAGCCAGTCAAGGCCGAGGACGAGACGGACGCCGGCCAGGCCTGAGGCCCGCCATCCGGAGGCGCTGAAACGCCGACCACGCCGCTGCCCGATCCAGGGTGGCGGCTTTTTTTCGTGCGCGGGGGTTTTGCTGCCGCACGCACGGCAGCCGGGCTGCCGTGCATCGTGCGGTTTGCGCGTCCGGCGCGCCGAGGCGGGCCGTCAGTGCTTGATGGCGCCGCCGCTGTGGCTTACACGGTCGCCGCTGCGAAAGTCGGGCGTGGTCTCCTGCGTCACGACCTGGGTACTGCCATCGTCCATGCGCAGGGTGACCCGGTAGACGCGGTCCGAGCTCATCGAACTGCCGGACGTGCCGGCGGCGGCGCTGCTGCCGCTTGCACCGCCGCCGCTGATGCCACCGCTCGTGCGCGGCACCATTTCGATCGAGACGACGGTGCTGTTCGGGCTCGCGCTGGCCGCCATGCCGCTGCCGCTACTGGTCGCGGCCCCGGCCTGGGTGCTGCCGCTGGCGGTGTCGGACATGGTGCCGGTCGAGCTGCCCTGGGTTGTGCTGCCTGCGCTGCCTGCGCTGCTGGACTGATCGGCGCCGCTGCTGCCCGAGGTCCCCGTGGTGCCGGAGCTGCCCGAGGAACCCGAGCTGGTGCCGGCGCCCGTGCCGGACGTGCCGCCGGCCTCATTGCCGGTGGCGCCGCCCGTCGAGCTGCCGGTCGCGCCGGCCGCGCCGCTGCTGCCGCTGGCGCCGCTGCCCGAGGTGTCGCCGCCGCCTGAATCGCCGCCGCCGCGCATGCTTGCGCAGCCCGACAGGCCGAGTGCCATGGCCAGCAAGCCCGCCAGCAACACGCTCCGATGTTGTTGTTTCATGATGGATCCTCCGTTGATTTTGTCAGTGGGTATGCGTGACGATGTCGTCTGCCACTGTGGTAAGAGGGGCAATCGGGCACGACGTTCCAGCTGACTCGGGTGTCACATGAGCCAGATCAAGCGGGAGGTGGATTCGGGGAAACGGGCGCTGAGCCGGCTCAGCTGCGTTGCTCAGCTGCGTTGGAGTGCCGCCCTCGGCAGGATCACCCACAGGATCGCGCAGATCATGAGCGCCGAGCTGCAGTCGACCATCCAGTCGCGCACATCGGCGCCGCGGTAGGGGAAGAAGCTCTGTACCGATTCGTCGATCGCGCCCATCACGGCAATGGCCAGCAGGGTTGCCGCGGTCCGGCTCGCCGCACTGCCGCGGCTGGCAGTGAACCAGAGCAGCGCCAGCACGGAATAGGCGGTCGAATGCAGGATGACGCCCGGCGCATACTCGCCGATCCCGGCGCGCGCGCCGGGGATCGATCCGGCGACCACGATGGCAAGGAAGAAGACGATCGCGGCGGTGTAGCGCAGCTTGTTGAGGCGCGGGTCGAGCAGGAGGAAATAGAGGAATTGCGGCATGGCTGACGGGCTTGGAAAACGACAACCATACCACGACGGGCGACCGCGCGTTGCACGGCCGGGGTACCAAAGGGAAGGCTAGATGGTCAGCGCCGGGGCGCCGTCGGCATAGCACGCGTCGAAACAGCCCTGGCATTCGGCGCAAAACAGGTGGGCCATGCGCACCGAGGTCTGGCGCAGCACGAGCTTGAGCGAGCCTTGCTGGCATTTCGGGCAGAGTTCACGCACGCTGCCGAAGGTGTGGAGGGTGAGGGCGGCATGCTGGCCGTCGAGATGGTCGATGACGACCAGCGGGTTGAGTTCGCTAAGAACCAGGCAGCCGGCCTCGTCGTGCTGGCGGCGGCTGGCGGCAGGGTGTTGGCTGTGCTGTTCGGATAGTTGAAAATTCATCGTTCCGGCTCCCTTTTCTGGTGTGTGGCAGCATCCGCCTTGGGATCGTGCAATCTGTCCCGCTTGCGGCGCACGAACTTCATGATAGTCAAAAGTCGACGGGCTGCAAGGCCGGTCTTCACATTTATGCAATATGGGTGTCCTGCAAACAAAAAAAATGCCCACCGTGAAAGGGCGGGCACAACCCAAGATCGGGCCAAGAGACGCTTGTTCGGTGGGTGTGCAGCGCAGTTGCGCTACACACCTGTCTGCAATCAGGCATATCGGTTGCGTGTATTGCAGATGAATTCAGTATAGGGAGGGATTGTGACCCGAGTATGACCTGGCGCAAGCATTCGGGCTCTGCGGCGAACGAATCTCAGCCTTGACGATCTATCAATGTGGGAAAAGCCGTCCTGACGCAGGGCAAAAAAATGCCCGCTTCATGAGCGGGCTTAAAACTATTTTCTTGGAGGAGAATAGTGGAGACAGGTGCATTATGTTGCGCCGCCATATATTTGTCTAATTGCATATTCAGATACCAGATATGCGCATGGTGAATATGGCCGCGTTCGGCGCCTGGGTGGGCGCCTGGGTTGGCGTTTCCCTGTGCACTTGCCGTCCTCTCACTCGCGGACCGGCACCGTATAGTTCAGCGGCATGCGCCCGCCATCGGCATACAGGGTTTGGCCGGTGATGTAGGAGGCGTCGTCGCTGGCGAGGAAGGCGGCGATCGACGCCACTTCCTCCGGCTCGCCGCAGCGGCCGAGCGGCGTGCGCGACAGGATCGTGTGGCGCGCCTCGGGGCTCGACAGCACGGCCTGCTTCGCGAGGTCGGTCAGGATCGTGCCGGGGCCGATGGCGTTGACGCGGATGCCATGCTGGGCAAGGCTGATGGCCGCCACGCGCGTGAGCTGGTTCACGCCGCCTTTCGAGATCACGTACGGCACCTGGTTCGGAATCACCAGTTCGGCGTTCACGCTCGACATGTTGATGATGCAGCCGCTTTGGCGCTTGACCATGTCGCGCGCCGCGGCCTGGCTGCACAGGAACATCGATTTCAGGTTCACGCGCAGGACGCGGTCGAAGTCTTCCTCGCGCAGGTCGAGGAAGTCGGCCGCATGCGTGACGCCCGCATTGTTGACGAGGATGTCGACGCGGCCGAAGGCTGCGAAGGTCGCGGCGAACAGGGCGTCGACGTCGGACTTCTGGCTGACGTCGGCGCAGAAGTGGCGGGCGGATTCGCCCAGCGTTGCGGCGGCCTCGGCCACTTCCGGCCGTACATCGGCCAGCATCACGCGCGCGCCTTCGCGCACCAGGCGCTGGGCGCAGGCAAGGCCAATGCCCTGGCTGGCACCGGTTACGAGAGCGATCTTGTCGGCGAGTTTCATGACGGTCTTTCACTGGAGTGGAATGCCGTCATTGTACTGGCAGGCCTCCGTGCGTGACAGGAGACCGGGGACCTGGAGGCCGGCCGGGCAGCGGCGAACCGGGGTGCCAGGCCAGGTTTTTACAGCATGATCGGGCTGTCCGGCAGCTCGTTCGGACGCGCACCCGTGGCCGGGAAGTGCTCGCGCAGCAGCGCGTTGACGGCCTCGATCGCCGCCAGCGTGGCATCGTGGAAGCTGCCTTGCCTGAAGCCCTCGGTCATCGTGCGGCAGACCGCTTGCCAAGTGGCCTCGTCGATCTTGCGGTCGATGCCGCGGTCGGCCACGATGTCGACCTTGTGCTCGGCCAAGTTCACGTAGATCAATACGCCGCAATTGTCTTCGGTATCCCAGACGCCGTAGTCGGCGAACAGGGCCAGGGCGCGCTGGCGATTCGTGACGCCGTCCCAGATTTCGTCGGTCGGGAGCGATTTCTCGACGATGAAGCGCACTTCGCCGCGGTGGGTTTGTTCACCGGCCGTGATGGCCTGCGCCGCGGCCGCCAGGGTGCTTTCGGGGAAGGCGCGCTGGGCGTCCGCGCGGCTGCTGCGCCAGTGCCGCAGCACGCGGCCGAAGCGTTGTCCGAATGAGTCGTTGTTCATGTCGTGCGCCATCACCAGTCTCCCGAGGCGCCGCCGCCGTCAAAGCTGCCGCCGCCGCCGGAAAAACCGCCGCCGCCGCCGAAGCCGCCGCCGCCGCCCGAAAAGCCGCCAAAACCGCCGCCGCCGCGTCCCGCGTTGCTGAGGATACTACCGAGGATAAACCCGGTCGCGCCGTTGCCCCAGCCGCCGCGCGACAGGCGCGAACGGCGCGGACGGAACATCGAACGCACCAGCATGAAACCGAAAACCAACATCAAGATGCCAAACATGCCGATCCCGCCTCCCTGGTCACCTGCACTCCCGGCCGTCGGCGCTGCAGGTGCTACCTGCGGCGCGGGCTCGGGAAATCGTTCCCGGTCCAGCAGCGTGGCGATCGCGCCCACGCCTGCGACCAGGCCCTCGTAGTAATGGTTTTGACGAAAATGGGGCGCTATGACGTCCTGCAGGATGCGTTTCGATTGCGCATCCGTCAGCACGCCCTGCACCCCGCGTCCGGCTTCGATGCGCAGGCGACGCAGCGAGCTCGGGTTGTCGCGCGCGACGATCAGCAGCACGCCGTCGTCGACACCCTTGCGCCCCAGCTTCCAGGCGTCGGCCACGCGGATGCCGTATTGCTCGATCGCTTCCGGCTCCGTCGATTTGACCAGCAGCACGGCGATCTGGTTGCCGCTTTTGGTCTCATGCTCGGCGAGTACCGCTTCCAGGCGCTGGCGCTGGGTGGCGTCGAGCATGCCGGCTTCATCGGTGACGCGGCTGGTCAGCGCCGGCACCGCTTTGAGCGCGGCCTGGGCCGGCCCGGCCAGCGCGAACGCCAGCGCCAGCAGCCAGAGTGATCGCAAGACACGCATGATTATTTGCCGAAGTTGACCGTCGGTGCGGTCGAGATCGCTTTTTCGTTCTCGACCGTGAACGAAGGCCGGGCTTCGTAGCCGAACATCATCGCGGTCAGGTTGGTCGGGAACTTGCGCACGGTGACGTTATAGTCCTGCACCGAGGCGATATAGCGCTGGCGTGCGACCGTGATGCGGTTTTCCGTGCCCTCGAGCTGGGACTGCAGGTCGCGGAAGCTGGTGTCCGCCTTCAGTTCAGGATATTTCTCGGACACGACCATCAGGCGCGACAAGGCGCTCGAGAGTTCGCCCTGGACCTGCTGGAACTTCTGGAAGGCGGCCGGATTGTTCAATACTTCGGGCGTGATCTGGAAGCTGGTCGCGGCGGCGCGCGCACGGGTGACGGCCTCCAGGGTCTCGCGTTCGTGCGTGGCATAGCCCTTGACCGTGTTCACCAGGTTCGGGATCAGGTCGGCGCGGCGCTGGTACTGGTTGACGACTTCGCCCCAGGCCGCCTTGGTGGCTTCGTCCTTGGTCTGGAATTCGTTGTAGCCGCAGCCCGAGAGCAGCGAGCTTGCCAGGCTTGCGATTGCCAGCAGGCGGGCCCAGCGCGAGAATAAAGAAGACGATGCGGATGACGTCATGGTGTCCTGTCCATTGCAAGTTGTCGAATGATTAAAAATATACAGCAGTCCACGGACTGCGGTCGCACGGTCGTGCCCGCGGCGCGACCGGGGGGCAAACGACGGGTACAATGGTGGGTTTGCAATGACACTGTTACAAGGGGCCCGACGTGAACTTCATCAACAAACTCTCCGCGGCCTGGACCCGCAACGACTCGCTGCTGTGCGTCGGACTCGATCCTGACCTGGCGCGTTTCCCGGCCCACCTGCAAGCGGAACCGGACGGCATTGTCCGCTTCTGCAAGGCCATCATCGACGCCACGGCCGATCTCGCCTGCGCCTTCAAGCCGCAGATCGCCTATTTCGCCGCCCTCGGCGCCGAAAGCCAGCTCGAGGAAATCTGCCGCTACCTGCGCGAAACCTATCCGCACATTCCCCTGATCCTGGACGCCAAGCGCGGCGACATCGGCGCCACCGCCCACCAGTACGCGCGCGAAGCCTTCGAGCGCTACGGTGCGGACGCGGTGACGGTGAACCCCTACATGGGCTTCGATTCGGTCGAGCCCTACATGGCCTGGGCCGACCGCGGCGTAATCGTGCTGTGCCGCACCTCGAACGCGGGCGGTTCGGATTTGCAGTTCCTGGATGTGGGCGGGCAGCCGCTGTACCAGCATGTGGCCCGTTTGGTCGCCAAGAAATGGAACCGCAACGGCCAGTGCGCGCTGGTGGTGGGGGCGACCTTCCCGGAAGAACTGGCGCAGGTACGCAGCATCATCGGCGACATGCCGCTGCTGGTTCCGGGTGTCGGCGCCCAGGGCGGCGACGTGGCGGCCACCGTGCGTGCGGGACGGACGGCCGGCGGCACCGGGATGATGATCAATTCCTCGCGGGCGATTTTGTATGCCGTGCCGGAGGAGGGCGAAGATTTTGCCGCCGCGGCGCGCAGGGTGGCGCGGGAGACGCGCGATGAGATCAATCGGTATCGCGGGTGATTGAGGGCAGGGCCGTTATCGGCGTTTAAACCCCGCGTGGGCATGCCCACGCGGATTCAAGATGCCGATAGCAGGGCAGGCAACAGCCCCACTAACTTCAACCGCCGTTCAAACGAGGCTCAATACCTGCTCGGCGCAATCGCCTCCACGTATTCATACAGAGCGCCGAGAATCTCCTCGGCCCGCTCATCCGCCGTCTCCGACAGCGCATCGATCTCGCCAAACAACTGGTCGACCGTACGCGCCCCGCCAGCCCCATCGAACAAGCGCGCCGCGCGGTGTTCTTCCCAGGTCTCCATTTCCTGCTCGCTCAAGGTCTGCGGGAAATTACGTGCACGGTAGCGCCACAGCAGTTCCGCCAGGCGCTCGTCTTCGAACGAGGGACGGGCGGTCGCCAGTTGCGCCGGCGTCTGCATGCGCAGCGACTCCAGCTTGCGGCGGTCGTTGTTGCTGACAAAACCGCCATACAGGTCTTCATCGACGTCGGTCTCGTTCGAGCCGGCCGGTTTCTGGTACACCTGCGCCCAGATCGCGCTCATGTCCGGCCCATTTGCCGCCAGCTGCGCGTGCGCGCGCCCCTGCTCGAGGTCGAGTCCCCAGCGCGTCGCCATCGCCGGGCTCAGCGTTTTCAGATTCCCCACCAGCATCGGCGACTTGTTCAGGTGCACGCTCTTGATCGGCAGCCGCGTCACGCCTTCCGGCAAATCGGCAGAGCGCGTGAACATGCGCAGGCGGATCGTCTCGACGTCGAGGCCGAACAGTTCCGACGGATCGTGACGGCAATCCCACACCAGGATTTCGTTCTTGTTGCTCGGATGCTGGGCCAGCGGCCAGACCAGGCCGAGGCAGCCGTTCTCGGCCGGGAACATGCCCGTCACGTGCAGGAAGGGCTGGCGCGCGCTGCGCTCCAGGTGCAGCCCCATTTCGCTGGCGACCTTGTCCTTGCGCCGCAGTTCGAGGCAGAAGTCGAACAGGCGCGGCTGCTTGCTGCGAATCAGGCGCGCCAAGGCAATCGTCGCGCGCACGTCCGACAGCGCATCGTGCGCGGCGTCGTGCGACAAGCCGTTGGCGCGGGTCAGGTCCTCCAGGCGGAAGCTCGGCCGTCCATCCGGATGGCTCGGCCATTCGATGCCTTCCGGACGCAGCGCATAGGTCATGCGCACGACGTCGAGCAAATCCCAGCGGCCGCAATTGTTTTGCCATTCGCGCGCATACGGGTCGAGCAGGTTGCGCCAGAACAGGAAGCGCGTGACTTCGTCGTCGAAGCGGATCGTGTTGTAGCCGACGCCGATCGTGCCCGGTTCCGCAAAGGCAGCCTCGATCTGGCGCGCGAACTCGTGCTCGGGCACGCCCAGTTCCAGGCATTGCTGGGGCGTGATGCCGGTGATCAGGCAGGATTGCGGATCGGGCAGGAAATCATTGGCCGGCTGGCAGAACAGCATCAGCGGCTCGCCGATCTCGTTGAGCTCGGCATCGGTGCGGATCGCGGCGAACTGCGCCGGACGATCGCGGCGCGGCTGCGCGCCGAAGGTTTCGTAGTCGTGCCAGAGGAAAGTGTGTGTGCTCATCGTTTTATTGTGTGGGGCGGTCCTGATGGGGCATCAAGAGTGGCACGGATTGTCGGTGCAGGGTCGCGATCCGTCAATCTCACACGCTCACACAATTGCGGCCGGCTTCCTTGGCCCGGTACAAAGCAGCATCCGCCGCTTCGATCAGGCCCATTTCGTCGCCGCTCGGGTCGAGCACCGCCACGCCGAAGCAGGCCGTCAGGTGCGGCAGCGGCACGCGCATGTCGGGGAACAGCACCGCTTCGCGCATCTGCTGGCACAGGCGGTCGGCCACCATGTGGGCCAGCTCGCCATTCGTTTCCGGCAGCACGGCCATGAGTTCTTCGCCGCCATAGCGCACGGCAAAGTCCGATGGGCGCAAGCCGTCGCGGATGACGTTTGCCGCGGCGCACAGGGCGGCATCGCCGACCAGGTGTCCGTGCGTATCGTTGAACTTCTTGAAATTGTCGAGGTCAATCATCAGCAGGGCCAGCGGACTGCCCTGGGCGCGCGCGCGGCCGACGAGTTTGGGCAGCATGTCGGCCAGCCAGGTCCGGTTGTACAGGCCGGTCAGGGTATCGTTCAGCGACAGCTGGCGGTAGAACTCGCCGAGCTTCTGGCGCCGGCGCAGCAGGGCGTTGGCGGCGCGGATGCGGAAGGACATCAGGCGCAGCAGGTTGCGCGCGACCGCGTTCGACTGGTCGATCAGTTCCCAGGCGAGGGCCGATTCGATGACGAGCAGGTGCGTCTCTTCGACCGCGTGCACGGCGTCGAGGTTGGCGGCATCGTCCAGCACTGACTGCTCGCCCACGCTTTCGCCCGCGAGGATGCGGTTGACGTTGCCGTCGGAACTGCCGGTGTGGCCGTCGGTTTCGACTTCGAGCATGCCGGACAGCACGATGTACAGCCGCGCCCGGACGGCATCCTCGATCGGTTCGCCCGCGCCGAGTGCCACCACCTCGCAATCGGCCAGCGCGACGGCCGCGGCAGCCGTGTCGGCGCCGCGAAACAGCTCCAGGTTCTCCACCGTGTAGCCCGAATCCCGAAATGCTCCGATAAGTTTCAAAACGTTCCTCCGCGTGGTCGCCGGGTAGTCGTCCGGGTTGTATTCCGGGTCGTATTCCGGGTCGTATTCATTAGAGAAGGCATGATAAACCATTCGCCGCGGCGTTCCCGCTGGTGTTTCGGAAACAGGAGTGTTCCAATAGCGCCCATGAACGCCCCTCATCCCCACCTTGTCGACGCCCTCGGCGTGGCGCATGTGCCGGCACCTGATGCGCGCATCGTTTCGCTGGTTCCCTCGATCACCGAACTGCTGTGCGACCTGGGCCTGGCGCCGCAACTGGTCGGGCGCACCGGCTTCTGCATCCATCCGGCCAGGCTCGTCGCCGGCATCCCGAAAGTCGGCGGCACCAAGGACGTCAACCTCGAGAAAATCCGCCAGCTTGCGCCCACCCACGTGATCGTCAACATCGACGAGAACGAAAAACCGACCGCCGACGCACTCGCCGAATTCGTGCCGCACCTGGTCGTCACGCACCCGCTCGCGCCGCGCGACAACCTCGCGCTGGCAACCCTGATGGGCGGCATCTTCGGCGCCGAACAAGAGGCGCAGCACTGGTGTGCGCAATTCGAGGCCGAGTACGCGGCGCTGAAGGCGGAGCCGGCAGGCCCGCCGCGCACGGTGCTCTACTGCATCTGGCAAGACCCGTGGATGAGCATATCGAACGACACCTATATCGCGCGCATGCTTGCCGAACTCGGCTGGAAGCTGCCGGGCTTGCCGGACGGCAGCCGCTATCCGCGTTTCGCCTGGTCGAGCGAACTGGTCGACGGACTCGACGCGGTGCTGCTCTCGACCGAACCCTACCGCTTTACCGAGGCGCACGCGGACGCGCTGGAAAAGCAGCTCGGCATTCCGGTGTTCCTGGTCGATGGGGAAATGATGTCCTGGTATGGAAGCCGGGCACTGGCCGGACTGCGTTACCTGCGGCAATTGCGTGCGATGCTAGAGGGATAAAAAAAGCGCGGACTAGCCGCGCTCCTTCGTGCCGCGGTGTGCGATTACATGCCGCTCGTCAGGTTCTTGTCCTGTTCTGGTGCGAGATCGCCGTCGATGTCGCCAAGCGGAACGGGCTCGCGCCGCGCCTTGTCGGTCAGGCGGCCCAGGGCGCTGTCGAGAGCGCGCTTGAGCTTGTTGCCCGCATTGGTGATGGCCTGGTGCAGGTTCACCGCGTGTTCGTTGACGACCACCGGCGCATAGCCGGTGACGTGCGCTTCCATCATGCAGCGGTTGCCGCCGTCGGCCCCCTTCTGGCTGTTTTCATCGCTCAGGTGGACCTCGACCCGATGCACCTGGTCTTCGAAGCGGCCGATGGCGCCCGTCACAACGGATTGAACGTGCTCATCCAGGCCTTGGTGTTTATCGATGGTACGGTCGGTATTAACATTGATTTGCATAAAGATAGCTCCGTTATCAAAGATCTTGGAGCCGATCTTACACTTTTTACCATTGTTGCCGCGTCCCGCACGCGATGCCGGTCAGGCGTCTTTGTGATGGGGGAAACGGTCCATCTTCGAGAGCACCGGAAACAGCACTGTCCAGAGTCCCGTCACGACCAGTGTCGCCGCGCCGCCCAGCAGGATCGCGCGCGTCAGGCCGAACCAGCCGGCAGTCACGCCCGATTCGAATTCGCCCAGCTCGTTCGAGGCGCCGATGAAGACGGCATTCACGGCGCTGACGCGGCCGCGGATCTCGTCGGGCGTTTCATATTGCACCAGCAGGTGGCGCACATACACGCTGACCATGTCGCCCGCGCCGAGCAGGAACAGGGCTCCCAGCGCGACCGTGAAATGGGTCGTCGAGCCAAGCGTGAGCGTGGCCAGGCCGAAGAGGGCGACGCCGCCGAACATCCAGGCGCCGACATGGCGCCGCACCGGCACGAAGGCCAGCGCGATCGAGCACAGCGCGGCGCCCGCGCCGGGAGCCGTGCGCAGCCAGCCAAGCGCGGTCGGGCCGGCGTGCAGCACATCGTGCGCGTAGGCGGGCAGGAGGGCGGTGGCGCCACCGAACAGCACCGCGAACAGGTCGAGCGAAATGGCGCCCAGCACGATCGGACGCGAGCGCACGAAACGCAGGCCCTCGAGCAGGGTATGCCAGCTCATCGGCGCCGTGCTGCGCGCCTGCGGCGCACTCGTGGTCGAGGCCATGAGCAGGGTTGCGACCAGCAGCAGCGCCGCCGCGACCAGGTAGACGACCGTCGGCCCGAACGCATACAAGAGGCCGCCGAGCACCGGGCCGGCGATCACGGCGACGTGGAAGGTCGAGGAACCGAGCGCCACGGCCTGGCCGAAATCCTTGTCCGGCACCAGGTTGCGCAGCACGGCCTGGGAGGCCGGCATCATGAAGGCGCGCGCGCTGCCGAACAGCACCAGCACCGCGAACACGGGCCAGACCACGTGGCTGCCGCTGGCCGTAAATGCCAACAGCAGGGCGCTCACCAGCAACTGGGTCAGCATGCACAGCACGATGATCTTGCGCCGGTCGTAACGGTCGGCGACGTGGCCGGCCCAGAGAATCAGTACCAGGAAAGGCGCGAACTGCGCCAGCCCGATCAGGCCGAGGTCGAACAGGCTGCCGGTGATCTGGTAGACCTGCCAGCCGACGGCCACGCTTTGCATCTGGACGGCAATGGTGCCGAGGAAGCGTGCGGAGAGGTAGAAGGAAAGATTACGATTGCGCAGGACGCTGAGGCCGCTGGACGAGGAAAGCAGTGACATGAGGAACAATTGACTGGCGAGAAGCTGTCAATTGTGCCTCATTTAAGATATTGCTGCGTGGGGTGGGCGGCTCGACCGTCGGCGAGTGATCAAACGTGGCCGATGCGCCGCCCACGCGGTGATCGTTGGCGGCGAGACCATCCGGTACGACATCGGAGCCGCCAACAATCGACGCGTGGACGGGAGACCCGTCCACCCTACGCCAGATCGGCTTCCGTCGTAAACGCATCGGCAAAAAACTCCTCGGCCGGCAAGCCGCATTGCGCCACATACTCGCTGCGCGCCGCGTCGACCATCACCGGCGCACCGCAGGCATACACCTGCCAGCCGGACATGTCCGGAATATCCTGCATCACCGCCGCGTGCACATAGCCGGTGCGGCCGGTCCAGCCATCTTCCGGCAACGCGTCCGAAATCACCGGCACGTACTGGAAATCGGGCATGGTCGTCGTCCAGGCCTGGCACAGCTCGTCCATGTACAGGTCTTGCGGACGGCGTCCGCCCCAGTACAGGCGTACCGGACGGGTGGACTTCAGGTGCATCAGGTGCTCGACCAGGGCTTTCACGGGCGCAAACCCGGTGCCCGAGGCCAGCAGCACGATCGGCTTATCCGACTCTTCGCGCAGGAAGAAAGTGCCGAGCGGGCCTTCGAAGCGCAGGATGTCGCGTTCCTTCATGGCGCCGAACACGTGGTCGGTGAACAGGCCGCCCGGCAGGTGGCGGATGTGCAGTTCCAGCGGACGCTCGAGCGTCGGCGCGCACGCGATGCTGTAGGCGCGGCGCTTGCCGTCTTTCAGCAGGAATTCGACATACTGGCCGGCGCGGTAGGCCAGCGCCTCGTTGGCCGGCAGCTGCAGCGTGACGATCGCCACGTCCGGCGCGGCGCGCGTGACCGATGCCACCCGGGTCGGCATCTTGCGGATCGGATAGTCGCTGCTGCCGCCGATCTCGCGCGCCTCGATCACGACATCGCCTTCCGGCAGCGCGCAGCAGAACAGCGACATGCCGCCCAGCTTCTCCTGCTCGGACAGGGCGCGCGCCTGGTGCGGCTTGTGCGTGACCGTCCCGCCGACGACCTTGCCCTTGCACGAACCGCAGGCGCCATTCTTGCAGCCGTAGGGCAGGCCCACGCCGGCGCGAATCGCGGCCGACAGCACGGTTTCGTCGGCTTCGCAGGCGAATTGGGTGCCGCTGGGCTGGACAGTGATCTGGAACGTCATACAATCCTCAAAATGAATTTCATAAATAAATACCGCCTGGGCCGTCCGCGCCTGCTCCTGATTGGCTGCGGCGATGTGGGCATGCGCCTGCTGCCGCTGCTGTGCCCGCGCTTTCGCGTGTTTGCCCTCACGCGCGATGCGGCCCGCGCCGCCGACCTGCGCGCGGCGGGTGCAATACCGATCGTCGCCGACCTCGACCAGCCGGCAAGTCTCGCGCGCCTGCGCGGCCTGGCGCCCTGGGTGGTGCACCTGGCGCCGCCGCGGCCCGAAGGCGCGCTTGATGTTCGCACGCGCAATGTGACCGCCATTCTACCCGAGGGGGCACACCTCGTTTATGTCAGCACGAGCGGGGTCTACGGCGATTGCGGCGGGGCGCTGGTCGACGAAACGCGCACGGTGGCGCCCAGGAATGCGCGCGCCGGACGGCGGGTCGACGCCGAGCGCGTGCTGCGGGACTGGGCGAGACGAACCGGCAGCAGCGCCGCGATCCTGCGCGTGCCCGGCATCTACGCCGCCGACCGCCTGCCGTTCAAGCGCCTGCAGGAGGGCACGCCCGCGCTGCGGCCGGAAGACGATGTCTACACGAACCACATCCAGGCCGACGACCTGGCGCGGATCGTGGCGCTGGCGCTGTTCCGCGCGCGCCCCGGGCGGGTTTATCATGCGGCCGACGATACGCGCCTGAAAATGGGCGACTATTTCGATGCCGTCGCCGATGCGTTTCATCTGGCGCGCCCGCCGCGGCTCGAACGAAGCGCACTGCGCGCGGCCGTGTCGCCGGTGCTGCTCTCGTTCATGTCGGAATCGCGCCGCCTCGACAACACGCGCATGGTCCGCGAGCTCGGCGTGCGCCTGCGCTATCCCGACGTCCATCACGCCCTGGCGCATTGGTCGGCAACGGGCGCTGGTACAATACCGTCCCTCCGAAAGCTGCCATAAGCTTTCAAGCAATGCCCGACCCCATAAAGAGCTGACATCATGACGACCCTGACCTATGAAGAATTCCTCGACGAAATAACGACCTTGCTGACCGAACTCTATGAGCTCGATGATGCCGCAGCCATCAAGCTGGTGGTAGACGCGCAGGCGGACGATTATTTCGTGGCGCACGACGACCATGCCGAGATGCGGACAGTCGAGCAGGCGAAGAAAGAAGCGGTCGCGTTGTTCGAGAGTAAGCAGAACAAGCAGCAGACCCAGGAACGGCAGCAACTGCGGGCACGCCAGAAGAAATAAGGTCGAGCTGGCAGCAGGTGCTTGCTGCCACCGCGTCGATGACGCGCTCTTCCCCTTGATCTTTGTCATGCCGAACGCCGTCACTGCCTCCGGAGCATTCCCTACGCAGCGTACGGATATTCCGATAGTTGCCTGAGCAAAAAATCCGTGGCGAAAAAACGAATGCCCCGCGAACGGGGCATTCGTCAAACAAGGCGGGCCTCAGGCGGCCAGTGCCAGGGCAGGGGCGCGGCCGCACCAGGCGGTCTGCACCGCGGCTGCTTCGGCTACCTCGGCTTCCACCGGCGCCCGGCCGCACCAGGCGGTCTGCACCGCGGCTGCTTCGGCTACCTCGGCTTCCACCGGCGCCCGGCCGCACCAGGCGGTCTGTGCCGCTTCCGATTTGACCGGAGCGCGGCCGCACCAGGCCGTGTTCGCCGCTTCGGTTTTCACCGGAGCGCGCCCACACCAGGCCGCTTTCGCGCTAGCGGCGGCGCCCGCTTCGGGAGCCCGTCCGCACCAGGCGGTTTTCATGGCTTCGGTTTTCACCGGACCACGCCCACACCAGGCCGTTGTGGCGCCACCGGCGGCAACCGCCTCGGGAGCGCGTCCACACCACGCCGTTTGCGCGCCCTCCGCTTTGACCGGAGCACGGCCGCACCATGCCGCCTTGGCGCCGTCTGCGGCAACCGCCTCGGGAGCACGCCCGCACCAGGCAGTCTGCGTCGCCCCGGCCCCGACCTTCGCCGGAGCACGCCCGCACCACGCCGTCTGCATCGCCGCTTCCGGCGCACGGCCGCACCAGGCCGCTTTCGCTGCCGAGGCTTCGGCCTCGACCGGCGCCCGCCCGCACCATGCCGCATCCGCCCCATATTCCCGCACATACGCTTCGCCGAAAGTCGACTCATACAGCGCGCGCGTCCGGTCGCCGGCCTGTTCCAGCACCTCGAGGCCGTTTTCGCCGACCATGCCCAGGTAAGGGTAATGGTGCAGGAAGTAACCGAAGACTTCCTCGCAATCGCGGGCGTATTTCATCGTGTCGAGGATGTGGTAGTGCCAGAACGTGTCGACGTCCTCGAGCGGTGCGGTCTGCTCGGCCGGGAAGGCTTTCATCAGGTACAGGAAGCGGCGGTATTCGGTTTCGATGGCGTTCGCGTGTTCCAGCGACCAGCCTTCACCGGATTGCTCATGCGTCAATTTCATTTTGATCGAGTCCAGGTCCAGCGCGGCAATCAGGTCGAAGTCGTGGTTCGAGATCATGATTTTCATCCTTTAATTTTGGAGAACTGCATCGTTATTTTGGTTTGGCGGCTCGGGTGCGATGAAGGCGTGCTGGCGAATGGTCGACCCTCCTTTTTCGTGTGTGCCGGCGGTTGTTGACGTGAAGCATTGATACAGATTCTCCACCCCAAGCTTTTGGAAATCGTTGATTTTGCGCAAGTTGAGAGAGGTCAACTAGTTTCGTGTGGTAAAGAGGCCTACAGCCACGCGGCGGCGCGTCCTACAGCCTCGCGAGCGGCTTCCCTACAGGGTGCCGACGGCTGCGTGCGTGATGTTTGCCGGTACCGGGGCGGGCGCCACGGACAGCAGGTTCTCGGCTGCGGGAATGGAGACGTGAACGGTCGTGCCGGCGTTCGGGCGGCTGGTGATGACGCATTTGCCGCCCAGGATCCGGACCCGTTCCTCGATGCCGACCAGGCCGAAGGAGCCCGGTTTCTGGCCGGCCTTCTGCAAGCCGATGCCGTTGTCGCTGACGGTCATTGAAATCGATTCCGGATCGACGGCGAGCTCGACCCGCACGGCTGTTGCGCGCGCGTGGCGCGAGACGTTCGTCAGCGACTCCTGCAGGATGCGGAACAGGGTAGTGGCGCAGCGGTCGCTCACATGCAGTTCGGGGCTGTCCGAGACCAGCTCGCAGGCCAGTCCCGTGCGGCGCTGGAATTCGGTGATCTGCCAGTCGACAGCGGCCGTCAGGCCGAGATCGAGCACGTGGGGGCGCAAGTCGTTGATGATCTGGCGCACGCTCTTGATGGTGGCGTCGATTTGCTCGAGCATCCAGCGGGCGCGCGAATGCAGGCGCGGGTGGCGCTTGTTGGTGCGCGAGGCGAGCAGGTCGACCTCGATACGCAGCGCCAGCAGGTTCTGGCCGAGGTCGTCATGGATCTCGCGTGCGATGCGCTTGCGCTCGCTTTCCTTGATGCTTTCCGCGTGGGCCGCCAGGCGGCGCAGGTTGTCGTTGTTTTTCTGCAGTTTCGTTTCGCTGGCGCGCAACTCGCCGGTCATCTCTTCGGCCAGCCGGATAGCGCGCCGCCGCGACGAACTGAGCGCCTGGAACAGCGCGTACAGCAGGGCCGTGCCGGTCATGCCCGCCAGCATCGCCACCCAGGGCAGGACGCTGTCGATCTCGGAATACATGCTGCGCTTGCGCACGGTGAAATCGATGTCCCAGCCGCGTCCGCCGACGCCGACGGGCAGCAGCGCACGAAACTCGAGCTCCTCATCGGGCGCCTTGCCCGGACGGTTGTCGAAATACACGATGCGCCGGTAGACACCGGGCGAGCCGTCCGGTCCCTCGGTCGGGCTCATTCCGGAAATCACGAGGCGCGTCGCGTCCCTGGGCGTGTTGTCGAGCACGCCGCGGGCGAGATGGTCGACGCTGAAGCCGATCCCGACCGACCCCAGGTAGGCGGCGCGGCGCTGGTTCACGTCCTGCAGGGACATGGCCGCGCGGTAGACCGGCATGCGGATCGCCAGGCCGCTCGGGCTCGACGCGAACCGGACTGGGGCGCCCGAGGTCGATGCGTCGCCGGTATCGCGCGAGTGCGCCAGCGCCAGCGCGACGCCGGGCCGCGTCTGCAGGTCGATGCCGATCCGATCGGCCCAGGCCGTACCCGGCTCGAGGAAGGTCAGCACCGTGTATTCGCGCCGCTGTCCCTCGGGCACGATCTTGAAGTTGCGCCCGCGTCCGTCGACGTTGTGCAGCATCTGCGCTTCGAATTCGCCCCGTTCGGCATCCGTCAGGTAGCGCGCGAAGTTGATCGTCTGCACACCGGGAAATTCATTGACCAGGTCGAGGCCGGCCACATAGCGGCGGAAAGTGTCGCGTGTGATGTATTCGGCCGTCAGGAACAGGCTGGAGGCGCCGCGCAGCAAGTCGGCATAGGTTTTGATGCGGCCATCCAGGATCGACTGGACGTTGCGCGCCATGTGGTTGAAGCGCTCGCGGGCGTTGCTTTCGATGGCCTGGCTGGTGCTGACATACAGGCCGAGGCCGACGCCGAAG